>MDTF01012210.1_pt1 | contig 44872 bp, 44 predicted proteins | sample 811191 | NCBI WGS metagenome assembly MDTF01 (sample SAMN05326649, study PRJNA326480) | marine metagenome | isolation source: seawater | place: Southern Ocean | collected 2011 | reverse complement strand
TCTTCCGTGTCTTAAGACAAAGTACCATTGGCGCTGAAGGGCTTGACTTCCGAGTTCGGAATGGGATCGGGTATAACCCCTTCGCAATAATCACCGGCATAGGTCTTTTAACAATATTTTTACATTTGTAAACATATTTTATTGCATTTTTGATTAAATAAATAATTCTACGCAAAAATAAACAGATTATTTAATTTAATTTGGTTTTTTATTACTATTTCTGCTCCATAAAAATATTCCGATTGGAAAGTAATAAACTATTGAAAGCCAATTATTAAAAAAAGCTCCATTAGGTGAGAATGGCCACAAACTTATTATAATAGCACTAAGAAGACAAAGCTCAAAATCACTAAAATATTTTTTATTTGAGTTAAAGAATTGTGAAAAAAATTGTTTTAATGATAAATAAACTATCAATAAAAATGTTCCTATCACTATAAAAAAGGCAAAAAAACCAGCTTCTGATAAAAGCTCAACATATGTATTATGTGGGTGAGTATCACAAGAATAGGCTCTAGGATAGTTTTTGCATTCATGCCTAAATTGCCGAGGTCCAACACCAAAAAACCTATTATCAAGAAAAATATTTATACCAGTAATATACTTATCATTATGACTTTTTGAAAAAATATAATTAACCTTATACTCTGAACCTGTCACTATATTCAAATCACCTGGTAGTGTATTCAAATCACCTGGTAGTGTATTTCCTGAAAAATCATTTATAGTCTGATGAATTATTCTTCCTTTTGTAGATGGAAATAAAAATACTAATCCTAATATTAAAATTAAAGAACAAACATATGTCCAAAAACGATACTTTTTATAATCTTTTATCATTAATATAATAAAAATTGCAGACAGATTCATAAAAAAGAGTGCCACTCTTTCGCCGCTTAAAACTATCAAGCCCTCTGATAAGATAAAAATTAAAGTTAAAAAAGATAATAATTTTTTATTTTTTATTTGAAGTTTTTGATCAACAAATACAAATAGTGCAAATAAAATTGGAAAAAATCTTGATAAATAACTTCCTAATATAAGTTCCGAACCAAATAAACTACTCACTCTATCAGGGCGGTACATCTCTACACCAAATAAATTTTTACCAAAAAAATACTGCGTATATCCATCAAGAATTAAAGATGAAAAACAAATTATAATTGAATAAAAAATATAATTTAGAATTTTGATATTTTTATCAATCAAAAACCAAAGACATAATGCAAATATTCCAAAACGAAAATAAAAAAGTGAATTTTTTAATGAACCTAAAATATTATTAGATAACAATGAGCTTATAATCAAAATTATCCAAAAAACTAAAAAGATCTTAAAATAAAAATTATTATAATATCTTAATAAATTATTTTTTTTTGAATTAATTAAAAATAAAATTGTGACAATAGAAACTCCTAAATCTGATAAAAATGGACCTGTTATCAATAGAAGTGGCATAAGAATGATTATACAACTTGGAACAATTTCAAAAAAAATTTTATGTTTTTTCATAACTTTTTATTATTTAGCTTTTTTTATGGTATTTATTTTCCACTTCAATTCAGTTTCAATCATTTTTTTTAAAGATGAATATTTTGGTTTCCAATTAATGATTCTATTTATTTTCTTTGTGCTTGCCACCATATAACTTATGTCACCAGGCCTTTTTTTTTGAAATGAATAGGTAAAATTTTTATTTTTTTCATTTTTAAAAATTTTAGCAACTTGTTTAATTGAATAACCTTTTCCATAACCACAGTTTGAAATTTGGTTTTTTTTAAATTTTTGCAAGTATTTTAAGGATTTATAATGGATGCTGGCTAAATCATCTACATGAATAAAATCTCTAACAGGAGTGCCATCAAAAGTATTGTGATCATTGCCAAATATCTTAAAATTTTTAGATTGAATTAATGCTTTAAATAAATTGTTAGTTAAGCTTTTACTTTTAATTCCGATAGGTCCATATCTTAAATATTTATCACCACCTATAACATTGAAATATCTTAAAGAAAAAAATCTAAAACTCTTATCTGATATTTTTAATAGATATTCTTCTATTTTTTGTTTTGATACACCGTACATACTGATAGGTTTAAGATTAGCTTTTTCGGTTACTTTGGTATTTTTTTTTAGATTTCCATACACAGCAGCTGTTGATGAAAAAATAAAATTATTTACACCTAAATCTTTACAACATTTAATAAATTTTTTTGATGCTAAGTAATTATTCTTATAATATTTTTTTGGATTTGTAATTGATTCCTCAACATCTTTGTAAGCAGCAAAATGAATAACAGATTTTATATTATATTTTTTAATTATATTTTTAATTAATCGTGTATTTGAAATGTTTGATTTAAAAAAAATAGTATCTTTAATTAAAATATTATTATCTCCATAGATTAATTTATCAATAATTACTGGATTTAATTTTTTCTTTTTAAGTAAAAAACATGTTGCTGAACCTATATAGCCAGCCCCCCCTGTTACGAGAATATTCATTATATTTTATTCTATTTCTTTTATTTTTTGAATAAGTAGATTATTTATCATTTCAGCTCCTTTTATGGAAGGATGATTGGTATCCATGTAAAAAATATTTTTTTTATCATTAACTATACATCTGTCCTTAATTATTGTGTTACAAAAAGCTTTATGTGAGTAAACTCTATGAATATTTTTTCCTTTAATAGAGTTTAGTAATTCAAAACTAGATTTAGATCTTTCACTATAAAGCTGAAATGATGTTGATATTATTTCTTTAGATCCCTGATTAAATATTTTTTGAGGAATATGCCATCCTGTTTCTGGAATTGGATAAACAAGAATTATCTTATTTTTTTTTGATAGCTCTAAAACATTATCTTTAAATGAATGTCGAATATCTCTGAATTTATTAGATGATACAAATTTATAATTCCACAAATTATCATCTTCAACTCCACCTTCATTGTTATTAAAAAACTTTTTGTTTAGATATAACGGAAATCTTCCTCCAAATATTAATATAGAATTTTCTTCTTTTTTTAATCTTTTTTCTAATTCTAAAAAATAACCATTACTGCATATTTTAGTTTTTTTATTAGTTTTGACTCTTACTCTATGAAAGCCTGGGAAGTATAGACACTCATTAACAATGGACTCTTTTACATTATAATCATATTTTAAAACTCTGTTTTTTAAATCAACTTTTAAACTATTCATCTGGCTATCACCTATTAAATAAATAGTTTTAGCTCCCAAACTGTCAATTTCTAAGTTTTCAAATTTACTAGAATTAAACTCAAGTAAATTTGAAATAATAATATTGGGAAGTCTTTCTTTAAAACCTTTATTTATGATTACAATTAAATTTAAAATAATTAAAATAAATAAAGATAATAAAATTAAGTATATAATTTTTTTTAGATTATTTTTTTTATGTCGCGCAGGTTTTTCAATTAAATAATAAGAAATAATTGATAGAACCAGTATTGATAATCCAACTAATACTTTGCTAAATATACTGTCTTGTGAAAATTCTGTAATTTTATCAAAAGCTAAAATGGGATAGTGCCATAGATATAATGAATATGAAATTAACCCAACACCCACAAATAATTTTGATGAAAGCAATTTTGTTGTTAATTCATTTTTATCTGAAAACCAAATAATTAAACAAATACCTAAAACTGGTGAAAGAGTGTAAAATGAAGGATGAAACATCTGATCATAAAAAAAAATTATGGAATGAATAATTAATATTAAACCACAAATAGGTAATAATAAATTTAAGGTTTTGTTTTGACTTCTATGTCCTGATCTAATTTCAAAATAAGCTAAAATAGAACCAGCTAATAATTCCCATGCTCTAGTTGGTAGAAAATAAAAAGTAGAACTTGGATAGTTTTTGCTTCCAAAATCTGCAATTATTAAGCTTAATAAGAAGCCTAAAATTAGTGCTGATGCAAAATATTTTTTTAAATATTTAAATGCAAAGAGTAAAACTAATGGGAATATAATGTAAAATTGTTCTTCTACAGATAAAGACCAGGTATGAAGAAATGGTTTTAATAAAGAATTAATATCTTCATAAGCACTTCCTAAGGACCAAAAGTAATAATTAGAACTAAATCCTAGTGAATAAAGAATAGATTTTGAATAATCTATAAAATTATTAGGTAATAGATAAAGCCACGCAAAAGGAAAAGATACCAGCATCACTAAAAATAAGGCTGGTAGAATTCTTCTTATTCTTCTTATATAAAAATTCTTAAATGAAAAAGTACCTGTTATATCTAATTCTTTTAAGATAATTGATGTAATTAAATAACCTGAAATTACAAAAAATATATCAACACCAATAAAACCACCTTGAAAAATTTTATAATCAAATATGGTAAATTCGGCATGATATAAAATGACAGCAACAACTGCTATAGCTCGCAGTCCATCAATTTCTGGACGATAATTTAATTTCACTATATATGAATATAACAAATTTTAAATAAATAAAATATAATTAGACAATCAAAAATAATTTTTTTATATAAGATACAAAAATAAAAATTTATATCAAGACATATGATAATCTCAAAAACTCCTTACAGAATTTCTTTTTTTGGTGGAGGTACTGATTACCCAGAATGGCTAAGAGAAAATAAGGGTGCTGTACTTTCAACGACAATTGATAAATATATTTATCTTACTTTGAATATGAAGGCATCTTTATTTCATAAAAGATATGTAATTTCTTATAAAAAATTAGAAAGGAGAAAAAAGATTTCTGAAATTATACATCCGCCAGTTAGAGAATGTTTTAGATATTTTAAAATACCCTCAGGATGTGAACTAACATATAGTGGCGATCTACCATCAAGGAGTGGCGTTGGGTCTAGCTCTTCATTTACAGTGGGTTTACTCAAATGTTTGTATACTTTAAAAAATATAAAAATTACAAAAAAAGAATTGGCTAAAAAAGCAATTTATATTGAAAGAAATGTATTAAAAGAGAATGTTGGATTACAAGATCAAATAGCTTGTTCCTATGGTGGATTAAATTTAATCAAATTTAATAATAATGATTTTAAAGTATCAAAATTAAATATTGAAAAAAATATTTTAGACTCTTTAAATGATAACTTAATTTTATGTTATAGTGGAATCCAAAGAATTTCTAATGACATCTCAAAAAAATATATTAAAAAATTGTCAACTAGCTCTTATCAAGATCTAATGAATACAAATTATGATTTAGTTAAAGAAGGTACAAGCTTACTAAATAAGAAAAATATTGATGATTTTGGCAAACTATTAGATGTGAGTTGGAAAATGAAGAAAAAATTACACAATGAAGTTTCAAGCCGAAAGCTTAATGAATTTTATGATAACGCTTTAACTGCTGGTGCTTTGGGAGGTAAATTACTAGGTGCAGGTGGTGGTGGTTTTTTTTTATTTTATGTGCCAAAAAAAAGTATGACAAAGTTTATTAAGCTAAATAAAAAATTATATATAAGTAAATTTAAATTTGAAAATAATGGTTCAATTATTATCAATAATTCAATATAGATTTGTATTTATTATTTTAATTGTATATTAACAGTATTAAATTCTAATATTTTTTAAATATGAAATATCCCCTTATAAAAAATAATATTTTAAGACCTGATTTAGACAAATTAATTAAATTTTTAAAACAAAAAGATCCAATTTTAACACAAAGTAAGAACGTAAAATTATTTGAAAAAAAATGGTCTGAATGGTTGGGTGTTAAATATAGCGTATTTGTAAATTCAGGATCTTCTGCAAATTTATTATCTATAGGCGTATTAAAAACAGAGTTTCCAAATGGTGGAGAGATAATTGTACCAACATTTACTTGGGTTTCTGATATTGTATCAATAATTCATTACGGTTTTACTCCAAAATTTGTTGATATAAATTTAAAAAATTTAGCAATGAATGAAAAAGAGATATTAAAAAATATTAATAAAAAAACTAGAGCTGTGTTTTTAACTCATGCTCAAGGATTTAACGGATTAAGTAATAATTTATTAAGCAAACTAAAACAAAAAAAAATATACTTAATAGAAGATGTTTGTGAGTCACATGGTGCTTCTTTCAAAAATAAAAAGTTAGGCTCTTTTGGTTATATATCTAATTTTTCTTTTTATTATGCTCATCACATGAGCACTATAGAGGGCGGAATGATATGCACGAATAATAAATTAGTTTATGAAAAAGCAAGAATGCTAAGATCACATGGTCTTGTAAGAGAAATAGATGATTTAGCTTTAAGAAAGTCTTATTTTAAGAAAAATAAAGATTTAAATCCACAATTTATTTTTGCTTTACCTGGATTGAACGTTCGAAATAATGAGCTTGGAGCAATTCTAGGAATTAACCAATTAAAAAGATTAGATAAAAATATTAAAAAAAGAAATCAAAACCATATTTATTTTTTAAACAAGATTAATAAATCTAAATTTTATACTGACTTTGATTTATCCGGATCAAGTAACTATGCATTTAACCTAATAATGAAAGAAAAGAATATTGAATTTGCTAATAAATTAATGAAGAATTTAACGAAAAATGAAATAGAATTTAGAAGAGGAAGTGTTGGAGGGGGAAATCAACTAAGACAACCCTATTTAAAAGAATTCTTAAAAAAAAATGAACATCAAAAATACCCCATTACTGAACATGTTCATTTTTTTGGTTTTTATCTTGGAAATTATCCAGATCTAAGTAAAAAGAACATAGATTTTATCTGCAAAATAATAAATGAAACATAAAATATGAATCATAAAATACTTGTTACTGGAGGTGCTGGATACCTTGGTTCAATTTTAGTTCCCGAACTATTGAGGGAAGGATATGAGGTGACTGTAGTTGACAACTTTATGTTCAATCAATCAAGCTTAAATCAGCTTTATTCATATGACAAATTTAAAATAATTAACCAAGATGTAAGAATAAAAAGTTCAATGGAAGCTATTTATTCTAATTATGACATTATATTACCACTAGCGTCTTTGGTAGGTGCACCATTATGTAAGAAGGATCCTATAGGTTCGAGCACAACAAATCACGATTCTATAATGGATATGCTGAAAATATTATCAAAAGATCAATTAGTTATCATGCCAACAACTAATAGTGCCTACGGAACAGGTGATAAAGATAATCTCTGCGATGAAAATTCACCCTTAAACCCTATATCCTCATATGCAGTTGATAAAGTTAAAATAGAAAATGAACTCATGAAGAGAGAAAAATATATTAGTTTTCGTCTAGCAACTGTTTTTGGATTCTCTCCAAGAATGAGATTGGATTTATTAGTGAATGATTTTGTATATAGGGCTTACAGGGATAAATATATTGTACTATTTGAGAGTAAATTTAAAAGAAACTATATTCATATTAAAGATGTCTCAAGAGCATTTATTCATGGAATAAAAAATTTTGATAAGATGCAAAGTAATACTTATAATGTGGGCTTATCGGATGCAAATATCTCAAAATTTGAATTATGCGAAAAAATTAAAAAATTTGTTCCTGATTTTGTTATTTTTGAAGAACAATTTGCTAAAGATGAAGATCAAAGGAACTATATTGTTTCCAATAAAAAAATTGAAAACACAGGTTTCAAACCAAAGTTTAGTTTAGAAGATGGAATTAAAGAATTGTTAAAAGGATACGTAACAATTAAAAATAACATTCATGGAAACGTTTAAAAATTTAATAAACAATATCAAATAATTCACAAATAACGTGAAATATCAATTTTTGATTCTCTTGGATAATTGGAGTATTTGTTGATTCAACTGTATAACTTAAATTACAATATTTTAATAAATCACCTCCATTATTACCCAAAAAACCTATTACATAAATATTTTTTTTTTAGCAAGTTTAGCAGCATTTAAAAGATTTATTGACTGTTTTGATTTAGAGTTACCACCACTGGTTGAGATAAGTATTAAAATATCTCCAGAATTAATTAAGCTTGTAACTTCTCTTTCCAAGTAAGATTCAAAATATATATCATTTGACCAAGCAGTAAGTGAAGATATGTTTGAGGATAATAAAAAAAAGGGTAATCCAATTCTATTTTTTTTTTTATAAGTCGCAGTGAGCTCAGACACAAAATGTGAGGCATCAGCAAAAGACCCACCATTTCCGTAAACAAAAATTTTTTTCTTATTTTCAATTTTTTTATGTAAGAAATTAAATATTTTTAAAACAATATTATAATTTAAAAAAGTTTTTTTTGTTAATTCAATATTTAAATTTAAATGATCTTTAAAAATTTTTTCAAAGTTTTTTGTTTTCATAATTGATGTTATTTATTATGAATTTGCTTAACTTGATAGTAAAAATTTTTCTTAGCATAAAAAAATCTTAAGTTTGATCTGTTGGCGCATAATTCATCAGAAATTTGATCTCCAATAAAAAAGCTATTTTTTGTTTCTATATGCCATTTTTTATAAAGTTTTTTTATCATACCAATCTGAGGTTTTCTAAATTTACAATTTTTAGTAAATTTTTTTATTTTTCCATCTTTGTGATGCGGACAAAAACTAACAGAATCAAAAAAAATATTCTTTTTACTAAGGTATTCTTTTATTTGAATTTGAAGTATTTTAAATTCATTAAGAGTAAGTTTTTTTTTTGCAATTCCAGCTTGGTTGGTTATTAAAAATATATAATAATTTTTTTTGATTAAAAAATCTAATCCCTTAATAACTCCTTCTTTAAATTTAAAATTTTTAAATTTTGAAACATATCCATAATCATGGTTTATTACACCATCCCTATCTAAAAAAACTGCAGGTCTATTAAAATGTTTCTGCAACAGTTTTTCAGATTTAAAATAATTTTCTTTAGTTCCAATATCAAAAAAAAAGTTATCTTTATAAATTTTACCTATAACTTTTTTTTTCTTAATTAAGTCAGGCAAAACATCTTCTTCTAATGATGTTTTTTTGTTTTTAATATATTTAAAGATATTCTTGTTGAAAAGATAAACACCACCATTCATATATCCTTTTTCAGAATTGGTGTTTATAACAATTTTTTTTTTAATATTTAATTTAGATAATTTTTTATTACTTAAATAATTTTTATTTGTAACTAATGACATTTTACAAATAAAATTTTCGTTTAAAGGGAAAAATTTATTTAATTCAATATCCAAAATACTGTCACCATTAACAAGTATAAAATCTTTAATTTTATTTCTTAGTTTGAAAAGTGCTCCGGCCGTACCTAATAATTTTTTTTCAGCGAGGCATTCAATTTTAACAAAATTAAATTCTTTACCATGATAAAGTGATATTACTTCTTCTGAGCTTTTGCCTACTAAGATATATATCTTTTTAAAATTATATTTAGAATATTGATTAATGATATAATCTAAGAAAGGTTTTTTGTTAATTTGAGTAATACATTTTTGTTTTTTTCCTATTATTTTTTTTAACCTGCTGCCTTCACCACCAGCTAAAATGACTAATGATAAATTATTTTTTTCTCTCATGACTTTGACTTGACACATGCATAATTCATAAAATATAAATTTTTTTCTAAAAAATAATACTATACTTTTTTGTTATACGGTTTTGTTAATTTTTTCATTGTCTGATAAATTATTTTTGAATTAAGTTGAATGTTTTTTTTCGTTAAGGTGTGATTTATATCTAGAGCAATACTAGTTTCACCTAATATTTTGCAATTAGGCAACCTTTTATTCAACTTATATTTAGAATCTTTAAATGCTTTTTCTAAATAAATTTCAGGGCATGAACCAAAATTACATATAATTTTTTTTTTTCTTAAATTTTGAATTACTTGATTTCTTAAGTTTTTGTAATCTATCAAGTCTTTTCTTATAAAAAAATAAAATCTATACCAGGCTGGTTTGATATTTACTGGTGGATCATAAAAATATAAAAAATCATTAAATTCCGTAAAAACTTTTTTGTATTGCGTTGCTATGTAAGTTCGCTTTTTTAAAGTGTCTTTAATCTTTTTTATCTGATTTATTCCAACTGATGACTGTACTTCAGTTAATCTATAATTTGACCCAAAATAGTCTTTGTTATAAATAAACTGTTCTTTCTTTTTTATTTTTTTATAAAAACCTAATCCATGATCCTTATATGAATTAATAAAATTATAAATTTTTTTGTCATTTGTTGAAATCATTCCTCCCTCGCCTAATGTTGAAATTATTTTATCATTACAAAATGACCATGTAGCAACATCACCAAAGGACCCAACTTTTTTTTTATCAATTTCTGCACCATGTGCTTGAGCACAATCCTCAATAATTTTTAGTTTGTATTTCTTTGCAATTTTAATTATTTTTTTCATTTCACAGGGATTTCCTGCTAAATGAACACAAATTATAGCTTTAGTTTTTGAAGTTATCTTTTTTAAAATATCTTCTGTTAGGATATTTTGATTAAATAGATCAACATCTATAAATTTTGGAATATTTCCTGTTCTAACGATTGTTGATGCTGAAGCAAAAAAGCTTCTTGCTGTAACCATTATTTCTGATTTATCAGGTAATTTTAGTGATTTAATTGCAAGCTCTAAAGCTACTGTTCCATTAGATAATGCAACTGAATACTTTCGATTTACCCATTTAGAAAATAAATACTCAAATCTTTTACCAATTAACCCATTAGCATAATTTACTTTTCCACTCTTAATTACATCAACAACTTCATTTATTTCTTTAGATGAATAATTAGGCCAGGTGTTATTTTGCATTTTTGGCTGGAACTCCCATCACAAAAGAATTTGATTTTATATTTCTAGTTACCACTGATCCAGCTCCTATTAATACATTATCGCCTATTTTAATATTCTCTATTATTTTTGTACCAATTCCAATCCAACAATTTTCACCAACAGTTACTCCACCAGCAATATTTACTCCTGGACATATATGGGTATGGTTCATGATTTTACAATCGTGATCTACTGATACAGATGTATTAATAATACAATTTTTTCCAATAGAGCTATCAGATTGAATTACGCTATTTGCCATTATCACAGTTCCCTCTTTAATTTTTGCACTTGATGAAATTATAGAATTGAGATGAGTAAAGAATATTTTTTTTTTCAGTTTTTCAATTTTTTGAAAGTATTTTTTACGAATTTTATTATCACCAATAGATATGAATAAACTATCATACAAATTTTTATTTTTGATTAAGTCTTTAAAATTACCCTGAATTTTTAATTTTTTAACTCCAATTTTAATATACTTTTTTTTGTCATCAAAAATGTCAATCTTGCATTTTTTAGTTGATTTAATACACTCATAAACAACTTTAGAGTGACCACCAGCACCATATAACCCAATTTTCAACATATAATTTAACTATCTTTTAATTTAATATTTTAAAGTATTTTATATATTTAATTAAAAATATCTCCTTTTAATAAAGCTAATCTTATAATCTTAAATCTACTTTTTTTGAGGAAAAAATATATTTTAAGTCATAAATAACATTTTTTTTTTTTCCTAATTTAGAAATATGATCAATACCCATATTTTTAAATAGATCATGACTTACTGCTATAATTATTCCGTCATAAGTATTAGAATTAAGTGATGTTATTGGAAAATCACCATATAAATTTTTAACTTCATCAATATCCGTCCAAGGATCATATAGATCTAAATCACAGTGGTATTGCTTTAATTCTTTTATAACACTAGCAACGCCAGAATTTCGTAAATCTGGGCAATTCTCTTTAAAAGCTAACCCCATAACAAGGATTTTAGCACCTTCGATTTGAATAGATTTTTTACTCAAACCCTTCATAAATTGATTAGCCACATAAACACCCATATTATCATTAAGCTCTCTTCCAGCTAAAATAATTTTTGGGAGATAGTTCATACTTTTTGCTTTATAAGTAAGATAGTATGGATCAACCCCAATACAGTGTCCCCCAACTAAACCTGGACGAAAAGATAAAAAATTCCATTTACTTCCCGCAGCCTTTAATACCTCTTCTGTATCAATATCCATTTTGTTAAAAAGTATAGATAGCTCATTAATTAAAGCAATATTTAAGTCTCGCTGTGTATTTTCAATTACTTTGGCTGCTTCTGCAACTTTAATACTTGGAGCCTTGTGAGTACCAACAGTAACGATTTCATTATATAATTTATCTACTAAATCTGCAATTTCAGGTGTCGACCCTGATGTTATTTTTTTAATATTTGAAATTTGGTGTTCTTTATCTCCTGGATTAATTCGCTCTGGACTGTAACCACAAAAAAATTCATGATTAAATTTTAGTCCTGAAAATTTTTCTAAAATAGGAACACAATTATCTTCAGTACAACCAGGATAAACAGTAGACTCATAAATTACAACATCTCTAACTGTAAGAACTTTACCTACAATTTCACTGGCAGTAAGTAGGAAACTTAAATCTGGTTTTTTATTTTTATCTATCGGTGTGGGAACGGTAATTATATAGCAATTTGAAGATTCTAAATCTTTTTTATCAGTTGTTAAAAACAAATTTTTTGCATTTTGTAATTCTTTTTTATTCACCTCTAAGGTTTTATCTATACCAGATTTTAACTCCTCAATTCGTTTAGTTTTAATATCAAATCCTATAATTGATCTTTTTTTTGCAAACTCTATTGCTAAAGGTAAACCAACATATCCAAGGCCAATGATTGCTATTTTGAGATTATCTGTACTCATTATTTATAAGTTATAATAATGCTTATACCACTCTACAAACTTGGCTACTCCCTTTAATACAGGTGTAGAAGGTTTATATCCAAATTGTTTCTTCAGGTTTTTTGAATCTGCGTAGGTGTCTGGCACATCACCTGGCTGTAAAGGTAAAAAAATTTTTTTTGCTTTTTTTTCTAAAACATTTTCTAAAGCCTTAATATAATCCATAAGTTGAACGGGTTGATTGTTACCAATATTATAAATTCTCCAAGGATCTTTACTAGAAGCTGGGTTAGGATCGTCACTTAACCAATTTGAATTAGAAGTTGCTGGATGATCTAATGATTTAATAACGCCCTCTACAATGTCATCAATGTAAGTAAAATCTCTAGTATGCTTACCAAAATTAAATATGTTGATTTCTTTTTCTTCTAATATGGCTTTAGTAAATTTAAAAAGTGCCATATCTGGTCTTCCCCAGGGGCCATAAACTGTAAAGAATCTAAGTCCTGTAGTTGGTAGTTGATAGAGATGACTGTAAGAGTGCGCCATTAGTTCATTAGATTTTTTAGAAGCTGCATAAAGAGATAATGGATGGTTTGCACTATCATGTTCTGAAAAAGGTACTTTAGTATTTGCACCATAAACGCTGGAAGTACTAGCATAAACTAAATGGTCTATACTATGATTTCGGCAATTCTCTAGAATATGAGCAAAACCAACAATATTACTATGAATATAAGCTAAAGGATTTTCCATTGAATAACGCACACCTGCTTGTGCAGCGAGATTAACTACTCTTTGAGGTTTATGGTTTTTGAAAACTTCATTCAAGCTTTTCTGATCACTTAGATCAATTCGACAATGAGTATAATTTGAGTATTTTTTTTGTCTTGCCACTCTTGCCTCCTTAATGGCAGGGTCATAATATTCATTATGATTATCAATTCCTATCACTGAATCTCCACGATCCAATAAACGTAACGCTAAAGCTGAACCAATAAAGCCTGCGGACCCTGTAACAATAATTTTCATTAATTTTTTGTTACCATATCTCTTTAGTTTAAATCTCTTTTAATTTCAAAAGACTCTGCATATTTTGTACCTATTTTCATGCCCCTAAAATTAGCCAATACCTCAATTCCTTTAAGTGATCGAGGATGTGGAAAATTTTTTACCTGGGATTTATATCTTAAAAAAGATTTTTTTTTTGATTCAATATTTTGAATACTCAATTTTTCAAAATAATTCGGTGCAAATGAATTATTAGTATTATCACTCCAATGTGTTTCTGATAAAGTTTCATAAGCTAAAATACGATTTACTATATGTTTATTTATTGGTCTTAAAGCAACCATTGCAGCGTGATTTATAATTTTATGATCAATATGAATATCTTTTTCAGACGGAATAAAAATAGTATCAGGCTTTATTTTATTTATCGTTCCAAGAATTAAATTTGAAATTTTATAAATAGGGTATTGATCAAGAGCGGGTGCCGGAAGTTCATTAAAAGTTAAATTCTTAACCTTAAGAATCTTATTAGCAGAAATACTCTCTTGTCTTATATTCTTGATTTGTTGTTTTGAAAAAAATTCTGGAGCCCCCAAATAAGCATTAGTAAGAATAGATATATAGACCTGAATCCCCATTTTACAATATTTAGAAATAGTACCTCCACAACCTAGTATTTCATCATCAGCGTGTGGTGCAATAATTAAGATTTTTTTTTTTAACATAATTTATAATGACAGACCTTTTATATTATTCTTATACCTTTTTATTATCACAAAAAAGGTCATAAATAATATTTTAAAATAATTAAAGATTGATATATTTTCTACATATTCAACATCAAGATTAATTTTTTCTCTTAAACTTCTATTTTTTCCAGAGTAATGAATTTGAGATAATCCAGTAATTCCAGGATTAATTGATCTTCTAAATTTTATATATTTTTTTGGGATTTTTTTTTCAATTTCAATTGGAAGTGATCTTGGTCCAACCAATGACATATTACCCAATAAAACATTTATCAATTGCGGAAGCTCATCTAAACTAGTTCTTCTTAGAAAAATTCCAAGTTTATTTAATCTATCTATATCTTTTAGTTTTTTACTTTTATCGACTTTCATAGATCTAAATTTATACATTTTAAAAATGATACCATTTTTGCCAACTCTATTACTCACGTAAATAATAGGAAGACTGTCAATAAAAACAAATAGAGATATTATTAAAAAAAATGGAAATAAAGCTAATAAAAATATTAATGAAAAAAGAATATCAAAAAGTCTCAATAAAGACATCTGTATCTGTAATTTTAACATCATTTGTAATTTTTTTTTCTATATTTTTTTTTAAATTAACATTATTACCAATTTTATACAAACCAACATAAAATTTATTATTATTTTTCTTAATTTTTTCTTTTTGAAAAAAAGAATTTAATTTTTTATTAGTGTTTGAAATCAACACTTGAAAATTTATTTTATTTTTTAATAAAAGTTTTAAAACTAATTTCATTTCTTTTTCATAATTTAAATAATTTCCATAATAATCAACAATTAAATAATATATTATATTATTAAAATATTTTTTTTGAAAAATAAAATGACTTAATTTCTTATCATCTAAAAAAAGGAATTGATCCTTCTGATAAGTATTATATCTCCAATCAATAAATTTTTTATCTCTAAAAAAAAGATGATTTTTTTGAGTGAATTTGAGTTTTTTTAAATAATTTTCAGAAACCTTAGTAAAAATAAAATTTTTTTTATTAACTAAATTAATTTTATAAAATAGATTATAAGTATTGATAACTTTAAAATTATCGTGCCTTTTACTAGATTCTAAATTCTTTAAATTAGGCCATGCAATTACATAATTTGATTTTATCTTTAGTTTTGAAAAAGAGTATTTTAGTAATTTGTAATAAACACCTTTTTTTTGAAACTCAGGAATTACAAAAGTTGAATGACGTGAAAAAATATAATTCGATTTAAGATTAAATTTATATTCAACAAATCCTATATGAGCAATTATATTATTTTTATACAACGCAACAAAAGAAGAGTAATTTTTATTGTAATAACGCCAGTTATAAAATTCTTCTGAAATTTTTTTTTTGAAAACAGTTTTAAAAAGTTTTAATAATAACCTTATATCTTTTGATTGGACTCTTCGAAAAGTTAATTTATTCAACATTGTCAATAAAATTACTAATCATGGAAGATATTTTTTTTTTATCATGATATTGCTTAACTGATTTCTTACAATTTTTTTGCAATAGTCTAAGTTTTTTTGGATCTTTATATAATTTTATTAATCTATTTTCAAAATCACTTACATCATAGGGTTTAACCAAAATGCCATTAAAATTATTTACAATAATATCATTATTTCCTCTTATATCGTAAGCAATTACGGGAACGCCTATGGTAATTGTTTCTAATAATGAAATTGGCATACCTTCTCTTCTACTTAAATGACAAACTAAATCAAAATACTTTATCTTATCATGAATGTTTTTTGAATAATTATTTAACATTATATTATTTAATTTAAGCCTTTTAATTTTTTGAGAATATCTTTCCTTATTGTCATATCCATAACAATGAAATTTAATATTTATTTTATTTTTTTGAAGTTTTGCAGCAATTTTGATTAAGTCAGGATAACCTTTATTATCTCTATATGCTGAAATTATTCCAACATTAAAATTAATATTTTTTTTTTTAGTTTTAATTTTAATTAATTTTTTATAACTAATTCCAATACTGGGTATACGTAATATATTTTCTTTAGGTTTGTTGAAATTATTTAATATTACTTTTAAATCTTCTTTGTTTAAAATAATGTAATGACTTGTTATTATTGAAAAAAGTTTTTCATAAGTTTTAAAAAATATTGATTTTACACTTCTTTCACTTTGATGGAATCTAAAACCATGAACTATATATATATACTTTTTTTTTAATAAATAACCAATAATTCTGAAGTATAAAGCTGCTAAAGGTGTATTAATTATTATATAATCATACTTTAATTTTTTTAATATAAAAAAATTTTTAGTCAAATTTGAAAAAAAATATAAAGGATTAATTATTTTTATTAATTCAAAATCTAAAAATAGTTTTACTTTTAAATTTTTAAATTTTAAATTTTCTGGATCAGAGCTGCCTAGGATAAAATTATATTTTTTATTACTTATAATTACATCAAAAAAATTATTTAAAGTAATTGCTTTTGAAGAAAGTAGTAATATAGTTTTTTTCATTAATTATTTTTTAATTAAATATAAAATTTAGATGTTCCATACTTCAAAATACCTTAAACTTATTTTTTTAATATTATAATGATTAATAACTTTCTCTCTTGATTTTTTTTTTACTATATTCCATTTTTTCTTATTTTTAAAAATTTCGTAACTTTTCTGTATCGCAATAAACAAAGCATAACTATTATTTTGTGGCACAACTATTCCTCCGGTTTTGGATAAAATATTTTTAGCATAACCTACGTCGGTGCTGATACATGGGGTTCTACATAACATCGCCTCTGCTAATACATTGGGGAAAGACTCACTAAATGAAGGTAATACGAATAAATCAATTCCATTCATAAACTCGACAATATTAGTTGAATTTTTGTCTAGTTTATATTTTTCTCTTGGAATACCAAGTAAATGGCCCCTTAATATGGAATTTTTATAACTTACATTTTTTCCCTTTAAATATAATAAAACATTATTATTTTTTTTTGCAAAATATTCATAAGCTGTTATCAAATTTTTGAAATTTTTTTCTTTATGAAATCTTGCAGCCAATCCAACTACAAAAAGGCTATTTGAAATATAATTTTTTTTTCTAAAGTTTTTTCTATGCTTTATCGATGGTTGAAAAGTATCATCATACCCATTTGGAATAAATATGCTTTTTCTTTTATTATAAAATTTACTTTCATGGACTTTTTTACTTTTTGGTGAACAATAAATTATTTTTGATGGAATAAAAAAAGATAATAATGATGACAAATAAACAATTAAAATTGTTGAAATTTTTGAATACCCTAAATTTAGATTTGTATGTCTTATATTCCAAAAAATTTTTGCATTTGTAAATAGATAACCAAATACACCTCCTAATAAATTTGCATGGTACATCCACGTTTGTATAATATCTGGTTTTAATTCTATTAATAATCTAATTAATTTTATTAATTTAAAAATATCTAAAAAATTTTTTTTTAGATTTATTTTATGAACTCTAATTCCAATTTTATTTAAGTGAGTGCTGTACCAGTCATTAGTACTAAGACTTACAATATCTATATCTAAATTTTTATAATTTTTTTGGTGTTCTTTAGAAATTCTATATAGCATACCTTCTGCTCCACCATTTCCTAAACCAGTAATTATATGTAAAATTTTCACCTGTTATTAATAATAAAAATCAATTTTTTAAATTTATCATTAAAAAAAATATAAACTCTTCTTCAATGTTTAAGATATTAAATTTAATCATTTTGATTAGTTGGTATAAAATTTTTCAAAACTTGATTGCTAGGTTTAAAACCTGTCACAAGTTTCTTTAGAACTTTAATAACCCCATCTATTTGACCTTGTTTAGTTAGATTCTTTAGTTCTTCTATATCTGCCTTAATAATATCCCATGAAAAAAATGGATCTTGTGCTTTAAGAATTTTGGAGTGTAAGGTTTGCTCAAGTTTTTCTCCCAGTAATAACTCTTCAAATAATTTTTCACCTGAGCGTAAACCTGTAATTAAAACCTCTATATCTCCACTTGGATTATCTATATCCTTTATAGTCAGTCCAGAAAGTTTCACAACTCGTGCTATTAGATCTGCAATCTTTATTGGTTTTCCCATATCCAAAACAAACAAATCATTACCTCTTGACATGGCTCCTGCTTGAATAACTAGCTGTGCAGCCTCAGGAATTGTCATAAAATATCTTGTTACTTCTGGGTGGGTTAATGTAATTGGCCCACCATTTTGAATTTGTTTTTTAAATTTTGGTATAACTGATCCGGATGATCCTAAAACATTGCCAAAACGTACTATAGTTACTTGTGTTTCAATATTTTTTGAATTGTCGCGAATTCCTTGGGCACATAGTTCTGCTAAACGTTTACTAGCACCCATAATGTTTGTTGGCCGAACAGCTTTGTCTGTGGAAACTAGTACAAAATCAGAAACTTTATTTCGAATTGAACACTCTAAAACTGTTATGGTTCCAAATACATTATTTTTAATACCTTCAATTATATTTCTTTCAACTAATGGCACATGTTTATAAGCAGCCGCATGGTAAACTGTGTTAGGTTTATAATTATCCATTAATTCTGATAAGAAACTTTCATCCTGAACAGATCCTAGTAAAGGAATTATAGAAATTTTTTCTATGTTTAAATTTTTTTTTATAGCTTCAATCTCTGCAAGGACTAGGTATAATGAAAATTCATTGTGATCTAATAGTATAATTGTCTGAGGACCATTTTGTATAATTTGTCTGCAAATTTCTTGTCCTATTGATCCTCCTGCTCCAGTAACTAAAACTATTTTATTTTTTATATTTTTAATTATTAGGCTAGTATACGGCTCAACTTGTTCACGACCTAAAATATCATCTATATATAAATCTCGAATATCAGAGATAGTGACTTTACCCTCTACAATATCTAAAACACTTGGCAATGTTTTAATCAAAACATTAGTTTTGCTTTGATTAATTTTATTAATAATTTTCTTTCTTTCATCGCGATTTGCTGATGGTGTTGCTAACAAAATATGGGTTACTCCTTTTGACTTAACTAAGTTTTTAATATCTGTTGTTGAAAAAATTTTAATTCCATTTAAAAATCGACCATTTAATTGATTGTCGTCATCTAAGAAGCCTACTACTTTAATTTCATTACTTTTATTTAAAGCTGTTACTAACTGGCTTCCAGAGTTTCCAGCTCCATAAATAAGAGCTTTTGTGACATTTTTAAATTTTTTATTATCTTCAGAAAATACTACTAATAAATATGGTAGTAATAATCTAGTTGCTATAAATGCAAGAAAAAATATAAACGGTTGAATAATTCCAACCGTTCTTGAAATACCATCAATTCCATACAGAGTAATGATTGAAAAATATATAATTGCATATGTTAAAAATGCAGGAAGTATAGATGGAACAATTTCTAATCCTGAGTACCTAAAAACTGTTTTATAAAGCCTAAATATAAAAAAAAGAGGTATCGCTATGGCAATAGATATTAATGCTGCCCAAACGACTTCATTTTTAATTTCTAAAAATTCATCTAATCGAAGATAAAACGAGAACCAAACTGTAAAAAAGCATAAAAATGTATCAGTTAATAAAATAAGAGTACGTTTTACAAATTTTGGAAGACCAAGTATTAAATTTGAAATTTTATAAAATTTTACAAACATATTTATTTTAAGTATATCAATATTGATTAAAAACTTTTATTGCTTAAATCTATTATATTTACAACTGTTATAATAAACTAATAATCGTTTTTTATATCAATGTTTAAATTTAAGTAATTTTGGTGCAGCTAAGCAAATTAATATAAAAATAAACTTAGTTTTATGACGAATGGCAGTACCAAAATTACTAGTTCCTAATCCATAAATCAAAACGTAAGTTAAAAACAATAATAATAAAAATCTTGTCACAGGATCCTCCCAAATTAATGTTCTATTGTTCCACGCACATATTGTTAAGTAAAATATTAAAACCGAATCAACAGAACCTATTAAATGATAATATCGTTTAAAATCCCAAGGAAAAGGGGAATATAAAAAATACATTATTCTAGCAAAAACTTTTGTAACAAAGGTGATAAAATTTGTATCTTTGGTTGGAATAGTCCAGTTTGGATAATTTGATCCAAAATCTCCGTTAATAACAGAAATAGATCCTACATTAAATCTTCTTAATAAAATATCATGCAAATTCATAATTCTTTCTGGTCCTGGTACATATGGTAATTGTAGTTTGCCATAAAACCATAAAAAGAAAAGTGAAAAAATAATAGATAAAACTATTAAAATTTTAATTTTTATTTTTCCTTTTTTTAAATTATGAAATTCATCTTTTAAAAAATAATAGAGTATAAAAGATAAAAGACTGACAACACCAATAATCATAGCTCCATGCAAATTTTTTAAAAAGAAAAAACCAATAGTAATAAATGCTATATAAATAAAATTTTTATAAAAGTAATTATTTTTTTTTATTTTTAATTTTTTCTTAATAGCTAAATTTTTTATTAAAAAAATAATTGGTATTAAAGTTACTAGTAAAATGAAAGTAATATATACTTCTTTAAGGACCAAAACTGAATATAGTATCATTGAAGGATGTAGGGCCATGATCCACGCAGCTTTAATTGCAGCTGTTCTATCCCAGATTAATAAACACAGGTAATAAACATAATAAACTGATGCAGTGCCTAGTCCAAGACCTATCCCTTTAGCCATCATCTCATTTACGTAAGTCAAAGAATAAAAAACTGAAATTACTCTTGATATAAAAAAACCATTTATTTGAAACATGTCTAGTAAGATACTTAAACCATAAGTGTTGGAATATTCAGCTGAAGCAGCCAAAAATCCATTTGCATCAAGGCCTCCACCTGGTAAGTCAATAAAATATTCGTCTAAAATTATCAATGAAGCTCTCAATATGAATGCTACTAGTAAAAAATTCGAAATAGCAGAGTCTTTTATTCTATATAAAATAAAAGTGAGTATTAAAGATAATGTTAACCATCCTATAAAATTTTCCATGATTGATATTTTTTAATCTTTAAACATTAATTTTATATATTCTTCAACTTTTATGTCTATTCAAAAATCATTAGCACACTTAAAACTATTAGGGTGATTTTTTTCATTTAAGGTTTTTAAAATAGTATCAATTAATACGTCTAAATTTGCTTCAGGAACTAATTTTCCCCAAAGTCCATTTTCTAAAATCTCCCCAGGACCTCCAGGACAATTAGTTGATATTACTGGTGCCCCACATGCCATAGCTTCAAACAAAACATTTCCAAAACCCTCATAGTCTGAAGACATAACAAATAATGATGCTCTATTCATTTAAGAGTATGGGTTTTCAACAAATCCTGGCATACTAAAATCTTTTTCTACACCAAGTTTAGACGCTAAGGATGTTAATTGACTTCGTAATTTTCCTTCACCTAATATTAAAAGCCCTACATTATACTTACTTCTAACATTTGCAAAAGTTCGAATTAATAGTGAGAAATTTTTTTCTTCAGTTAATCGACCAACACTGAATATAACATCTGGTTGACCCTCAAGAAACCAAGGATGATTAATTTTTACCTTACTTTTAAGTAATATTGAGTTGGAAACTATAGGGTTATAAATAGTGTCAATTTTAGAAAGTTGCACGCCTGATCTCGTTGAAATATTTTTTGCTACATCTTTTGATACAGCTATTATACAATAAGCTTTTGGGTAAATAATCAACATAAGCAAATCAATCAATCTGTTTTTAAAATTTAAATTTTTAAAAAATTTTGTTTTTAGACTATGCTTAATTACTATTACTTTTGTTTTAACCTTGCTAAATAAAGAAGCAATAATTGAGATAATATTTGATTGAGTTAATGACGAAAGAAATATATCTGGCTTATTTTTGTTTAAATAATCGATCAACGGAAAAAAATAAAAAATTATTCTACCACAATTTAAGTTGATAATATTTACACTAGAGTCTAACTGCTGATAGAATTTCCCTCCAGACTTTATAACTATTAAATCAACCTGATATCCTCTAGTAAAAAAACTATTAACAAGAGTTAAAACTATTTTCTCGGCTCCACCACCATCAAATGTGGGTATGAATAATGATATCTTTTTTTTATTTTTAACTACTTATTAAGGATATTTAATTTTAAATTAATTTTTTAAGCAAGTTAATAAAATAAGCTATTGATCAAAAAAATTATTAAAAATAAAAAACCTTTATCTTTTTATAAAACTAATCAATGATTTGATTTGAGGTCTTTTTAATAATAATGGAACAGATAAATATTTTTTTAATAATACTTCATCTTGTGATAATTCTATTAGAAGATCACAAATTTGCTTGTCATCTAATCCGAATAAATTCACAACCGCTTCAGGGTTAAAATCCTCTTTTAAATCTTCAGGGCGACACCATGAGATTGGAATACAGCCAGCATAAAATGCATGCAGTATTTTTTCAGTGAGATAGCCTTCTCCTAAAAGATTTTCTGGGCATAAATTAAAAATATATTTTTCGAGTAAATTCTTTTTTGGAGTCTTATAATCTTGGTTTTTAAAAGCTCCTCCAAATCCATCACATCCGATTGCTGAGTTTACTAAGTCAAATAATCTACGTCTTGGCGGTTTAAAATGACTTGAAATTAGTATTGATTTATTTAGTCGATTTTTAATATCCTCATAAGAATAACTGTTTAATATCGGTTTCATTAATTTATCAATTGATAATTTATTCCCATAGTACCAAGATGCTTTGTGGTCTCCGTCTTTTCCCTCCGGGAAGTCCAACTGATTCATCCATGCAGGACAACGATAAACATCTTTATTATTTTTAAAGGATGTCCAAAATCCAATTTGTTTATGAGCTAGGTCAAACCTTGGCTCTGCATCTTCTTCGGTCCAGAAAAAGTCTGCCTTACCATGAGGCCAACCAAAAATTTTAATTAAAAATCTTCTGCATTTTAGCTTATGATGATAGGGACCTAAAACCGTAATGGGTACTTTCATTTCTTTAAAAAATTCATGCAAAAAACATTGATTTATATCAAACCCCGTCATCATCGATATATAAGTAACGTTATCGAATTTTTGTACTTCTGGTCTTTTAAAACAATAAAAAAAATTTACTAAATTCTTTATTAATAGTTTTAATAACCTTGTAAAAAAATTATCTTTCTTGATTTTCAAATTGCTTACCTAAATTAATTATTTTTATTTTCAGAAATTACTTCAAAGTTAAACCATTTATAAAAAACACAAATGACTGATTTTACAAAATTAAAAATTATAAGATAAAATTTATTTATTTTATAAAATTTAGATCGATTTAGATCTTTATAATTATCAAGATGTGATTTAAATAATTTATTTTGTTTAAAAATTTTTTTAGATACTAAAAAATAATCAAAACATTTTTGATTATTAAATACTTTCCAATCATCATTTACACAGCTAATTTTTTTATTTGTATTAACAATATTTTTTGCAGCTTGTAGAGTAATTAGAAAGGAGTGAGCCATTTTCTGATTTGATTTTTTTAAATCAAGTATGCATAATTTTTTTAAAAATTTTGGAAAATATCTATTTATCAAAATTTTTTTTCTTCTAAAATTATAATTAGATACACCAAGGTTACAAAGTATTGCTTTATTTATACCAAGATATTTGATTTCTTCTAAAATCAGTTTCAATTCAATTTTCCAGTTTTTATATTTAACAACTACGTCGTCCTCAAAAATTAATGCAAGAGAAATATTTTTTTTAATCAAATATTTATAAACTTGCATTTGAGATAAAGATATACCAACTTCTCCAGGTTTTAGTTTTCTTTTATATTTTTTAAATAATTCTTTGTTATTACAATAACTGTCTAGCATACGTCTACTTTTATATCTCATATCAACAGCTTCGAAATAATTTTTCACAATTTTAGAAGGTAAAAATTTTAACAATCCTTTTCTTCTTTTTGTGTCTTCTTTTAAAGAGATTATAAAAATTGGTATATTAAAACCATCTAAAATTAGGTTTTTATGTTTAAAGTATTTTTTATTATTCATCTGTTTAAAAAAATTATAGTTTTTTAGAAATAACTATTTTATCTAAAAATTAAATTCTAACTATTTTTGTTTTTTTATTAATTTTTTTAAGTTGTTTTTCAACTTCTAATTGATACTGACCCATATTGACTAAAACTATAGGTTTATCGATTTTTTTAATAATATCTGGATGTTCTACAGTCAAGCCTGAACCATACAATCTCTTTTTAAATTTATCTTTCGAATTATCTAGAACATAAGAGAAATTGTTTTCTTTAAGTCCCATTTTCAATAAATATTGGGAAAAAATATGAGCACCAAAAATAAAATTGACTTTTTTATTTTTCTTTAAAAAAATTTTATTAAATTCAGTAATTTTTTTTTGGTAAAAAATAATATTTTTTTTATAAATTTTTGAATATTTATTTAAACTAGGTAAGTTATATTTTATTTGTTTTTCACTTTTTACCGCATAAATAAATATTGAATGTTCATTAAAATTTTTTTTAAATTTTATTTTAAAATTTACTTCAGATAATATTTTTTTCAATATTTCCTCTGTTAATAAATAAGTATGTTCGAAATTTATAACATTTACCTGTTTATTTTTTAAGTAAGCATGTAGATTTGGTATAGAGAAAATAATTTTTTTAGTATTTGTATTTTTAATAACTGTTTTTAAAGTTTCAATAGGTGAATATAAATGTTCTAAAACGTGTGATGATACTAAAGTTGTCTCATTTTTAATAATTTTTTTAGCATAATCACTCGTAACAGATTTATTAATGTACTTAACTTTTTTTGAATATTCAATTTTATTCATATTAATTTTTGCTAATTCAAAATTGTACCAATTTTTTATTTTTTTATTTTTTGCACATAAATTTGCAATTATATTTGCACCACCACCTATCTCTAAAACTTTTGAATCACAATATTTTATTACAAATTTTGAAAATTCTTCGTTATGTTTTTTCCATAATAGGCCAACAGCTTCCGAATGAAACGATGAATATATTATTTTTGGATTCATTAAATGCTTTAATTGAATTAATCCACTTGAAACTCCTACTGACCAATCCATATCAAAAAACATATCTTCATATTTTGGCTTATCTGTACAGCCTATAAATACTGGAAATTTTTTTAAAGATATTAAGTCTCTTAGTTTGTCTTTTTTAGATAGTATGCAATTCATTCTTGTCGAGTAATTAATTCTATTTTGATTAGAATTTTTTTTTATTTTCATGGCTGATTATAATTTTGAATATTAATATATAAGATTGTTTATTTGTATAATTATTTATTCCAAAATATATTTAATGTATATGATATGCGATAAATATAACCTACGAAAAATAATACAAAAGGTCTTAAAATTTTAGGTATAATTTTTTTAATTTTTTTTCTCAATTGATTGGGCTTATCTTCTTTTGTTAAAAGTAATTTTCTTGAAATTCTATCTGGATACAGTCCTCTAGAAATTAATGAGTAGCCTGTTTGACCCAAATCATCATCAATACTCGCAAATAACTCTTGCGTAGGCCACGCTGTCCGAATGATAGATGCAAAATTATCTTTTGATCTTTTTTCAAAATCATGTGGAGTTTTTCTTGGTCTTCTCTTTAAATAAGGTCTTTTTGATAAAAGAATTTTCTTAAAAAAATCTTTTTTTATTATGCTCGTAGCAGAAACTGTATAAAAATCATCTAACAAGGCTTCAAATCGTGTTACAGATTTAGGGATACCTAAAATAGGTTTTCTTTCTTTCATCTTATCAATTATTTTTATAGTGGCGTTACTATCTATTTTTCTTGCAGTTATATATTTACCTGCACCGTATGGTTCTATAATTTTATAGGGTTCCATAACGCTTTGTATATACCAAGTGTAGCACAAAATATCGACATTGAATTGATTCATTTCATAAATACATTTATTTAAAATCTTAGGTTGAGTGAGCAAAATATGATCTTCAATCCAATACAAAACGTAACTTGCAGTAATTTTTTCACTGATTTTTTTTGAAACAAAAAACCACCCAAAACCACTATTTAAATAAGATAGATGCAATTTTTTACCTAATTCATTCTGCAAGTACTCTCCTGCATCTATTTTATATTTTCCTCTGATATTAATTATCCATTCTTGAGGCTTGATTGATTCAAAAGATTTAAAAGAATCTTTCATTCTTTGAAGACGTTCTTCACTATCAATAAAAAAATTTGCAAAAATTGCTAATGAAATTAAATTATCTTTATGCATTTATATTATGAATTTAGATTTAATTTTTTGAAATCTATACTTTTGTTTAAGAGCTCCTCGTAATTTCCTTCAATTTTAATTTTTCCTTTTTCTAATAAAAATATTTTATCACAATTCTTTACAGTACTTAACCTATGAGCAATAATTACGATTGTAATTTTATCCTCTAAATTATTAATTTCCTCTATAACCATTTTTTCAGTAATATTATCTAATGAACTAGTTGCTTCATCTAAAATGAGCACGTCTGGTTTATGGTAAAGAGATCTAGCAAGACCTATTCTTTGTCTTTGTCCCCCAGATAGACGAACTCCTCTTTCGCCAATTATAGTAGAATATCCGCTAGGTAACTCACTAATTACAAAATCATGTAAGTTTGCAATTTTAGCAGCTTTTTCTAAAGCCTGATGATCTATATTGTTTGCATCAATTCCAAAAGCAATATTAGATGTTACTGTATCATCTGCCAAATATATCTGCTGCGGAACATATCCAATAGATTTTTGCCAACTTCTCACGTTGTCCGATTCAATCATATTATCATCTACAAAGATTTTACCATTGGTCGGTGTGAGTAAGCCAAGTAGAAGATCTATCAGCGTTGTTTTACCACCTCCAGTAGTTCCCACTATACCAATTTTACTATACGCAGGAATATTTAGACTTACATCATTTAAAACATATTTTTCAGTTTTTGGATATTTGTAACTAATATTTTTAAATACTAATTGCTTATTTAATTTGATAGCTTTGTGTGTTTTTTTCACCGGCTCTGAAAATTTTAAGCTCATTAAGTCTTTATTTAATGAATAAAGTGCTGGTTTAGAAAAATTAAGTTGTGTCAAAGAACCATAGATTTGCTGCAAAGCTGGTATTAATCTGTATCCAGCAAACACATAAAGAGATAGTATCGGAATAATATTGTTAAAGTCTTTTCCATTTACTACTAAAACTGATGAAATTACAATCATACTACCAAATGCAATTGCTTCCAAAAAATGACGTGGAAGTTGACTTATAATTTGAACTAGAGCAAGATTTTTTGCATAATTTTTTGCGGGTATCTTGAAACGATCAATATAAAATTTCTCTAACCCACCGAATTTTACCTCCTTTGAGGCACCAAAAGCCTCACTAATAACATTAAAACGTAGTTCATTATCTCTAAGACGTTCAGCTCCAATACGGGAAACTAATTTTTTTAAAACGAAGAATATAATCGCATAACATGTTGCAAGAACAAGACCAACCCTAAGTGCCAGAATAGGATCTAGAAAGATTATTAAAGTTATTATAGCTAAGGTGACTGTACCTTGCGCAATAAGTGTCATCATGGGAATCATAGCTCCGTAAATTACTAAATTCACTTCGGATAATATAGTTTTACCAAGATTTGCACTATTTTTACTTAAAAACCAACTATATGGTTGGTGCAAATAACCCTCAATTAATCGCTTACCAATACTAAACTCTCTCATTAAAGTAAAACGTAACTGCGCGTATGTGGTAAGAGCTTTTACACCTAGAGATAATATTAATAATAAAAATGTTAAAAGTCCTAAAACAATAATAAAATCATTAGTATTGGTAACACCAAATTTATTAGCTATTTTATATAATTTAATTAAAAAGATATTTGTTTCTAATAATTCTTGATTAGTAAGCAATGACATAAATGGTAAAATAGAGGCAATACCAAGCACATCTAACAATGCCATAATAAGAATTAATGATAACAACAAATAAAATTGTTTTCTCTCAGAAGGAGTTAAAAATTCAAAAATTTTTTTTATGGTCTTCACAGCAATTAATATTTATGGTCTTCACAGTAATTAATAAAAGTTTTCAGTGAGCTTATATTGAATGAGATTTTCTTCTTTTGATTAATAGTGATTTGAAATAGATTATAAGTAATGACACAAGAAATCCTATGATTAGTCCTTTAACGTAATTAGAGACTACAGTTATTTGTTTTTTAACCACCTCGTAAGATGTATCTACTATAGGATCGTATGACACATCATAAAATCTATTTTTTCCTAGAAGATCTATTTTAGATCTCATTTCATCGATTTCTAATTGTAAAATTATATATCCTCTAAAATATAATTTTGAACTATTAAAAGAAGATTCAAGCTGTTGATTCTTGAAATCAATTTCTTTGTCCAGATAAAAAGGATTTTCTAAATTAATTTTTTTAGCAATCGTCTTTGCCGCTTCATATTTTCCTAAAACAATAGAAAATTGTTTTAGTTTGTTAATCTTATAATCTTTTAATGTTTGGTTAAAGCAATACATAATATATTCATCTAAAATAGCTGAGCCTTTAACATGATCTTCGTGTATAAAAAAAACTGCCTCAGAATTTGTGCCTTTTGAGCGTTTGTCAGAAAGTTTCTTATTAAGAAAGCCAAATTTATTTTGAAGACTAGCTTTTGTAGCATAATTTTTAGATAAAGAATTTTTTGTTTCTGCAAAGAAATTAATAAAGTTATCTACAGATATAATATTTATTCTAAAACTGTCATAAAATTCATTTGACTCGATTGAAGCAAATTCATTTGGACCTCCAGAATATAAACTATAAAAAAATGATTCGTAAGTATTAACAAAATTACCAAAAACTAAATTTGGAGGTTTTTTGATTAAAGAGATACTTTGAACATTTCTGGTATCAATTTTTTTTGGTACCAAATTTACAAAAACAAACATAATTGCTATTGAAACACAAATAATAAATAATTTGTGATCCCAAACTTTAAATAAAAGACCCAGCACAGTTTTTTCTTTCAAGGATTTCATAACTCTATTAATAATACTGTGGTTTATATAGCTATCGGCTAATAGGTCAATATATTATTCTTACTTCATTTAGTAGTTTTTTTACCGATTCTTTAAAACTAATTTTTGGTCGCCAACCAGTATGCTTCTTAAACTTACTACACGATGCTATTTGTACACTAATGTCTTGTGGTCTTAATAAAGATTTGTTTAATTTAGTTTTAAAAAATACTTTTGAGTTTTGTTTTAATTCAATTAAATAATCTTTAACTGAAATTATTTTATTTCCACAAATATTATATATCTCTCCAATTTTTCCTTTTTTTGCTGCTAACCAATAAGATTCCATTGCATCTTCAATATCTACAAAAGTTCTAACACTTTCTAAATTTCCATGTTCTATAAAATTTTTTTTTCCTCTTTCACAGTCTACAATTTGTTTTGCAAATGCTGTTTGAAATAAATTTTTTCTTCTTGCGTTGCTATATGAAAACATTCTAGTAATAATAATTTTTAAACCAAAACTCTTATGATAAACTTGTGATAACAAATCTTGATAAGCTTTTGTAACAGCATATGGGTTTATAGGAGCGATATTATTATTTTCATCAATAGGCATATTTTTTTTTAGTACATTCCCATATACCTCCGAAGTACTGCATATAATTATTAAAGGATCAATTTTAGATTTTCTACAAGCCTCAAGTAAATTAACAGTAATAGCATTATTGTTATTAGATATTTCCAGTGGAAAATCAAAAGATCCTCTTACATCGGCATTTGAGGCAATATGAAAAATAAGGTCAGGTTTGATTTTTTTAATTTTACTTTGAAGACTTTTATATTTCGTTAAATCTTGATTAAAAAAGGTAATTTTGTTTTTATGTTTTTTTTTTAAATATTTTAAATAACCCTGTGATCTGTAAAGGCCAAAAATCTTTATATTTTGTTTTTTTTTCAAAATATGTTCTGCTAAATAACTTCCACCTGAACCTGTTATTCCTGTTATTAAACATCTTTTAAAACTTCTCATAAATTAATTTTTTTATTTGTTTTATAATTTCATTTTTTGTTGATGGTAAATTATCAAGATTTTATCTAAAAAAATTATATTTTTTCCTCATAATCTTTTTACTAGATTTTAAATACCAATCTATTGTTTTATCTAGCCCAATTTCTAAAGTGGTATCACAAGAAATTCCATTTTTTTTTGCTAATCTCATATCTAATACTCTTTTTTTATCACCTGATGGTTTTGATCTATCAAACACTACCTTTGGTTTTTTTATTATATATTTTGTATGTAAAATATTTTTAACTAAATTTTTTATAGAAGTTCCTTTGCCAGAGCCAATATTTAATGGAAATTTAATCTTTTTTTGAAGTATTTTTATCATAGCATTTGCTACATCTTCTGAATAAACAAAATCTCTTATCGCTGATCCATCACCCCAAACAATAAAAGGATTTTTTTTTTCAATCAATCTTCGTATCAAAGAAGCAACTACCATTGAATTAGTGGGATTAAAATTTAAATGAGGCCCGTAGATGTTGGCTGGCCTTACAACCGATATATGCATAGAGTTAAATTCTTTGTTGTATGCTTCTGCCTGCAATTCACCCATTCTTTTTGCCCAACCAGCATACTTATCATGCACTGAAGGGAAAGTTTTCCAAACCATATCTTCTCTCATTTTTCCTTTTTCCCCATAAACCCCATAAGTGCTAGTATAAAGATAATTTTTTACATTATTCATTTGTGAAGCCATTAACATATTGACTGCACAATATAAATTGGACATCATAAAACTTGCTGGCCTTGTTTGATTTATCTTAGGTGAGCCTGTAGTTCCTAACAGGTTAAAAACTATATCTTTATTCTTGGTTACTTTTAAACAGTTTTCTAGATAAATTAAATCTTTATTATAAAACCCTTTAACTCCTTTAGGACATAAAGATCTATGATCTAGAGAAGAAATATATACATTTGCACCCATTTCAATTAATTTAGGAACTAACATTTGACCTACCATTCCTGTTCCACCAGCCACTAAAATATTTTTTTTAAAATAAAATTTATTTTTCTTCATAAATTAATTTTTTTATTTGTTTTATAATTTCATTTTTTGTTGGTGGTAAATTATCAAGATTTTTTCCTGTACCTGCAGTTCTATTTTTAAGACCTAGGGTATAAACTGGCTTCTTAGATTTAATTGATAAATCATTTGCAATACTTTTTGCAACACCATTAGTATAGTCATCATCAATAACTAGACCACCATATTTTGATTTGGCTAGATTATCATAAGATTTTTTATTCATTTTAAATGGTTTTATCCACAATATGTGAACAATTGAAACATTAATTCCAATGTTGTTGAAATATTTTTGTGCCTTCAAGGCTTCAAATCGTGTTACAGATATTGCAAAAATTACTAAATCTGGTTTTTTACATATAATGTCTGGAAGTTCATTTTTATTAGCATAACTACCTCTATGTTCTGATACATAATAGACATCATCATCTTTTAAATAAGATTTATAAATTTTTATATATTCTTTTGGCGTCATTGGAGATACAATTTTAACTCCTGGCATTCTGTAATATAGCGAATGATGAGATGAGCCAGCTACAGGTCCAATACCACCTTCCATTGCTATACCTCTAACAAAGACAGGACATGGTGTTTTCCATATTTCTTTTGATTTACATGCATAATTTACAATCATTGGACAATTGTACCAGTTAAATCCTTGATATCTTATTACGTATATTGGTCTACTTTTCATCAAAGCTGCTCCAGCAACAAACCCACCCGCAGCAACATCTGCCATAGATAACTCAATCATTCCATCTTTCTCATACATTTCAGGCAATGTTCCTCCGACCCAGCCAACAGCCGTTAAGCACTGTCCGTAAACTTTACCAATTTTTTTGGTGAGATGGTTTCTGATAATATTTTTTATTGTTGATCTAAGGTCTTGGCCCATATTTTGCTCATTTCTTTATTTATCTTATTATCAAATTCTATTGCTTTTTTTCCAAAAAAATTTTTGAGACTTTTATATCTATCAAATATTTTATCTGAGTCTATTCCAGCTCCAGAGTGCCAAAATAACCTATGCGTATTGATATTTAAAAGCATTGGCTCCTTAAAAAAAAATTTAGAATATTTTCTAATTGAATTTGGATCGTCATCTATATCATATCCTTTCATTTTAAATGATTTTGCAACATCATGCATATGCCAATTTCTTCTAACTTTTTTTTTTGTTAAAATTGATAGATTATTATCCTCCACTACAAATAGAATAGGTAATTTTTTGGTAGATGCCCAACCAAGAGCTCCAAGCACATAATCTTCTTCTGCTGAAGCATCTCCTAAAAATACTAAAGTTGGCTTTTTTGACTCAAAACATGCGCCAGTTGCAATTGGAGCTTGTGTTCCCATATGACCATCATGTCCAAACATTTTTATTTTTTTTGAATGTATTGAAGCTGATCCACCCATTCCATTTGTGCATCCCTTTTTACTTCCTAATAATTCAAATATTAATTTTTTAATATTTCCACCGAATGACATATAAATAGAATGACATCTGTGCTGAGGAAATAATAAAGGTTTAATTTTTTTAATTTTGCAAATTTCTGATAATGAGGCGCTTATAGTTTCTTGGCCCGCTGATAAGTATACTGGTAATTTTATATTTTTATTTTTAACATTTTCGAATACTTTAAGTTCAAAATTTCTATTTACAGCTGCTTTTTTAAAAACTTCCCAAAGATAATTATTACTCATTTAATTGATAAAAATGTTATATACTTGTTAATTTCAAATACTTCTATTAACTTTTCAATTGTCTCACTTCCCACTATATCTCCAGGAGACAGAACCAGCAAATTGTTTATACTTTTTAAGCCACCATCTAAAATAACAAATATTTCATTTTTTTCTCTGTTTTTTAAATTTTTAATATTATCTGTTTTTGTTAAAAAAACTTTTATACCCTCTACAATATAATCTTTAGTTTCATTCATATTTGGCTCTATAAAAACAGGATCTTTATCAGTTAAATTTTCCATATAATTCGCTCCTTCATATGGTAAATTTTCTCTTCCATACTCATCCTTAAATCTAACAAGATCATCTTTGTCTATAGGTGTCTCAACCTCAAAAATTACTGCAGAATTTTTGTAATTATTTTTTGTTGCATGAAATAGCCCTGGTCTAATCATTAATCTTGAAGGAGCACTTAATTTTTTTTTATTATAAAAACCTAGGTCAACATCAGCTTGACCCTTTATTAAAATAAATCCTGTTTTTTTTACTGGATGACAATGAAGTGAAGTGGATTTATTTGAATCAATCCTTAACAATTTCATGCTGGTATTTAAATTTTTATAAATTGTATATTCAGATCCCCATGGTTTAATGACCTTTTTGTCTTCAGGTATATCATTATCCCGCATTATTTTTGGTTTTGCTTATAATATTCTTGTAATATTGCCTTCATCCATGGACCTAGATCTTTATAATGAGCAGTTGTAATTATTCCATCATCAATAACAGCTGGTAGATCTACATATTCTGCTCCAGCATTAATTATGTCATCTTTCATACTATAATAACCTGAAATTTTTTTTCCTTGAACAATCTTTGCTGAAATTAACATCTGTGCACCACTACATATACACCCAATTATTTTTTTTTGTTTATGAAACTTAGATATAAATTCAATTATTTTTAAATTTTGTCTTACTTTTTCCATAGCTTTAACACCACCTGGAATTATTAGTAAGTCATAGTCAGATATATTTACTTCTTCAATTTTTTTTACTTCGTGATTTTTATTTGGAGGAATATCTGTACCTAAAATTCCCTTAACCTTTGTACCTTCATTTAAACAAACGTCTAACTCAAATCCTTCCTCCAGCAATCTATAGAAAGGATAAATAAACTCATGATCTTGTGCTAAATTTCCAGAAATGATGATTGCTTTTTTCATGAATTATTCTTATACCAATTTAAAGTCTTAAGTATACCTTCTTTTAAGCTTACTTTTTGCTTCCATCCTATTTCTTTTTTTGCTTTAGAGCTGCTTATCTCGATTGATGTTTTAAGTGTAGGTTTATTTTTTAAATTTTTTATTTTTAATTTTTTTCTAGATGCCTTTATAATATTTAGTACCAAATTATTAATTGAAATAGATCTATCAGACCCTAAATTATAAATTTCAAAATATTTTTTTTGTTTTTTTAAAACCAAATCAATAAATAAAATTAAATCTGAAATATAAAGAAAATTTCTTTTTTCACTTCCATCCCCCCATACGTTTAAAAAACTTTCTTTAGTATTAGAAACTTTATTAATTGTTGCACCAAAAACATGGGATTTTTCTAAATCAAATTTATCAAATGGACCATATATATTGGAATGTCTAATCAAAGTAAATTTGGTTATTTTAAACCTAGAATAGAATTCTGACATTTTTTCTACAAAAACTTTCATCCAACCACCACCAAAATATTTTTCGTACATTGGTTCTTTTGGATCAAAATCAATCTCTCTCAATGGTTTTTTTGAAGATTTGTACATAACAGTACAACTAAATATTATTACGCGAGGTATTTTGTATTTATGACTAAATTTAGTTACAAATGAATTCATAACTACGTTATCGTTAACATGCATAAATGGTTTACTAACAATATCCTTGGCACCAGTTGTACAAGCTGCAGCTTGAACCAAAATTTCAGTATTTTTAAATATTGATTGAGACATATTTTTGTCAGTCAAATCAATTTTTATAAATCTAACACCTTTAATTTTCTTTGGTTTATTTTTTAAATATGTGCCGACTATGTCATAATGCATATATTTTTTATTATTAGCAAAATGTAGTAGGCAATTGAATCCTATAAATCCACTTGCTCCAAGAATTAAAATTTTTTTTTTCATTGGTAATTAGCAACTTAAATAATTTATTTTATATTTTTATCAAATATTACAAAAAAAAATAATTAGCAAGTCTTCGTTCGTTAAATTATTTTAATTTACACAAATATTAAATTATAATTAAACATATTGACTAATTTGATATATTAATTATTTCTCAATAAAAAGAAAATATTTATGAATCACTCAAAAAATGAAAGCTTAGATATGGGAAAAAAATTAGAGGTTAGTGACAGAGATAGAGCTTTTTATAAAAAAAATGGATATTTAATTATAAGAAATGTACTTGGTGAAAAGGAGTGTGAAGAATATATAGAAGAGGCCCATCGATTATCAAAGGGAACTGTTCAAGAGCAAAATTTATATAGAAGATCCAAAAAATTTTTAGAAATGGTAAGGGATCAAAGAATTATGGATTACGCTGATAGCTTACTTGAATGGAGAATGATACCTATTGGAGATATTTTCTTTTTTGCAAAATCTTCTGGTGATGGAGGCGAGGAAGGATCAAGCCCTCATCAGGATAATGCTTACCAAAAAGCAGAATGGGGAGCTTTTGTTGCTTGTGGAATATATTTAGATAAAGCTAATTATGATAATGGCAGTTTAATAGTGTATCCAGGAACACATTGGTTAGGTGATGCAAAATATAACCCCACACCTAATTTTGAATATGGGCCAAATGGAGAAGTTTTAAAATCAAATAAAATAGGCAATGATTGTGAAATACCCCCTGGATATGAGGAGTATCAAATAGATATGAACAGAGGTGATATTATTTTTTTTCACGGACACTTAATTCATAAAGCACCAAAAAATCGATCAAAAACTTTTAAATACAGACATGTTAATTACATCAAACTAATTAAAAATGGTAAAGGTTTTTGGCCAGGCTGGTCTGAGAGAAGAGCCTTAATTGACAGACTTGATTTCAATCAAGATTTCAAAATTTTATAATTTTTTTTTTTAATATGATATTCTTATTTTTTTTTATTAATTTAATCCATTCTTTATAAAAATTAGGTAGTGTAATTTTTTTCATTAATTCAAAATCTAATAATGTATTAATATATTTAAAAAACTTCTTTTTTTATAAAATTATAAAGATTATCTTGATCAAAAAAGTAACCTTTTATACCTGCTTTTTTTGCAAACTGCATATCTGTGATCTGATCTCCAATCATAAATGAATTTTTTTTATCAATATTCCATATTTTTTTTGCTTTCAAAAACATTCCCGTGCCTGGCTTTCTTAAATTAGACTTTTTTTTATACTTCTTTATTATCCCATCCTTATGATATGGGCAAAAATAAATTCTATCTACAAAAGTTCCAACTTTTTTTAATTCAATCTTAATGTATGCGTGTAGCTTATAAACATCTTTAATAGAAAAATAACCTCTTGCGATTCCTGACTGATTAGTAACAATAATTATTTTGTAATTGTTAGCCTTCAAAAATTTAATAGTTTTTTTTGCACCTTTAATCCATTTAAAATCTCTAATCTTTCCAATATATCCCTTGTTTATTTTACAAGAATTAATCACACCATCTCTATCAAGAAATGCAATTTTAGTTTTTTTTTTCATAAACAAAAAATAATTAGGTTACTAATTTAAAAAAATACCTATTTTTTTTAAAATTTTAAAATTAACCTTTATATTATTATAGATTTCAAATTGTTTAATACCTTGATAATAGCTAGATTCTAAACCTGAAATATATTTGATTTTATTTTTATCAGCAATATCTTTAAGTGAATTACCTTTATAATTTACTGGTAAATCATAAATCAATTTTGGATAATATTTTTCAGAAATATTTATGGGAATTTTTTTTGCATATTGACCAAACATTCCTAAGGGGGTTGTATTTATTATTACATCACAATTTATTTTATCTCTTTCACTCCATTGTATAAAAGTAATTTTTTTTTTAATTTTCATTTTATTGAATCTATTTTTATTTCTTGAACTCAAAAAAATATTAGTCAACTTTAAATCAATAATTGATTGCAAAATTGCTTTTGCAACCCCGCCTGAGCCCAAAACTAATATCCTAGCTTTTTTTGACAATTTTTGTTTTTTTATAATTTCTTTCGAAGCATAGTAATCAGTATTATAACCTATAAGTTTATTATTTTTTTTTAAAACTGTATTTATTGAACCAATTTTTTTCGCATTGGCATCTAGAATATCTACACAATTAATTAGTTTTTCTTTGAAAGGCATTGAAAGTGAACATCCTTGAAAATTCATATTAGTTAATATTTTTTTTGCCTGAGCGACATTCTCTACCTTTAAAGGTAAATAAATGTTATTAAATTTAAAGGTTTTAAATAAAGAATTATGCAGACTTGCCCCTGAATTTCCAGGATTCATAGCCATAGAAATAAAAATTTTTGTATCTTTATTTGGCCAAATTGAATTTTTCATAAAATATTTTTGCTATATTTTTTGAGTCAAATCCATTAGCTTTTTCTAAATCGTTTGGATTTCCACTTTCAGAAAATTTATCATCTAAATTCAAGCTTTTAATATTATTTATCCTCATTTTTGATTTTGCAATTGTTTCATAAACTAAGCTACTTATTCCTCCATGGGAAACATGATCCTCAACAACTAAAATATTTTTTTTTGTTTTTAATATTTTATTCAGTGCCATATGGTTAAATGGTTTAATAGAGTTAATGTTAATAAGCCCCACTTTTATTTTTTTTTTTAGAAAGTAATTTTATTGCCTCAAGACAATTAAAAATTAGTGGACCAGATGATATAATCGTATTTATTTCAGATTTAATTAATTCTTCAGGTTTTCCAGGAATAAATTTATAATTCTTATTGTATACCTCTCCAACATTATTCCTACAGATTCTGACATAAGATGGTTTCTTTGATTTTATAATATGATCTAATATTTTAACAGTTTCTATTGGTGAACAAGGTTGAAATACTTCAAAATTTGGTAAACTCATCATAAGTGATAAGTCTTGTGTTCCAGATTGTGTTGCACCATCTTTTCCAATAAAACCACCGTGAGTCCCAATAATTTTAACTGGAGCATTATTATAGGATATTGATGTCCTTATTTCTAAAAATTTTCCTGTTATAAATGCTCCAAAACTTGAGATGACAGGAATAAAACCTTTTAAAGCTAATCCCGTAGCAACACCTAAACCATTAGCTTCTGCGATTCCAACTTCAAATGATCTTTTTGGAAATTCTTTAAAAAAACTAGAAGTTTTAGTTGCAGATTTTAAATCACAACTAACTACACAAATTTTTTTATTTTTCTTTCCTAGATTAACCAAATAATCTCCAAAAATATTTCTTAAAGCTTTTTTTTCAGAAAGTTTAATCATTTAAATTAATTCTTTTTTAGCTAAATGATAATTTTTTTCATCCAAAACTTTGGAGTGCCAAGTTGCAGAATCTTCCATAAATGAAATTCCTTTTCCCTTAATTGTGTTAGCAATTATAATTGTCGGTTTTTTTTTTTCTAAATAAAATTTTTTAAAAGCCTTATCAATTTGAGTATATGAATGTCCATTAATATCTATAACATTCCATTTAAATGCCTCCCATTTTTCTTTGAGAGGCATTACATCAAGTGTTTGTTTGGTATACGTTTCATTTTGCATTTTGTTATTATCTAAAATTAAACATAAATTATTCAAATTATTACTACCCGCATACATAGCAGCTTCCCATATTTGACCTTCTTGAATTTCACCATCCCCAACTAAACAAAAAGATTTTTTATTTTTTTTTAATATTATATTAGCCAAAGCAAAACCAATTGACACTGAAAGTCCTTGTCCTAAAGCCCCCGTTCCCAATTCAACATATTTTAATTTTGTTCTATCAGGGTGACCTTGTAATTTTGTTCCAATATCCCTGAAAGACAAAAGTTCTTTTTTTTTAATCATACCCAAATTATATAAAACTGAATAAAGTGCTGGTGCAGCATGACCTTTTGATAAAATGAAATGATCTCTTTCGTTAAAATTTTTATAAATTTTTTTTTCAAAGAAAAGATAATTTAAAATCTCTACAATACTTAAAGAAGGTCCAGAATGTCCTGACTGTGCCTTAAACAGCATATCAATTATATCTATTCTTATTTTACAAGAATTTGAATTAAATTTTTTTAATTTATTTTTTTTGAACATATTCTTTTAATAGTCCCACTAAAACATGTGATGTGGAATTCTGTATATCCTCTATATGGAAGTTATTATCATTTTTGCCTGTTTGTCCTGGAAACTTAGAAGACCCTGGAATAATTAAAGCATAATCAACTATTTTAGATGCTTTTCCACCTCCTCTACCTGAAACACAAAAAGATTTAACTCCAAATTTTTTTGCAAAAGTAATTGCATTAATAATATTTGGAGAATTTCCAGAGCCTGAAAAAGCTATTAATAAATCATTTTTATTTTTAGTTTTAGATCTCATATAATTTTTCAATTGTTCCTGAAAAATGAAGTCAAAACCAATATCATTCGAAATACCCGTTAAACATCCGCTTGATTCTGTCAAACATTCAACTTTAATTCTTCTTTTACTAGTAGTAATGGATTTATCATCATTAACAAATGGATGAGTTCTTAAATCTACAGCAAAACCCTCTGCTATAGATGAAGAGCCTCCATTAGCCATCAAAAATACTATTCCATCATTATCATATGTTTTTTTAATTGCTTTAAAAACTTTTAAAATTATTTTTGAGTTTATTTTTTTATAAATTTGAGATTTTTCTTTAAAATACAAGTTTATTTTTGAAACTGACATTATTATAATATCCTATTCTATTTAGTTAATATATAAAGCTGATATTTCCCATGATAAAACAAAAGCTCACTATAAGGGTTACTGTAAAATTTGGATATATTCAAGTATATTAGAGCTGTTAACAGTTTTACTTTTTTTAGATCAAAATTATTTTTTTCTAAAAATTGGTAAAGTATTTTTTGAAATCTTAATAATATTTTTCTACTTTCAAAACTATACTTTACTTCATTATCATTTTTATAATCAACTTTAATTTTTCCTTGTAATACTTTTCTTGTATTTATAGATAGCATGTGATTAAGTTTAGAAAACTCATAATAAATATCTCCATAAGACAAACCCGAAAAATCTGCTCTCCAATCAATAAGTTTAAATTTATGATTTTTTGTTACAATTATATTTTCTGGCTGTAAGTCTCCATGGAAATTTACTGCTAAACCATTCGATAAGAGATCCCATTTTATTTTTCGCAAAATTTTATAAATACTTGGGATTTTTTTTCCATTTATATTTTCAATTCTATCTATATTTGGGTTTTGATTTATTGCTAAAGCAATTCTTTCATAAGTTTTATCTTTATAAAATTTTTTACATTGTCTTTTAAAATTTAGATTGTTTATTCTTTCTTTTTTTTTCCAAAAATTTTTTTTTAAATTCTCTAAAAATTTTAAAAATAATTTTTCATTTACTTCAGTTAAATGTTTGCCATCTATATATTCATAAACTAAAAAATTATCTGGAGATTTAATAGTTTTAGGACCATTTAATTTTAAACTCTTGCCTCTTTCTTTTAATTTCTTGCACTTACTTTTGTCACTAAAATATTTAATCACTCTATTTTTAATGATATACACAACTTCTCCTGGTTTTCTTTGTGTTCTATCTTTAAAATAATTTATTGTATCAACATAGCTCTCGTTTGTACCCGTATCTAACCATTTAAATTTTTTTAATTTTATTTTATTACTTAATAAATGCAAACCATTTGAAAACTGTAGCTCATTATCTGATAACTGTTTGTTAACTTCAAACCCTTTCCAGAATAATTTATAATCATATATATTTGCTAAACCTATAAATGCATCAAAAATTTTTTTTGTTTTAGATATTTCAAAATATCTTTTTTTATTAAAAAAACTATATCCTGAAAACTTTGATTTTTTTTCAAAAATTAAGAATCTTTCAGTAATTTTTGTTTTGGAAACTCCAACCCAGTTAAATTTTTCGAATTTTGGTTTCTCAATTGTTATTGTGTCACATGCCGTATAAATAAAAGGACATTGCAGGTATTTTTTGCAGAAACTGAGAGTATAACCAGCACCTGAGCCGGGACCCTTGTATTTATCAACTTTTACAAATCTAATTTTTTTCTCAGGGTGAGCTAGTTTTAAAAAATTTTTTACTAAATTGGCTTGATGTCCTATAGCAATTACTACTTCTATATTATTATCAAATTTATCTAAGATTTTTGTTATTATGGCCTCATAGTTAATTGGCAATAAACTCTTATTTGGTACTACACCCAACCCTGAAACTCTGCTACCAATTCCAGCTGTAGAAATAAACAACTTTTTGTTCATTAAAATTTAATTATGCTCTGCTTCTATAAATCCCGACGGTCTTCTATTATCATCTTGAACTCTAACTACATCATCTAATTGAGGTGTCGATACTTCATAAGCTATGTAATCTTCTTCAGAATAAACTCTGTGGACTTCACCAGGTACATTTGTAAAAACGTAAGGTGCATTAGATACAATAGAATAATCTTTATGTAAGTCTTTACTTAAAATTTTATCAAAAGTTTTGTTTTTGTCTTCTTTTAAATCAATATGCAGTCCTTTTATAATTTTAGCTTTACCATCTATCAAATAATTTGTCTCATATTTTTCATCATGATACTGTAAGCTACACTTATTGCCTTTTTTCATAAATATTCTTTTAAGAACATGATAGTTTTTTAACCAAACAAACCAAACTTCGTGTCCCCATGGTTTTTGTACTCGCTTATGATCTTTAATTATTTTGAAATCACTTATTATATTTTCAGTTCTTGATCCATTATTATCAACAATTTCTATAACTTCCTTAGTTGTCTTTATAGATGAAATTTCAAAAACTTTTGTATTAGGTAATATTTTTATATCACTTAAATCCTTTACAGAAGATAAAATTACAATTTGATCTTCTAAAATTTTAACATCAGTATTTTGGTATTTAAATGTTAATTCACCGCTACACACATAATAAGATACGACTAAATCATTTTCATTATTTTTATCTTGTAAGAAATCTGAAGAATTATCAATAATTTTATAATTATAAAATGGATTTTTAGTACTAAGCACTTGAGACATGATGACGTATTATAATAAAAAAAATAGAAAAACAAGCGCTAATAATAACAAAAATTTGAAATTATGAAATTATGAAATTATGAAATTTATTGTTAAATATCCTAATTAGTTTGTATACATAATTAAAATTAATATAAAATAAAAATGTTACTAAAAACTTTAAATAAAAAAAAGGTATCAAATATATGCCTTGGAACGTGGGCTCTAGGTGGGAATAATAAAAAGCTACAAGCTTATGGAAAACTAAAAGAAAAACCTGAAAATATTCTAAAATATTCTTTTAAGAAAAAAATCAATTTTTTTGATACAGCAAATGTTTATGGAAACTCTGAGAATATTCTTGGTAATGTATTTAATAAAAAAAGAAAAAGTGTTTTTATTGCATCAAAAGTTGGGTGCGCTTCATTTGATAAAAAATTAGATTTTTCAAAAATATTTATAGAAAAACAGATAAAGAAAATGCTTAGCAATTTGCAAACTAATTATGTAGACTTAATACAGTTGTATGGGCCTCCAAAAAATATAGCTGAAATTAAAAATTGCTTAGAGTTTTTATCTCACTTAAAAGAGAAAAAAATTATAAGATATCTGGGGATTAGCTTAAAAAATCCATCAGATTATCTTTATTTCAGAAAATTTTATAAATTTGATGTAATACAATTTAATTTTAATATTCTTGATCATAGAATTTTAGAAAAAAAATTATGGAAAACTATTAAAAATGATAATGTTGTGGTTTTACCAAGAACTATACTTAACTTTGGAATTTTTACTGAAAAATTTATTAATTCAAAATTAAATTTTTCAAAAAATGATCATAGAAGTAAATGGGACAAAGATCAGATTAAAAAATGGGTGAATTATTCAAAAAAAATCAAAATTCTTTTAAAAAAAGACATAGAAGAAATTTGTTACAGGTTTTGTAAAAATTTTTATTTTGACAGTATAATTATTGGGGCTAAGGAAAAAAAACATATAGACCAATCATTAAAAAGTTTAAAAAAATCGAAATTAAATAACAAAGATCTAAAAATTATTTTCAAAATATATAATGAATATTCTAAATCTATAATGATTAAGCCAGACTATAAAATGAAATCTTAGATTAAGAAACGTGTCTTCCCGTCATATCATTTTTATCTAATATATCTAATTTATCGTTTTCATGGATTTTATATAAATACTCTTCACTTCTATGACCATACCAAATTACTTCTCTAAGCCATTCTTCAAAAGAATTAAATTTCATGTCATCTGTTATTATTTCAAGATTAATTTTTTTTTGACTTCTTAAAAGTGTGATCCTCCATTTTGATTATTGATTGGTAGCTTTTGTAAATATTATACTTATCTACAAAAATATCATTCATTGAGCAGTCAGGAGTCCTCATCATTTTTTTATTTAACTCAATAGAGTCAGAAAAAATTGATGCTGACAGCTTGCTTTTACAAAATGATTTATAGTTTTTTTCAAATGCTCGATAAAAAGCATTAATTTTATTATTTTTAACTCAATTTATATATTCAAATTCACCAAGCGGCCAATAAATATCTAAAAGACCTTCTTCATAGCAAAATTCACTCTTCCCATTTGCAATTTGCTCTGTATGAAAATAAAAAAATCTAACGGTTTTATTTATAATTGGGAAGTCTTTTGAAGTATTCATAAAGTACTCAAATAAAGTTTTAAAACTTATCTTTTCTAATTTATTTAATATCAATAAAGGGATCTAAAAAAGCTTATTAAAATAAATTAATTCAGAAACTGAAGCGTGAACTCTTGTTTTTTTCCAATCATCAAATGAAAAAGTTCTAGTAGAGGTCACCCAAAAGTTGTTTTTCTACAATTCGATCCAATGGTGTTTCGTCGAGTGATCCGTGCATATTAACGATTGGGCCTTCAACAATGGTAATCTTATCTTTTCATATTTTCAGGGATTATTGAAGGTATATATAAAATTAATTTTCTAAAATTAAAAACTAACAAATAATTAGATAAAAAAAAACCCCAGTATTTTTTTTACTAGGGTTTTTTGAATAATTTATCAATCACTATACACTTGCTTTTAAAATTTTTTTCAGTGCATAAATCAAGCCAATTGAGCTATTAGTACTGGTCAGCTACACGCATTACTGCGCTTCCACATCCAGCCTATCAACGTG
>MDTF01016437.1_pt1 | contig 44901 bp, 45 predicted proteins | sample 811191 | NCBI WGS metagenome assembly MDTF01 (sample SAMN05326649, study PRJNA326480) | marine metagenome | isolation source: seawater | place: Southern Ocean | collected 2011 | reverse complement strand
TGCAGATTTACCAGAATGTTTTTTTATTAATTTTACTATATCTTTTTCAACTTCAGATTTTAAATTGACCTGATAAAAAAGGTTTGATCGATTGAAGGATGTCGCAAATACATTTGCCGTTTTCATCTCTAAATTCTTTTGAATATCGGAGATTACTTTCTCTGTTGCGGTTGCAGTTACAGCAATTATTGGTCTTTTTTGAATTAAGTTTATTGCGTTACGTAATTGTCTGTATTCGGGACGAAAATCATGTCCCCACTCTGAAATGCAGTGCGCCTCGTCAATAGCATAAAATGAGATTTTAAGTTCTTTGAGAAAATCAATATTTTCAGTCTTGTTAATGGACTCAGGAGCCATATATAAAAGCTTAGTAATTCCTGAAGAAAGATCTTTTCTTACTTGAACCATTTGCCTTTTCGTTAAGGATGAATTCCAAACATGTGCTATTCCGTCTTCTGAGGAAAAGCTCCTAATCGCATCAACTTGATTTTTCATTAACGCTATCAAAGGAGAAATTACGATAGATAATCCTTCCATTTGTATTGCAGGAAGCTGATAGCAAAGAGATTTACCCCCGCCTGTAGGCATCATGACGAAAGTGTCATTACCGTTAATAATAGAATTTATTGCTTCTTCTTGATTTCCTTTAAACTCATTATGACCGAAGAATGTCTTCAGGAGCGCTCTGCTTTCAATAATTGATTTTTGAGTCATCTTTTTTTGAAGAAATACAAGTTTAAAGTTACGCTATAAACTACTTTTGTATATCATGTCTAAAGAAGATTCAATGTCTTTTCTAAAACACCTTGCTGCATTACGTAAACACCTAATGCGTGCATGCTTGTTTATACTGATAGCTGCTGTTTTTGCTTTTTGTTTTAGAGAAATCCTTTTTGATGGATTGCTTCTTGCTCCAAAATCCAATGATTTTATTACATATCGATGTTTTTGCCTTTTATCAGAGTCATTAAATATTGCTGGTCTATGTATAAATGAAATTAACATTGAATTGATTAATAGTAAAATGTCTGGACAGTTTTCTATACATATTAGACTTTCTTTAATTGCAGGACTTATTATATCTGCACCATTTGTGCTCAAAGAATTATGGTTGTTCATATCTCCTGGCTTGACTTTAGGTGAGCGTCAGCGATCCGTCGCTTTTATTAGTATATCATCTATTCTTTTTTTTATGGGAGCCACATTTGGGTACTTTTTAATTGTTCCATTAAGTGTTCAATTTTTATCTAATTATATCGTTTCAGATCAAATCATAAACCTCATTGAGATGTCATCTTATTTGTCTACGATTGCAGCTATTATTTTAGCTTGTGGATTGCTTTTTGAATTGCCGATTGTAGTTTATTTCCTTTCTAAATACGGAATAGTAACCCCTGATGGTATGAAGACTTACAGGAAGCATGCGTGGATTGTGATTCTAGCAATTTCTTCAGTAATTACCCCGCCGGACATATTTAGTCAGATTATAGTTTCGATACCTGTGGCTATATTGTACGAATTAAGCATTTCTATTAGCCGTAGGGCACAACCGAATAAAGTATAATCCCTTGATAAATGAGACTTGAAGTTATCGAAATATCTAAAGATTATAAACGCAAAAGAGTTGTTGATAGGGTTAGTTTTCATGTGGACCAGGGAGAGATAGTTGGTTTGCTCGGTCCTAATGGAGCTGGAAAAACAACTTCCTTTTATGCAGTTGTTGGCATGGTAAAGCCAGATGAAGGAAGAGTTTTATTAGATGGAAATGAAATTACCCGCTTACCCATGTATCGCAGGGCCCAAAAGGGGTTAGGGTACTTAGCTCAAGATCCATCTGTCTTTCGGAAGATGACGGTTGAAAATAATATTGCCGCAGTTTTGGAATGGCGAGGTCTTAATAAAAATGAAATTAAAACACGAACAGAGGCTCTTTTAGAAGAATTTTCTTTGACTAAAATCAGAAATTCCAAGGGCGACTTGCTATCAGGAGGAGAGAGACGAAGGACGGAAATTGCACGTGCACTCGCTTCGGATCCCAAGTTTATTCTCTTAGATGAACCATTTGCTGGTGTTGATCCAATTGCTGTTGAAGATATACAGTCAATAGTTGCAAAGCTGGTAGATAGAAACATAGGTGTCTTAATTACCGATCATAATGTTCAGGAGACCTTAGCAATTACAGATCGAACATACTTAATGTTTGAGGGGAAAATATTGAAAAGCGGTACAGCTAAGGAATTATCTGAAGATCCTATTGTTCGTAAAGTTTACCTAGGACAAAATTTTGAGCTTAGGAAGGATATGCGGCACGCTTAAGGCGATCGTTTATAGCCTCTCCTAGTCCGATGTTCGGAGCTTGTTCAATATAAATTTTTCGAGTTTCTTTTTTGTCTAGGTCCCTTAATAAAGAAAATAATCTTGATGCCCCAGATATATCTGTTCCGTCTGCACTGATGGAATCTGTGCTCATGGAACTGGGTAGCCATGATATAAGTGTGTCTTCCTCATGGATTCGCGGTAAATCGGAGCCAAAAGGAATTAAAGTAATCCGTTTATTAGGGGAATAATGTTTTTTATTTTGCCCTGGATACTTATGGCTGTCATTTGTCTCGAATAGTATAACAGATTTCTTGAGAGTCCTTTCTATTTCTTCAATAGTTATTCCACCAAGCCTGTGCACAATGACTTCATTATTTTCAAATCCAATTATTGTGGATTCTAATCCAATATCACAATCGCCACCGTCTAAAATTAATGGTATAATATTCTCCAACTGATCGGCAACGTGCTGGGCACTTGTTGGAGATACGTATTTATATGGATTAGCGCTTGGCGCAGCTAAAGGGTAATCTATTGATTTCAGTAACTGAAGAGCCATAGGATGAGACGGCATGCGGACAGCTAGGTGTTCTAGTCCAGATGTGAGTAAATCTGGAATAGAATTAATTTTAGGGAGCAGAAGAGTAAGGGGTCCAGGCCAAAAAACATCAATTAAAACCCACGCTTCATTTGGAATATCTTTACAAAGATTGCTTAGTTGACTTATTCTTCCGATATGAGTAATTAACGGATTTAAATAGGGTCTTTTTTTTGCTTTGAATATCTTTATTAACGCATTTTCATTTAGGGCGTTACCAGCAAGTCCATATACAGTTTCTGTTGGAATTGCAATTATTTCTCCGGAATTAAGGAGATTAATAGCTAAGTTCAAATCGGTGCTGATCACTTTTTTAAAATAAGGTTCTTAAATGACATTCATTAATTCAGACCTAGGCCCAAGCTTCCATTTGTCCGAATGTTTTTTATTGCGATTACTCGATCATATCTTTTCCCCCATTCTCGCATATATAAAATACTTGTATAATTGTTTGGGCATTGCCAATGGTTTCCCTCCGTCCATGATAAGTCCCAAGTTAAATCATCAATTGATGGGTCGAAGTTATATTCTCCAATTGCATATTCTAAATATCCTTGTTTTACCAGAACACGACCCCGGTATGCTTCAACTAAAGTATCATAGTGTAACAAACACGACTCTAAAGCTCTGTATTGATTAAAATCACCAATTACATAAAGATTTCTATCTCCGGACTTTTCAACATCTTTAACAAACAAGTCTAAGACAACATAATCCGCTTCTAAATTGGGCATAACAGAATTCTGCTTACGGAAGACAAATCCTCCACGTGCGTCATCTTGAAAAAGAAATGGATCTATTCCTCTTGGTTTTTCGTTTCTCACAGTTGCTATCCAGATTTTTTCGAGATTATAGCCTCTTATTCGAAGAGTAGGAATCGGGATGTTTTTTGTATCAACAAAACGAAAAACATTTCCGCCCTCAAAAGCATTTTCCCCGTTATTGTAGTTAAAATCATAAAAACCATTTCTCAAAAATCTTGGCGCAAGCATTTTAATGCTCCTCCAGTTTCTATTTTGAACAATACCTATTCGGATATCCCTGAATGGGTTTTGCACAGATAAATTAGTTAAATCTGCAATTATGTCAATTTCCTGATGGCTATTCCGGAGTTCCAAATTCATAGTTCTGTGAATTTCACTTTGTACATCTGCAATTTGCTCAAATATCACAACGGGATATTGAAGAAGAAAGTCTTCAGGGTCTTCTTCGTAAATTCTTAAGTAATAATTGCCCGAAATGCGAGGCATGCAGTTTTCTTCAGGTAAGGTTGAGCTAATATGGCTGTAAGGCTGGTAAGTATTAAAACATAATTCAGCCAGAGGTAATTGTCCCTCTAAGAATCCATTGATATATTCCGATGAGATCAAACCTGATGGAGTCCAGTCACGATTGCAGTGCACCCATGTATAACTTAGGGACTGTGTATTAGAGCTAAAATCATCAAGTGACACTAATAGAGTTTGTTTTTTTCCTAAAGGAATAGTTGCAAGCGATTGGGGGTTTCCGACAGGGTGAATTTGAACACTTTGAAAATCTTCAATTATAATAATCTTTGGAGTTATAGACTGACTATAGACCTCGGGCCAAGCTAAAAAAAATAGAGGGAGAAACCTTAACACTCGGTAAAGTTGAGAAAAACTTACTAATTATGGCTTTTAAAAACTTAAATGTTTCATTTTACGTTATATATACCTACTAGGTAAATTCAAACGTGATTTGAAAACAGAATATAATATCAACTTTATAAAATAACCTTATTTAGAAACGTTTTAAATTACAAACAACACACAGATTATGACTTCTTTGAATCCTTTCAGCGCTTTAATTATATTTACATTTGCGTCGAAATTTTTCGAGATATATTAATACCAGAGATGTCGAAAACACACATTATCCGAAGAGGACTAAATTTACCTATTGTCGGCGAACCATCCCAGAAATTAGATTTAACTGAATTCGTTAGATCTTTTGCTTTGTCTCCTTCAGATTATATAAACCTGAATCCCAAGCTAATAGTTAAAGTTGGAGACAAGGTGAGAGCAGGGGACTGTATTTTTCATGACAAGTCAAATGATAATATTCGCGTGACGTCTCCCATTAGTGGCGAAATATCGGCTATTGAAAGAGGACCCAAACGAAGACTTGATCGCATCGTTATTCGTTCTGATGAAAAATGTGAATATGTCGATTTTGGCAAAGAATTCTCTGTCGACAAGGAGAGTACTCAAAATAAGCTACTCCTTTCTGGTGCCTGGACCTTGATTCAAATGCGACCTTATGGTTGTATTGCAAACCCCAATGATACTCCAAAAGCAATTTTTGTTAATGGAATGAATTCATCTCCTCTTGCTCCTAAGACATCTATTTCGCTAAAGGGAAGAGAAGAAGATTTCGCTACAGGTTTAATTGTTTTAAAGGGGCTTTCACCAAGAACCATACTTTCTATTGATGTCGATGAGGAATCTAAAACACTGATTGAAGCTGAAAATGTTGAAGTACATAAATTCTCAGGTCCCCACCCTTCAGGAAATACCTCAGTTCATATTGCGAAAATATCTCCCATTAATAAGGGAGATGTCGTTTGGACTTTGGGAGCTCAAGATGTGGCAATTATTGGTCATTTATTTAATTCGGGTGAATTACACTTAGATAAATGTATATCTGCGGCGGGTTCAGGAATGATAGAACCTCGATATGTGAATGTTCGAGCTGGCCAATCCTTGACCGAATTCTTCAAAAAAAATGCCAAACCTGGGAATTATCGTTTTATATCAGGGTCAGTTTTGACTGGCGCTAAAGTTGAACGAGAAGGTTATTTAAGTGCTTATGCAAACCAGATTACAATAATTCCAGAAGGAGAGAATACTGATTTTCTAGGTTGGGTTTTACCAGGCTTTGCTAAGTATTCGATGAGTAGAGCTTATTTTTCTTGGCTCTTTCCAAAACGAAAGTACAATTTGACTACCAAGGTTCATGGAGAAGAGCGAGCTTTTGTTGTTACAGGTCAATATGACAAAGTTTTTCCTTTTGATATTTTTCCGAATCAATTGCTTAAATCTATTTGGGCTAACGATCTTGAAAAAATGGAGGAGTTGGGTATTTATGAAATAGTTCCCGAAGATTTTGCTCTTTGTGAAGTTATTTGTACGTCAAAACAACCTTTACAAGAAATGGTTAGAAAGGGCCTAGATGTTCTTTATGCCGAAATGAATTAATGCGTTTAAGTTTATGAAAGTTTTACAAGACATTCTTGATTCCGCTCGTCCTGCTGTAACTACAGGGAAGCTAAAGCCGTTATATCCTCTATATAACGCTCTCGAGACCATGTTATTTGTGCCCGATCATAATGCAAGTAGTGGGGCTCATGTGCGTGATGCAATAGACTTGAAACGAACAATGATTACTGTTATATTCGCTTTGATTCCTGCATTAATATTCGGTTTATATAATTCTGGATATCAGCACTATAGGGCCTTAGGAATGTTGAACGACTCTATAGGTTGGCTCCAGTTTTTCACTCTTGATAATTTTATTTTTGGTGCTATTAAAGTGGTTCCAATGATAGCAGTCACATATATAGCTGGTCTAGGTGTTGAAATTTACTTCGCCTACATTAACAAACATGCTGTAAATGAAGGTTTTTTAGTTTCGGGTCTTCTAATTCCCATGACAATGCCAATTGACATGCCGTTGTGGATGATTGCAATATCTACAATATTTGCCGTGTTAATTGGTAAAGAAGTTTTCGGTGGAACTGGTATGAATATTCTTAACCCAGCTTTGACAGCAAGAGCATTTGCTTTTTTTGCATACCCATCTTTTATGAGTGGTGATAAGGTTTGGATTAATACAAGCGTTGAGGCGAATCAAAATGTAGTTGATGGTTTTTCAGGAGCTACAGCTTTAGGTCAATATGCAACTACTGGTAGTAATAATTATTCTGCTTGGGATGCTTTCTTGGGTATTGTCCCAGGTTCCATAGGAGAGACGAGTACATTATTAATATTGATAGGCGGTATTTACCTCATTGCCACAGGTATTGGGTCTTGGAAAATCATGTTGTCGTCTCTTTTGGGTGCAATTGCGATAAGTTTAATTTTTAATTTAGTTGCGCCAAGTATGATATCTCCAGAACAACAGGGATTCTTAGCTATTCCATTTTATTTTCATCTGGTATTTGGTAGTTGGGCATTTTCAACAGTTTTTATGGCAACAGACCCAGTATCAGCATCTCATACAGAGAGAGGTAAATGGATCTATGGATTTTTTATTGGTTTCCTCGGAATAATGATCCGCGTATTTAATCCAGCATATCCTGAAGGAATGATGTTGGCAATAATATTTATGAATGTAATGGCCCCATTGATTGATCATTATGTCGTCGATGGAAATATTAAGAAGCGCCTAAAACGTTTAAAAGCTAATGCTCAGTAGTAAAATATTATGAATATTAATTCAAACGGTTATACCTACATTTTTGCTATAGCAATGGTCGTTATTGTAGCTTCTTTGCTTTCTATCGCGGCGACTAGCTTAAAACCATTTCAAGATAAAAATGTTGAGCTTGAAAAAAAATCTGATATTCTTTATTCCATTGGTATTGAAGGAGAAGACTCAGAATTATTATTTGATGAATACATAATTGATCAATTAGTTATTCAAGACGGAGAAATTGTCTCTTCGGATATAAAAGCCTTTGATATCGATATGGCAGCAGCTGTAAAAGAATTAAATAACATTCGTAAAGTTCCATTGTTTAAAGCCTTTAAAGAAGGAAACACTTTTTACGTGATCCCTATGCGGGGAAAAGGACTTTGGGGACCTATTTGGGGTTATATATCTTTAAAAGGAGATGGGAATACAATTTTAGGCGCGTCATTTGATCACGAAAAAGAAACTCCAGGACTAGGTGCTGAGATATCCACTTCTATATTCCAAGATCAATTTCCGAATAAAGTCTTGTTCTCCGAAAGCCGTGACGGAATTGAAGTTAGAAAAGGAGATGCTTCAGGTTATCAACAAGTTGATGGAATCTCTGGCGGAACAATAACATCTGTTGGTGTTCAGTCAATGCTTGAGGATTGTCTAGTCCCATACAAGGAATTTTTATTAAAGCTTTCAGTTAATGAAAATCAGATCTCAATGGATTCAATCATCAGTATTGTTTTATAATCAGTATGGAAAAAAATAAATCGAAAGAGGCTTTGTTCTCAAAGAAAAATAGAGGATTACTCAAGGATCCCTTAAATATAAATAATCCTATCACAGTTCAGGTTTTAGGGATATGTAGCGCATTAGCCATAACAGTGAAATTAAAGCCTGCTATAGTAATGAGTTTATCAGTTATTGTTGTTATGGCTCTTGCGAATGTTATTACATCTTTAATGCGAAATATGATTCCTAATCGAATCAGAATAATTGTGCAACTTGTCGTTGTAGCAACCTTAGTGATTTTAGTGGATCAAGTCCTGAAGGCATTTGTCTACGATGTGAGTAAGCAATTATCAGTATTTGTTGGTCTTATCATCACCAATTGTATTATCATGGGTCGTATTGAAGCATTTTCTCTTGGAAATCCGCCTTGGAAGTCATTTCTTGATGGGGTCGGAAATGGAGTGTCTTATGGATTAATTTTGATAGTTGTTTCATTTTTTAGAGAACTGCTCGGTAACGGAACACTTTATGATTACCCTGTTGTTGAAAAGTTAGGTTTATACGAACTGGGTTACCACAACAATGGGATGATGCTTTTGCCCCCAATGGCTTTAATCGTTGTCGCATTGATAATATGGTGGCAGCGTTCAAAGACTCCTTCATTAATTGAAAAAGATTAACGAAAAGAAATTATGCAAGAGTTAATAAATATTTTTGTCAAAAGTATTTTTATTGATAATATGATCTTTGCCTATTTCTTAGGTATGTGTTCCTATTTGGCTGTTTCAAAAACTGTAAAAACTGGAATGGGACTTGGTCTTGCGGTGACATTTGTTTTGACAATAACGGTTCCAGTTAATTATTTATTGCAAACTCGAATTCTTGATAAGGGAGCTTTGACTTGGCTTGACGCATCATTCTCCGAAGTAGATTTAAGTTTTTTAAGCTTTATTATGTTTATCGCTGTCATTGCTGCGATGGTTCAGCTCGTTGAAATGATTGTTGAAAAATTTGCACCTGCTTTATACTCTGCTTTGGGAATATTTTTGCCGTTAATTGCCGTTAATTGTTCAATTTTAGGAGGGTCTTTATTCATGCAAGAGCGTGCGTATCAGACTATCGGACAGGCGACTGCTTTTGGTTTTGGTTCTGGAATCGGTTGGCTTTTAGCTGTTTTGGCTATTGCTGCCATTCGCGAGAGATTAAAATATTCTCATGTTCCACCAGCCTTGAAAGGCTTGGGTATAACCTTCATAATAACTGGACTTATGGGCATAGCCTTTATGAGCTTCATGGGTATTAAATTATAATTCAATCATAATTATGTTTTTCGCTATATCTACTTCTGCTGTCTTATTATCAAGTGTAACCGTATTTACTCTTGTAATACTGGCGCTTGTAACAATTTTGTTACAAGCTAAAGCCCGTCTCTCTCCTTCTGGCCCCGTACAACTAGAAATAAATGGAGATGTAGTTGAAATCGAATCAGGTTCAACATTACTGACAACTCTGAGTGAGCAAAAAATATTTCTTCCATCTGCTTGCGGTGGTGGAGGAACATGTGGAATGTGCGAATGTCAAATTACCGAAGGTGGTGGCGAAATTCTTCAAACTGAAAAGGGTTTTTTCAATCGTAAACAAATTGCAGACAACTGGAGATTAGGCTGTCAAGTGAAAGTTAAAAATGATATGAAAATAAGAGTTCCAGACGAAATATTTGGAATTAAGAAATGGGAATGTGAGGTTGTTTCTAATTACAATGTTGCTTCCTTTATTAAAGAATTTGTCGTTAAACTTCCAGATGGAGAAAATTTAGATTTTTTAGCTGGTGGTTATATCCAGGTTGATGTTCCCGAAGTTAATGTGGATTTTAAAGACATGGATATTACTGCACATCCAAGTCTGGGTAAAAAAGATGATGAGTTTCAGGGTGAATGGGACAAGTTTGGATTGTGGGATTTGAAAATGAATAACCCTGAGCCTTTATTCCGTGCTTATTCAATGGCTAATCATCCGGCGGAAGGAAACATAGTCATGCTGAATCTAAGAATAGCAACACCTCCATGGGATCGCGCTAATGGGGGATGGATGAATGTTAACCCAGGTGTTTGTTCTTCTTATGCCTTCAATTTAAAGGCAGGTGATAAAGTGACAATCTCTGGGCCATATGGCGACTTTCATATTAAAGATACAGACACAGAAATGCTATATATTGGAGGTGGCGCAGGAATGGCACCTATGCGATCGCATTTATTCCATCTTTTTCATACTTTAAAAACTGGAAGAAAAGTGAGTTATTGGTATGGAGGAAGATCTAGAAAAGAATTATTCTATATCGATGACTTTGAAAATATCGAAAAGAAATTTCCGAATTTTAAATTTCATATGGTATTATCGGAACCTCTTCCAGAGGATAATTGGACTCCAAAATCAAGTATGGAAGATTCCGGAGACGGATTCGTGGGTTTTGTTCACCAAGCATTGATCGATAATTATCTTGGAGCCCACGAAAGTCCTGAAGACATCGAATATTATTTTTGTGGTCCACCAATGATGAATGCTGCTGTGCTAAAAATGGTAGATGATCTCGGAGTACCTCCTGAGAATGTTGCATTTGATGATTTCGGCGGTTAAACTAGTTTTAAAGAACTTTTTTGAGCTGATTCTTGTTTATGTCTGTTTGCAATGTATTTTGTGTTTGAAATGTTGAGATATATAATTTTAGTATTTGTATTTTGCCTTGGCATCTCTTGCTCAAATGAAGAATCGTACATGAACGTATTTGAGGGAAAAGCTCAAGGGACATCTTTTCATATTACATTATATTATAATCAAGATTTCAGTGGTGATCAGATAAATCAAAATGATATTGAAAGATGGTTGTCTCATTATAATCGAGTTGCCTCTCCTTGGGACCCTAACTCTGAAATATCAAAATTGAATATGGGCGATTCAGTTTTTTTATCTTCAGAATTGTTTGAATTATGTCATCTATCGCATAAAATGAAAATATCCACTGACGGGGTATTAGACCCGACGTTAGGTGATCTGATCAATGGGTGGGGATTCGGAGTGTCTGAAGGTTTCCTTGAATATACGGATACTGTGAAAGTTGATAGTCTTATGAAATATGTTGGTGATGAGAGTTGGATTCCTTTCCAAATTTCTAATTGGGCATGGCCTCAAAATGTAAAATTAAATTTCATGAGTTTGTCTCAAGGTCATTCAGTAGATATTATCATCGATTCTTTGAAATCTAAGGGCGTTGATGCAGCATTTGTTGAAGTTGGAGGTGAGATCCGAACATTTGGCACTAAACCTAATGAAGATGTATTCACAGTAGGCATAGAAAGACCGCTCTTAGAAAATAGTGGGGAATTTCAAGTTATTATTCCTATCAAGAATCAGGCTCTAGCAACTTCAGGTAATTATCGAAATTATAAATTTGATATATCAACTGGCGGAAAGTATGGCCATACAATAAGCTCATTTACTGGATGGCCAATCGAAACAGACATAATTAGTGCCACTATTATTGGGCCAACATGCGCTGAGGCTGATGCAATGGCTACGGCATCGATGGCAATGGGGTTTGGTGAGACAAGATCTTGGCTAGCTAAACACCCAAAATGGAATGCTTATATACTATTTAAGGATGAAAATGGTAGTCTGAACGAATGGACCACATTGAACAATCTCAATTAATAATAGTTTGGTGTACTTAGATTAAGGAATGTCTAAGTTATCGCACTTTTGATTTGGTTCTGCTCCACAGAATGAACAATTCTCACCCTCTGTGTTTAAGTAAGGGCTGTTACTTGCGCATGTTCCAGCAAATTCTCCATCTTTTTTAGCCCATATTTTTACTGCCATACCAATTAAGCCAATGCCTAGCAAAGCTGAAGAAACAAGAATTAATTTAAACGTTAAAAGCATTAAACAAAATTAGTGATTTTGTACGCACTGATGTTATTCAATTCCAATAATATTAACTTCATGTTCAAGTTTGATATCAAAACATGTAAGTACGTCTTTTTTTACTAGGTTAGCAACCTCTAAAAGATCTTTTCCTGATGCCTTTCCATAATTAACAAGAACTAAGGCCTGATTTTCATGCATGCCTGCATCCCCATTTCGTTTCCCTTTCCATCCAGACATCTCGATAAGCCAACCTGCTGATAATTTCACTTTTCCGCTTTTTTGAACATGAAATGGAATTTTAGGATTTTTTTCTTGCATTTTTAAAAGAAGACTTTTTTTTATTATTGGGTTTTTAAAAAAACTCCCCGAATTCCCAAGCTTAGAAGGGTCGGGTAACTTAGATATTCTAATATTGACAATGGCTTTGGATATGCTTGATATACTCGGAAGCTTTTCCATTCTTGATAATTCTTCTGTTATTGGCCCATAACTTGTATTTAATACATGGTTTTTTTTTGTAAGTCTAAAATTCACCGATAAAATCACTCCTTCGTTAACCCACTTAGTTTTAAATATGCTTGTTCGGTATCCAAAATCGCAGATATTATTATCTATAATTTCAATCTTACCAGTATTCCATCGATAGTATCTTAAAGATTTAATACAGTCCTTAATTTCCACACCATATGCACCGATGTTCTGGATGGGAGATGTACCTACTTGGCCAGGTATTAAAGATAAATTCTCAATACCACCAAGGTCATTTTTTAAGGCCCAAAGAACAAATTCATGCCAATTCTCGCCGGCAGCAACCTTAACAATTAGATCATTCGATGTTTCATCTATTATAGTAATTCCTTTCCATTCAATTCTGGCAACTGAACCATTTAATTCAGAACACAATAAAATATTACTTCCACCTCCTAAAAGTAATTGTTGCTTCCTATAGCCTAGTGGATGCCTGTGGTATTCAACGATATCTTTTTCTTCTTCCAGATGAAAAAGATGATTAGCGTAACAATCTATACCAAACGTATTAAATTTTTGAAGATTAGCATTTTCTAGAATAAGCATTATCTAGCTTTGTACTTTTCTAGCCCAATTTCTAAGCACGTCATTGCGCGACTCAAGTCTTTCACGTCAAGAACATAAGCTAACCTCACTTGATTTAATCCTGTTTCCTTATTTGTATAAAATCCTGAACCCGGAGCCATCATGACAGTTTCTTTTTTATGACTAAATGATTCCAGCATCCACTTGCAAAAATCATCTGAATTATTTATTGGTAATTCAGCAATACAGTAAAAAGCACCAGAAGGGATTGGACACTTAACACCGGGAATAGCATTTAACCTTTCTACCATATAATTCCGTCGCTTAACATATTCAATTTTGACTTTTTCAAAGTAGTCATCTTCAGTTTCTAGAGCTGCCTCAGCGACTATTTGAGCTAACGTTGGTGGAGAAAGTCTAGATTGAGCAAATTTCATTGCAGCTCTCATGATATCTTTATTCTTACTTGCCAATAGCCCTATTCTCGCGCCACATAAGCTATATCTTTTCGAAACAGAATCTATCAAAACCCCATATTGCTCCAAGCCCTTTAAGCTTAGAATAGATGTGTGTATTTTTCCATCGTAAGTGAATTCTCGGTAAACTTCATCGCTGATAACAAACAAACTGTTCTTTATAGCAAGAGTCCGAATCTGTTCTAATTCGTCATCATTACATAGTCTCCCTGTAGGGTTTCCTGGATTACATAATATGATGGCTTTGGTTCTTGGTGTAATTAGAGACGATAGTTTGTCATTAGCAGGTAGGGCAAAATCATCATTGATAGAGCACTCAATGGGAACTACTTTCACTCCTAATGCAGTTGCAAAACCCAAGTAATTGGCATAATAAGGTTCGGGTATAAGAACTTCATCACCAGGATCGAAAATACAGCTTACTGCAAAGGACAAAGCTTCGGACCCACCCGCAGTTACTATTATGTCGTCTGGTAAAAGATTGATGTTCTGTTTTGAGTAGTGATGTGATAATTTTTTCCTGTAGCTTTCAAATCCATCAGATGGAGAATAGGAAAGTATGTCAATATTATGATTTCTGATTGCATTTAAAGCTTTTTTCGGGCTTGAAATGTCAGGTTGTCCTATGTTTAAATGATAAATATGTATTCCGTTTTTCTCTGCTGCTTCAGCATAAGGAACGAGTTTTCGCATTGGTGATTCTGGCATTGAATTACCGCGGTCAGATACTTTAAGCATAATTTTAAGTTCATAAACCCTTTTGAGATAACAAACGGGTTTAGTGAATTTTTAATTCATTTAAACGAAATATTATTTAGAAATTTTGGAAGAGCCCATAGGGGTATTAACTGGAGCAGTATTTACTGCTGCTACATCCTTTACATCGCCTTTGATAGTTAAAACTTTAGTTGGAGTTTTTGAGTTGCTCTGAACTGTAACAGTTTTTTGAAAGCGTCCAACTCTGCGCGTGTCATATTTTACCTTAATAGAAGCCGTTGCACCTGGTGCAATCGGGGTGCGAGGCCATTGAGGCACTGTGCAACCACAAGATCCTACGCAATTGGATATAATCAATGGTTCTTTTCCTGTGTTTTTGAATGAGAATTCTCGAGAGCCATTTGCGTTTTTCTCTATTTGTCCGTAGTTAATGGTCTCTATGTCAAAAGCAATTTCGGCAGAGTTAGAGTTAGACTCTTGAGCGCAGATAGTTAGGCTAGAAGTCAATATTAGAGTGGATACGGCTATGAAATTTCTCATTTCTATTCTTAGGTTTTAATTAAATCTATTTGACAAATGTAATCTGAAGGAAAGGTATGGCAAAAAAAGTTGAACACTATATCTTTGTGGAATATGAAAATTGCTTCAAAGTACATGCCTGGACAGGTCGAGAAAACCTGGTATCAGGTATGGATGGCTAATAACGCATTTAGATCTGTCCCCGATAATCGTAAATCCTACACAATCGTTATGCCTCCGCCAAATGTGACAGGCGTGTTGCATATGGGGCACATGCTGAATAATACGATTCAGGATGTGTTAGTGCGTCGAGCAAGAATGAAGGGATACAACGCATGCTGGGTTCCCGGAACTGATCATGCTTCGATTGCTACAGAAGCCAAGGTCGTCCAAAAATTGCGTTCGGAAGGAATTAAAAAGTCAGATTTGTCAAGAAATGATTTTCTAAAACATGCCTGGGACTGGACAGATAGGTATGGAGGTATAATATTAGATCAGCTAAAGAATATTGGGGCTTCTTGTGATTGGGATCGAACAGCATTTACAATGGACCCAAGACGCACACAGTCTGTATTAAATGTTTTTGTTGACCTTCATGACAAGGGATATATATATCGCGGCTTGCGGATGGTTCACTGGGACCCTGAAGCTAGAACTTCATTAAGTGATGAAGAGGTTCTGCATAAAGATGTTGAAGCTGAGCTGTTTTATGTGAAATATGAAATATTAGAAAAGCCTGGAACCTTTTTAACCATAGCAACATCGCGTCCTGAAACTATAATGGCAGATAAGGCCATTGCAATAAATCCAAAAGACGAACGCTATAAAGACTTGCATGGATTTCATGTCAAAATACCGCTTAATGGTGTTAGTATTCCTATTATTCTGGATGAATACGTAAGTATTGATTTTGGAACAGGATGCTTAAAGGTTACACCTGCTCACGATTGGAATGATCACACGATAGGCGAGAAGCATGGATTAGAAGTTATTGATATCCTAAATGAAGATGGAACTTTAAATGATTTTGGTCTTCAGTGGAAAGGTCTGGACAGGTTTGAAGCCAGACAAAAAATATCTGATTTTTTAAATGAATCAGGATCTCTAATTAAAATCGAGAAATATAAATCATCAATAGGGATATCTGAGAGAACAGGTGCAGTTGTTGAACCGCGTTTATCTCTCCAATGGTGGATAAGTATGTCTGATTTAGCAAAGCCTGGATTAAAAGCTATCATGGACGATGAGATACGGTTAATTCCAGATAAATTTAGAAACACTTATGCGCATTGGATGAATAATGTCAAAGATTGGTGTATTTCAAGGCAACTATGGTGGGGACATCAAATACCAGCCTATTTCTATGGAGAATCAGACAATGATTTTGTAGTAGCATTAGATGCCAATGAGGCTCTAACTAAAGCTATAAAAGTTACAGGGAATAGAGACTTAACTCTGTCTAATCTTCGTCAAGATGAGGATTGCTTGGATACATGGTTTTCGAGTTGGATTTGGCCAATTTCAGTTTTTAATGGCATTAATAAACCAAATAATTCTGAGTTAAATTATTATTATCCAACGCAAGACTTGGTTACAGCTCCTGAGATTTTGTTTTTCTGGGTTGCCCGGATGATAATGGCTGGTTATGAATTCACAGGCGGGAAGCCTTTTGAAAACGTGTACTTAACCGGGATTGTACGAGATAAGAAAGGGCAAAAGATGTCAAAATCTCTTGGTAATAGCCCTGATCCGTTAGATCTGATTAATAAATTTGGAGCGGACGGTGTGAGAATGGGGATGCTACTTTCGTCACCTGCTGGAAATGATTTACCTTTTGATGAGGACCTATGCCTTCAAGGAAGGAATTTCTCAAATAAGATTTGGAATGCACTCAGATTAGTCGACGGATGGACTGTCGATGAATCGTTGGGGGCTAATGATGCCGAAATATGGGCTATTAATTGGTTTGATGAGGTACTATCAAAAACACTTTTAGACTTAGAAGATGATTTTGATAAATATCGACTTTCTGAAGCTCTCATGCGCATTTACAAGCTTGTTTGGAATGACTTCTGTTCATGGTATTTAGAGATAGTGAAGCCAGCCTATGGCGCGTCTATATCAAAAAAATTAGCTGATAGGTCAAAAGAGTTTTTTGACTCAATAATGAAAGTTCTTCATCCTTTTATGCCTTTTATAACTGAAGAGGTTTGGCATGTTTTAGGTTCAGTGCCGAAAACAGATTTTATTAATAATGAAACTTGGCCATCCAAAACAACATCCTCTACTGAGTTTATAGAACAGTTTAAACATGTCGAGGAATTAACCATGGCTCTCAGATCTTTTAGGAAAGAAAAAAATATTCCATTTAAGGAAGGCTTGGACTTAAGATTTAAAGATCAGTTGCCATTTGGACTGCCTGCTGTTCGAAAATTAACGAATATTAGTTCGTTTAGCTCAGAATGGACTGAATCTGGATTTCCATTATTGGCAGGGATAAATGAGTATCAATTGGTTTTAGCTCAATCAAATTCGAATATCACTTCTGAAGAGATTCTTGTTATTCGAAAAGAAATTAACTATTTAGAGGGTTTTATGAATTCTACTGAAAACAAATTAGCGAATAGTAATTTTATAAATAATGCTCCTCCTAAAGTAGTTGAACTTGAGCGAAAAAAGATAACAGATTCTCAAGCCAAAATTGCCTCTTTAAAGTCCCGTTTAATTTAACTCGCTTCTCTGTCTTAAAGCTTCATAGAGGGCAATTCCTGCAGCTACTGATACATTAAGCGAGGCAACATCTCCAACTATTGGTATTCTAGAGTGAACTCGGCAACCTTTCCAAACTGATACGGAAATGCCATCTTCTTCTGATCCCATTACTATAGCGCATGGAACTGTCATATCAATATTTGCAATATTAGAATCTCCCTTCTCTGTGCAGCCAATAATTTGAAGTCCTGACTCCTCTAAATATGCCAATGTATGTGATAAGTTTTTTTCTCGGCAAATGGGAAGTCGTAAGAGAGCACCTGCAGATGACTTTACAGAATCTCCGTTCATCGGAGCTGAGTTGTTTTCAGGAATGACTATGGCTTGCGCTCCGCAGCATTCAGCAGAACGAGCTATTGCTCCCATGTTTCTGACATCAGTAATCCTATCTAAAACTACAATTAAAGGCGTTTGACCTTTGGCATATGTCGTCTCTATTATATTTTCTAAGGAAGAAAAGGTTACTGCGCTCAGGAAAGCGATTACACCTTGATGATTTTTTCGCGTTAAGCGATTCATCTTTTCTATTGGAACAATCTTTACTGTTACATGAAGAGACTTTGCTAGCTCTAAAATGGGATCTACATTTTCATTTCTCCCACGGACGACAAAAATTCTATCCACCTCATTATTTGACTCTAGTGCTTCTAGGACTGGGTGCACCCCAAATATCATAGTTTCATTCATTCTTCTGAATTATTATCTAATTCATTTTTTTGCATTGCTCGGTCTACCATATTTTGGTTGACTTTTTTACTATTTTTTAAGCCCAAGAGTCTTAAATTTTCAGTTCTTTTAATCAAATTACCTCTCCCTTCAATTAGCATTTTCATACTGTTTTCATATGTTCTTTTCGCCGTATCCATTTGATTGCCCACTTTTACAAGTTCTTCTGAGAATCCCGCAAATTTGTCGTAAAGATCTGATGCCTGACGTATGATTTCTTGAACATTAGCGTTTTGGCGTTCTTGACGCCAAAGAGTACCTACTGTTCTTAATGTGGACCATAGGCTTGTGGCACTTACCATCGCAATATTTTTATCAAAAGCCTCTTGATATAATCCTGGTTCCGCTTGCAAAGCAACGCTGTAGGCACCTTCAATCGGAACAAAAAGTATCACGAAATCAAGAGAAACTCCATATAAATTTTGATAGTTTTTTTCTGACAATCCTTTGATATGACTGCGTATTGAAATCAAATGATTTTTCATAGCTTCAGCTTGGTCATCAACACTGTCAGCATTGACGAAACGCTCATAAGAGACTAAGGACACTTTGCTATCAATGATTATATTTTTCTCATCAGGAAGATGTAATACAACATCTGGTTGATATCGTTTTCCATCTTCTGCAGTTATACTTTCCTGCACACTATACTCTATTCCTTTGGTGAGCCCTGTTCTCTCTAATAATTTTTCTAAAACCATTTCCCCCCAATTCCCTTGCATCTTGACATCTCCTTTAAGGGCTTTAGTTAGCTGATTTGCTTCGTTTTTTAATTTTTCATTTTGTTCAACAAGTTTATTGACTTCAGTTTTTAATTCTATTCTCTCACGCTGTCCTTTTTCGTGAGTCTCTTGAACATTTTTCCCAAACTGATCTAGCTTTTCTTTAAAAGGGGATAGGACAAGTGAAAGCTGAGATGAATTACTTTCATTTAATTGTTTTTTTAGGGTTTCAGACTGTTGTTCTAAAGCTTCATGAGCCATCAATTTAAATTCTTTGGTCATTTCAGACTTTTTTTCCTCCAATAATAAAAGTCGTTCCTGTAGTCTCGCTACTTCCATTTCGGAATTTCTTAATGAGGCTTGAAGGTCTTTAATTTGAATTAAATTCTCCTCATCAAAAACTGAATCCTTTTGAGAATTAATCTTCCAAGCGGTAAATATTGCAGCACCAGCTGTTAAAATTAGTAAGAGGTAAATGAATATTTCCATAATGCATAATAAAGGTAGCGTCTATGGTTCAAGGCTCCACTTAATTGGAGGTACTTGTTTTTTTTTTAGATAGTCATTGGTTTTAATAAAAAGTTGTGATTCGTGAAATCCTCTGTAAGCTGCCAGTGGTGAAGGATGAGCTGTTTTAAGACAAAGATGTTTATTGCCATCAATATTTTTACTGTGGAGATGAGCGTGATTTCCTAATAGCCAAAAAACTAGACCACTTTTCGTTTCATTTAAATACGAGAAGACTGCGTTTAGTAAAAACTCATAAGGCAATCCTACGTGACTTCCTGGGCTTTTTTTTCTTACCGTAAGTGAACTATTAATTAACAGAGCTCCTTGCATTGCCCATGGACGAAGATCACCATTTCTTAGTGATGAAAAACCAGTATTGTTGGAATAAAGTTTCAATATATTCTTCAGACTAGGTGGTGTTTCTACACCTTTGTCTACCGAGAAACTTAATCCATTCGCTTGTCCCATATTTGGATATGGGTCCTGGCCAAGTATAATAACTTTAACACTATCTGGAGGTGTTAACGCGAATGCATTCCATATGTTATGGATCTCTGGAAAGATAATTTCGTTGTTGTATTCTGATTGAATTTTTTTTAATAAATCCTCTTTAGATTTAGATGGCCAATAATTCTTGAGTGCTTCGCTCCATTTCTGAGGAAATGGCGGTAGTTTTTCACTTTTTATAGTTGTGCGCTTCATACAGCTAAATTCGTACTTTTGATTAAATTTCAAAATATGAAACGTACAGGATCTTTTTTATTTATCATTCTTTTCGTATTTGGTTTAGCTTCATGCGGAACCGTCGAGAAGTGCCCAGCTTTTATTGGATCAATTGAATCTGCCCAGGCAGAGGTTCATGTTTAACACATTAAATTGACTAATAATTTTCAAATAAAATTCTAGTTCAATTGAACATATTATAACTTTATCTGTTTCAAAACATATGTCTGGTGATGTAACTTTAGTAGCTCCAAAGCGCAAGCCGAAATGGCTTCGAGTAAAACTCCCTACTGGAGATAATTTTAAGCAGGTACGTTCTCTAGTTGACGAATACAAGCTTCATACTATTTGTGAATCAGGACACTGTCCTAATATGGGGGAGTGCTGGGGAGCTGGTACCGCAACATTTATGATCTTAGGCAATACTTGTACTCGATCGTGCGGGTTTTGCAATGTTGCAACAGGAAGACCTTTACCAGTAGATTGGGATGAACCTGATCGTGTAGGCAGGTCTATAAAGTTGATGAAGGTAAAACATGCTGTAATTACAAGTGTTGACCGAGATGACCTTCCTGATGGGGGGTCAATCATGTGGGCCGAAACTATAAATGCAATTCGCAGAATTAGTCCAGGAACAACGATGGAAACACTAATTCCTGATTTTAGAGGCATCCGTAATCAATTGGACCGAGTTTTACAAGCAGCTCCTGAAGTAATCTCGCACAACATGGAGACCGTTAGAAGACTCACAAGGCAAGTTAGAATTCAAGCTCAGTATGATCGCAGTCTAGGTGTCCTTAAATATCTGAAAGAAAATGGAGCTCATCGAACTAAATCGGGAATTATGCTTGGTTTGGGTGAAGAAATCGATGAGGTTAGACAATCTCTGTATGAACTAAGGGAAGCTGATGTAGATGTTGTTACTCTTGGACAATACTTGCAGCCTACAAAAAAACATTTACCAGTTAATGAATTTGTCAATCCTGAGACTTTTGATACCCTTAGAGAAGAGGCATTATCGTTAGGTTTTATTCATGTTGAGAGCGGACCATTGGTCAGAAGTTCTTATCATGCAGAAAAACACATTTTATAACCGATTTCGTAGTATTTTTAACAGATAGAAAATTAAATAACAATGCGATTAAAAATTCAACATTATTTTTTAGGCTCAGTTTCTTTAGTAATTGCGATAGCCTTTTCATTCTTTAATTCTGGCGAAGAAGCACGATACCAGCCGCGTGACAACAATGCTTTTGCACCGAATGGAATTGCTGATTATGGAGAGTACATCAATTCAATGCGTGCCAATGAAATAACCGGGTTAGTTACTCAAGCTGATATCCAAAAAGCAACAGATGAGATAAATGCTCTTCCAATTAACAAAACTAATTCTTTAACCTGGGAGACAAAAGGTCCTGACAATTATGGTGGGAGAACGCGCGCTTTACTTATTGATAAAGACAACTCTTCCCATCTTTACGCCGGATCTGTTGGAGGAGGAATATTCAAATCAATTAATGGTGGAGCGACCTGGAATCATATCGGTGATCCAACCCATAATCAGAGTATTGTTTCCATGACCCAAACTCCTAATGGCGATATTTATGTTGGAACCGGAGAGCTTTTTCAAGGTTATGGTGGTGGTGGAGCAAGTTCATCACCCCAATTCATGGGTAAAGGTGTTTTAAAGTCAACAGACAGGGGGAACACATGGACGGAATTATCTACCACACTAGGATGGAGTACCGTCCCTAGGATTGAAGCAGACCCTACTGATCCATCCGGAAACACAGTATATGCTGCCACCAGTACAGGGTTTAAGAAGACAACAGACGGTGGACTAACTTGGGCCGGGCTCTTAGGAGGTAATATATGGGATTTTGCAATTTCAGTTACTGGAAAACTATTTGTGAATCGCAATGGAAATACAATGTATTCCTCCGATGGATCAACCTTTACAGAGATTTCTTCAGCCTTGATAACTTCTACTAGTCTTCCGCGCGCTGGTTCATCACGGATTAGATATTCAATAAGTCCTCAAGATGAAAATTATGTATATTGTGTCCAAACAAATGGAAATAAGCTTCGGGCTGTATACAGATCAACAGATGGCGGTACAACTTGGAGCATGATAGGTCAAAAATCAAATAATTTTGACCCACTATGTTACTCAAACAGTCAATTTAGTTCAAATCAAACTTGTCAGGGTAAGTACGATCTTCTTTTTGCTGTCTCTCCTTTTGATAAAGATAAAATTTTTCTAGGTGGTATAACTGTTTGGAAATGGTCTTTGACGCAGGGGTGGAGTCAAGTAAGTACAAACTTCGGGGGCATATCCAATCCTACATATATTCATTCCGATAGCCATGAGATGGTATTTGATCCTAATAATTCCAACATCGTGTATGCCTTGAATGATGGTGGTGTTTTTAAATCTTCGGATGGAGGGTTTACGTGGTCAGAAAGAAATAAAAATTACAACACTTTCACTCAGTTTGGAGTATCAGTTGGTCGCGATCGGAAAATCCTAGGAGGAGGACAAGACAATGGAACAATCTATTTAGATGGAAGTCTTCTTTCTCCAAATTCTGGCATTAAAACCGGAGGCGGTGATGGAGGATATGCCGAGATTTCATGGTTGACTCCGAAAGTTCATTTTTTTGAATCTCAGAGTGGCTCTTTCTATCGTTCTAATGACGGTTATGGTGACAATGCCGAGACATTCTCGTCCCCTCTTATGGCTTTACCTGTTTCACAAGGTAAAGCCTTATCGAGTTTCATGATGCCAATGGAACTATGGGAAACAAGTAATGATCCAAATTCAGAAGATACCATAAAATATGAATTACTTCCGGGTCTGAGATCCATGGGATATGGTGATGGTATCAAAAAAGTTTTTAAAGGAAAGATTAATCATAGTCAATCTGCTGTAGATTATTTACCTGGAACATTTAAGATTGACGCAGGTGCCATCTCTGAAACTTCAGATGCCCAAGGAAATATTAACACTTCAGGTGTTACAGGTTTTTTCCATCCGGACAGTGCCTATTTTGAATTGACTTTCACATCTGCTCCTATTGCTGAAATCATTCTCACTTGTGATGTTTTCTTGCCTTCGGGTTCGGATTTGATTTTGCCATCAGCAATCGGTGCGCTTCCAATAGATGTAACTACAACATCAGTAATGAATATCGGAGATATTTTAGCTGTTCAGGACCCAGTGCAATCAATATATATTGTCGGTAATGCATCTCAGAATAATGCAACATTTCCTACAATGGGAGGAATATGGATGACTAGAGAAGTTCATGATTTTAGTAAAACTCCAGAGTGGTGGCAAATTGCTCATTTTGGAACTAGTGGCAATGGTATCTTTCCTCAGTATATGGAAATATCAGCAGATGGTGACCATCTTTTTGTAGGAACTACAAACGGAAGATTGTATCGAATATCCAACCTTCAATCTGCCAGGTCTGCAGGAGATGCTCATATTGACAGTGCGAATAAGTTAATTACGGTTGACCTTATTGAGACATTTGGTAATCGTAGCGTAACGGGTATTGATGTTGATCCGAATAATTCTAGCAGAGTGGCTGTCTCTCTTGGTAATTATAATAATACAACTTTCGTCTATTATTCAAGTAATGCTCTATCAGCAAATCCCTCTTTTGCTGCGAAGCAAGGGAATCTTCCAACCGTTCCAGCGTATTCTATTTCCTTTGACAAACACGATAACAATCGCTTGATAGTTGGAACAGAATGGGGAATATTTATGACAGATAATTTAACGTCGGCAACGCCTACTTACACTGAGGAAAATAATGGAATTGTTCGTGTTCCAGTTTTCCAGATTGAGCAATATCGCACGGAATACAATTACGATTCAACTGCAGCAGGATCAAGTCCTGCAGAAGGCGATTTATTTATCGCTACTCATGGCCGAGGTTATTACAGGACAACTTCGACCCAGGTTCTCAATACTATTGGGTCTGATGAAGACCAGATTTCTGATGAGGCTTTCGCTTTAGGTATTTATCCAAATCCAACATCTGAAACTCTAAATATACCATTGGTATCTGGTGATCTTCAGGTGAATATTAGAAGCATGAATGGATCAATAGTTCGCCGTATAGATATGTCCCGAGTTCCATATGGCATGGACAAAATAACCTTGGATGTATCGGATATTGCCGCGGGTAATTATGTCGTTTCACGAATTCAGAATGGTGAGGCCCTGAGCGAAATAATCGTTATTCAATAAAAGAAGTATGTAGTCTAAAAAAAAGCCCTATTAGAATAGGGCTTTTTTTATATCTACCAAAAAATCATTTCCTAAGCATTCTCTTCCTTTCGAGAATAAATATTTGGGCAAGAGGATGGTTTCGGTGTTTCTTAATAATAGCATCTCCAAATTCTTGAAAATAGATATAGTCCTCTTTTTTTGATGTAAAAAGAGGAGCTGCCGCAACTTTTTGAAAGAACCCAAAAACATTGGATAAGTTACTTGAATCAATTTCCATTATTTTTAAGATTTCATTTTTGTGACTGAAATAACGATTCTCTAAACATTTATAGTGCCTTGATTCCATATTAATTTGAGAACTATCGATATCTTTATTGAGCTTTCTAAATTCATCTAAAGAATCAATAATTATTGATGATTCAAGAACAGGTTTGTAAAGTGCTAGAAGTTGCTCACTCAATTTTGACCCTTTTAAATCGTATTTAGTCATTGAAGCTGAGGCGTCTACATATCCACTAATGTCATCATTAGGTTCAATGCCAATTCTTAAACTAGCCCCAGTGTTAAAAAGAAAATAGTAAAATGTTTTTCTTGTTGAATCTAGGGGAAGATTTATCTTAAGTTGATTTTCAACGACTTTTATCGTATCCCACGGGACCGTGTGCTCCCCGTCTATTCGAACAATTATAGCATTAGACGCACCTTCAACTTGAAAATTAACATTGACATAATCTTTCGTACAGCTAGTATTTGCTAAAAGGACTATGATGACAGCGATAAACCTCATGAATCTAATATCTTTCGAAGTAATTTATTTGTAATTCCTGGATCCGCTGAACCTCTGGTCATTTTCATCACTTCTCCCATAAATAAACCAATCAAACCTTTTTTGCCCGCACGGTATTCTATGACTTTATCGGGATAGGTATCTAGTGCTACCTGAATATGTACCATAAGCGTATCAGAATCACTCTCTTGGATTAATTCTAGATCCTCTGCTATAGTTTTTGGATGTCCAAAAGGGTTATTTATAAGTTTGGGAAGGATCTGCTGTGAAGCTGCACTATAACTGACCAAATCACTTTCGACAATAGAAATTAATTCTCCCAACTTTGTAGCTGGCATCGACCAGTCTTTCCAGTTCTTTGCATTTTCATTTAAGTAACCTTGAATAGGTCCCATTAGCCAGTTTGCGCCAGACTTAGCTGTGCAACCAGTTTTGAGTAATTCTTCAAAATACAATGCGGTTTTTTTATCGTCTGTAATTAATGTTGCGTCATAATTACTAAGCCCAAGTTCTTGGGTATATCTTTTTATTAATGCCTGTGGTAATGGGGGCATCGATTCAGTAATTGTGTTCTTAAATGATTCTGTAATACGTACTGGGGCCAGATCAGGCTCTATGAAATACCTATAATCATTAGCATTTTCTTTTACTCTGAGCAATATAGTTTTATTAGAGGCAGCATCGAAAGTTCTCGTTTCTTGAAAAACAGTTTCTCCTGCATTCAAAACATCTTCCTGACGGCCAAATTCAAATTCGATCGCTCGTTGAACGTGACGAAATGAATTCAAATTTTTTATTTCAACCTTGGTTCCAAATTTTTTTCTTCCAACCGGCCTTAGTGATATATTAACATCACACCTCAATGAGCCTTCCTCCATGTTGCCATCAGAAATATTTAAATAGCGAACAAGCTTTCGAATTTCCTGTAAATATAAATATGCTTCTTCTCCACTTCGAAAATCTGGATCAGAAACAATTTCTAATAAAGGCACACCAGCTCTATTAAGATCGAGTAATGTATGGAATGGATCAAGTTCATGAATAGACTTTCCCGTGTCTTCTTCCATATGAATTCTGGTCAATCCAATTTTCTTCTTACGTTCATCTTTAAAAGTTATCATTACACCCCCTCCATGGCAAATTGGAGTTTCGTCTTGAGTTATTTGATAACCTTTTGGAAGGTCAGGATAGAAGTAGTTTTTTCTAGCGTATGAATTGAATTCTCGAATATTGCAATTGCAAGCAATCCCAAGTTTAATGGCATTTTTAACTACTTGAATATTTGCTTTTGGAAGTGTTCCCGGATGTCCGAGAGTAATAGGGCTAACTTGCGTATTAGGATTTGATCCATAACTATATCCATCGGAAGAATATGCTTTAGACAAAGTATTCATTTGTACATGAACCTCTAATCCGATAACTGACTCATATAAAGGTGTCTTTAGATCGCTCATAGCTGCAAAGGTAAGCGGTAACCATGTGCCTTCCATTGATCTTTTAGCCACGATAAAAAGATGTTTTCGTCATTGCCAAAATTTAATTTATGGGGTATCGAGTATATAGTAAAACTGGACCATTCTTCAGGTAGTTTGTCCAATCTTGAGATATCTTTTTCAGTCATTATTATAGAATCACAATGAACTGAATTAGCTGTGTTTTTAACTTTTAATATGTTTTTTTTATTCCATGGTACGTGATCATTGAATCTTAAAAATCCAACAGCGTTTCCATCGTTATTAAAAAAATCAGAATTTCTAACATGGGTATAGTACGAATCGGGTTCACCTATTCCAGATATTACCAAAGCCATTTCTTTACCTGTCCATAGTGGCGAATTAAACTCAGCATTTGGCTTGCCCATATTTTCTTGTGCACAGAATAACTTTTGATTTTTATTGATATTTAATTTTTTACGAATCTTCAGTCTATCGTATTCGTCAATTTCTCCTGGGCATCGTGTAACTACTATGGCACTAGCTCTTTCGGCACCGCTAGGAGATTCCCTAAGAGGCCCAGCTGGAAGAATCTGAGCGTCTGTATACCACTTTCCGTAAGGGCAAACGAGAACACTCAAAGGTGCTTTTAAATCCCAATGCTGATATGCGTCGTCAAGAATTACTGGAGCGTTTATGGGGATTAAGGGAAATGCTGTTCGTCTTTTTTTTGCTACAATAATTGAGATGTTGCTATTTTTAAACTTAGCTCTTATCATTCGGGCTTCATCTCCAACGTCTGCTACCGACGAAGTGGTTTGCACAACTTTAGTTTTCCAATCTTTTCGTCCATAACCCCGGGATACGTATGCTATTTTTGGAATTTCTCTCTCTAGTTTTTTCAAAATCCAAATCGCTAGTGGAGTCTTTCCTGTTCCGCCGGAATGTAAATTCCCAAGAATGAGTGTTGCTTGATGTGGTATATAAGGAACTAATATCTTCCAATCGTAAATTAAACGATGAAATTGTAAACCCACTAAATAAAAAGGGGTAAGGAACTTTAGAAATCGATAAGGGTTACTCCAATTCATAATTAATATTTGGAGTTTTCAATTTCTGTCTTTGCATTGCTTTCTGGCAATATTTTTTTTAAATCTGTTTGTTGTTTTAACCAAGTGATCTGTCGCTTCGCATATTGCCTCGTATGTAGTGTTATACTTTTGATCAAATCAATTCTTGAGGCCTCTGGATTGCTATAGAATTCTTTATAACCTACAGTTTGCAGAGCTCTCAGGTCTTTATATGGAGCTAAACTTTTCACTTCTTTAACAAGACCAGAATCAAACATGCTTTGGGTTCGAGATGAGATACGTGATTCGAGAGCGTTCATTTCAGGCCAAATGGCATATTGGTGAATCGAAGCTTTAAAATTAGGTTCTAATTTTCCCTGAGTACGTTGACTTGAGTATTTTTTGCCAGATATTGAAATTATTTCTAGGGCTCTAATTACTCTTCGCGAATTTTTTAAATCGCAATTTTCTGCATAGATCGGATCAAGCTTGATTAATTCTTTGATGAGAATTTTTGGATCTAATTTCCATTGAATTTCAAGTTTTTTTCTAAGATCTATATTTTCTGCTGGAAGTGAATCTGATTTGAATAAAATAGACTTTGCGTAAAGTCCGCTACCACCAACAATTACTATTTCGCCATTTTTTTTTAATGAGGACTCTATATATTCCTTAGCCCAAGCAGCGAAAGAAACAGCAGTGGCAGGTTTGTGTATTGTATGGCTACCTATACCTATATGGTGAACCTCTTTTAACTCTTCTAGGCTGGGTCTGGCGACTCCAATATTTAGTTCCTTATAAATCTGTCTTGCGTCACAACTTAGTATTTCGCAGTCACGTTCCTTAGCCCATTCAATAGCCATTCTAGTTTTTCCAGAGGCTGTGGGTCCATGAATCATCCAAATATGCGATCTATTCATTTTACGAAGGTAAACGTGAGAGGGTTACTTCTTTGTAACTTGTAGTTAAATGATGGCAAAAAACAAGACTAAATGTTCTGATATTGAAAGGAATTCTCTAAATAATTTAGAATTTCTTAGTGATGATATATTACTTTATGTTGACGAACGTAATTCCCGTCAAAAAAAGCTTCAGGAAGCAACATTTTTGGGTAATCTAGAAGAAAAAAAAGTAATGATTGAGTTTGTTAGTAATAAAGGTTGTCATGTAATTCATACAACTTTATGGGCTTTTACGAGTGATTGGGTAGTTTTTAAGGAAAGTCAGCGCATACCTACTAGATCGATTCGGAAGGTTTATTTTTAATATCCATCGGATGAAAATCCGTCATTCAGATCCTCTTTATCATATCCATATTCTTCATCATCATCCTCTGCCGTGAATCCACCTTGACCTTCAAACTCTGGTTCTGGAGCTTTTTCTGGACGTTCTCCATATTTAAGAACAATTTCTGGATTCGTTACATCGTTTTCTGAAAAACGAATAAACTCTATCATGAAAGTCCACATGGATAAAAAATCATAGACAAAAATAAGTCTAGCTCCCGCTTTTCCTAGGATATCATCACATTTAAAATTACCCATAGAACCAATATTTTTTGGGTCCATCGCAATCAATGGGATCTCTTCTAACTGAACCCAGCTGTCGTCTGTTTTGTAAAATGAAGCTAATTGTCCATTTTCTAAATCATAGGCTTTCACTATTTCCAAATGTAGATCTTCCAAGGTACTCGAACCCGGTATTAAAATATCGCGGAAAACGTCTTCCTTGCAATTTAAAATCGCTCTTACAATAAGTGGTTTACTCATCTTTAATTTTTAATAATTCCTTTTTTTTCAGCATAATCAAATGCCAAATCTTTTGCAGCCTCGAAGGTATTTGAGATTTCCCCATCAAGAACAGCTTCTCGAATGATGGCTTTAATAATGCCAATTTCTTTTCCAGGTTCCATATTAAACCATTTCATAAGTTGGATTCCATCAACTGGTGGTTGCCAATTTCGCAGTTTATCTCGCTTCTCTACTTCAATAAGCCTACTTCGAACTATTTGAAAATTTTCAAGATATTTTTTCTTTCGTTTTGGATTTTTAGTGGTGATGTCAGCTTCGCAAAGAGCCATTAAAAGTTCGATGCTATTTCCGGCGTCAAACAATAGTCGTCTCACAGCACTTTCAGTGGCTAAATCGCTAGATACTGCTATTGGTCGTGAGCTCATTCGTATAAGTTTAACTACTAATTGTAATCGATCATCCAGAGGGAGAGATAGTCTTTTAAAAATATTTTTGGCCATTTTTCCGCCGAGAAACTCATGTCCGTGAAATGTCCATCCTATCGATTCAACAAACTTCTTTACCGGTGGTTTTCCGATATCATGAAGAAGTGCTGACCATCTGTGCCATAAGTTTTCTGAGGATTTAGATAAATTATCGACGACTTCAAGAGTATGCCAGAAATTATCTTTGTGCATGTGTCCTTCTATTTCATCCACTCCTTCTAATTCATATACTTCTGGAATTATCAAGCGCATTAATTCCGATTTTTGAAGGAGAGAAAGTCCAATTGAAGGAACTTTACATGACAATATTTTATTTAATTCAGAATGTATTCTTTCAGCTGATAAAATGGATACTCTTTCAGCACTTCTTTTGATTCCATCGAAAGTATTTGCATCAATTTTGAAATTTAGCTGTGAGGCAAAACGAATAGCTCGAAGCATACGTAAAGGATCATCTGCAAATGTTTTTTCTGGATTTAAAGGCGTTCGAATAATTTTTTTTGTTAAGTCATCTTTTCCATTAAAAGGATCTTGAAGTTCCCCCCAATTTATTTTATTTAAGCCATATGCCATGCTATTAATAGTGAAGTCTCTCCTGTATTGATCTTCTTCCAAAGTTCCCGGCTTTACGTTTGGTTTTCTTGAATCAGAGGCATAACTCTCTGATCTAGCTTGAACAAATTCAATGTCCATTTTATTGAACTTAAAATGTGCAGTTCCAAATTTTTTAAAAGTAGAGACTTTTCCCGCTTTAAGACGACTAGATGATCTTTTAGCTACTTCTAGAGCATCTCCAACAACAACAATATCAATATCCATTGAATTATCTCGTTTCAATAGTTGGTCCCTTACCCATCCACCAATAACAAAACATGGAGCATTCATTTCATCGGAAACAGCTCCAACAGTCTTAAATATATCTTGATTTAATATGTCCATGTCAAGGATTAAATGTCCATACTATAATTGCGCAAAGCTTCATTTAACGAAGTTTTAAGGTTCGTGCTTTTTTTTCGTTTTCCAATTATAAGAGCGCATGGAACATGAAATTCCCCAGAAGGAAACTCTTTAGGGATACTACCAGGTATAACAACGCTGCGTGGTGGAATTTCGGCTTTAAATTCAATTTGTTTTTCTCCGCTGACATCAAATATTTTCGTGCTAGATGTGAGAACAACATTGGCTCCAAGCACTGCTTCCTTACCTACTCGAACCCCTTCAACTATGATACATCTGGATCCAATAAAGGCACCATCTTCTATTATAACAGGTGAGGCTTGTAGAGGCTCAAGTACTCCACCTATCCCTACACCTCCACTTAAATGCACATCACTTCCTATTTGAGCACATGATCCGACAGTTGCCCATGTGTCTACCATTGTTCTTGCCCCTACATAAGCTCCAATATTGATATATGAGGGCATTAGAATAACATCACGGTCAATGAAAGCTCCATAACGAGCAACTGCATGAGGAACTACTCGAATTCCTTTTTCAGCATAGCCAGTTTTTAATTCTAATTTGTCATGAAATTCCATTGGTCCAGCTTCTTGTGTTTTTAATTCCCGAATTGGAAAGTATAGAACAACTGCTTTTTTTATCCACTCGTTCACTTTCCAGCCAGTTTTATTAGGCTCTGAAACACGAATTTCGCCAGAATCTAGAAGCTCTATGACCTTATTTATAGCAGCTGAAGTGGCAGGGGTTCGGAGTAAATCACGATTGTCCCAGGCATCTTCTATTTGAACTTTTAATTCTTTCATTTTAAATTTTTTTGAGTGAGAAAACTGTCTAAAATTATACAGGCAGAAGCAGCGTCCAGTATTGATTTATTTCTTCGCACTCTAGCTTTAGCTCCTGATATATGAGCTGCATGTGCAGCTATTTTTGATGTGAACCGCTCATCAATCCAACTAATTTTCATGCTAGGCCAAAGTTCTTTTAATTCTTTTTGAATTTTTTTGGCAAAAAGAGTGCCATGGGTCTCACTGCCATCTAGTCGTTTGGGTTCTCCAATGATTATACCACGTATATTATCCGGTAAGTATCTTGATTTTAAGTGTTTTAACAGGTTCTCTGTCAGTACTGTTTCTACTGGAAAGGCTATTAAACCAAGTTCATCGGATTCTGCAATCCCGGTTCGTTTCCCTCCAACATCTAATCCAAGCCAAATACCCATTCATGCAAAGGTAGTTAAGCGCTGTATCTTTGCAGTAAATATTCCCCATGGTATATCCTATCGTAGCATTTGGTTCTCCAATACTTAAACGAGTATGTCACGAAGTTGATCCAACATCGGATGATACGAAGACTTTAATAGACGATATGTTTGAAACGATGTATGCATCAAAAGGAGTGGGCCTAGCGGCTCCTCAAATTGGAATGTCAAAACGTATTTTCGTCGTTGATGGCTCTCCTTTTTCAGAAGATGTAGAAGAGGAATTATCTGCTCAGTTAAAAAACTTTAAACGAGCTTTTGTTAATCCAGTTATTATTGATGAGACTGGAGATTCATGGTCCTATGAAGAAGGTTGTTTAAGCATTCCAGGAATTCATGAAAAAATATTTCGTTTAAGAGAAATTAGGTTTCGTAGTCAAAATAGCTCAGGTGATTGGATAGAGGAAAAATTATCTGGTTTATCTGCTAGAATTTTCCAACATGAATACGACCACATTGAAGGGGTTTTATTCCCAGATAGAATGTCTCCGCTAAAAAGAAGGATGCTCCAAGGACGCTTGAAAAACATCTCAGTTGGGAAAGTTGACACAACTTATAGAATGAAATTGAATGTCAAATGAGTAAAAACTTTTTTTTTCTTTGCTTTATGACTTTAGGATTCTTAAACTGTAATCGCGCTCACAATAAAGCTGAGAAACTTTTGAATACCATTCTTCTGGATTCAGAAAAATCAATAAAGTCTCCTCAAGACACTATTTTTTGGAAAAATAAATTAAATATTTTCAGTGATGCTGCTGATTGTTCTGAGAGTGATTCACTTTGGGCGCGTTATACAATGTTATCAGGCGATCTTCAAGCTACCATACCTGGTCGTGCATTATTTGCAATTAGAAGTTATATGACATTACATGATTCTATTCCTAGCTCCAGTCAGGCTGCAATGGCACTTTTTTCAGCTGCTTTAGTATTTGAACAGCAATTAAATGATAGTCCTCGAGCAGTTCAAACTCTTACTTTATTAATCGATACCTATCCAAAAACTAATTTTGCAGATAGGGCTTCGAAATATCGTGATATGCTCATTTTTGGAAATGATTCCATTCTTTTGGAAAAAATTCATACATGGCAAGAAACATCTCAATCCCCCCCACTATGAAACCTATAAAAAATATTTTAGCAATTAGCGGTCGTCAAGGTTTGTTCAATCTAATAACTCAGACTCGAACCGGTATTTTAGTAGAATCACTTAATGATATGAAACGATTCACAATATCAGCTCAGCAGCAGGTTCATGCTTTGGATGAAATTGCAATTTATTGTAAAGAAGGAGAAAAGCCCATAAAAGATCTTTACGAAAAGATAGGTAAGTCATTAAATGGAGAAAAATCTGTTTCTCACAAAGCAAATAATCCGAAAATTTTGGCGGCGTTTACTAATCATGTTCCTGATTATGACGAAGATCGTGTTTATATCAGCGATATGAAGAAATTTTTCAATTGGTATAATATGCTCTGTGGATATGGGTTTTTTTTAGTGGAAAAAGATGATGAAAAAGAAATAGATTTGGATATAAAAGACAAAGGAAGTGCGAGCTGAATCCCTCAAGTCCTTTGATCGTCTGTTAACTATTATGGATGATTTACGAGAGAAATGTCCATGGGATAAAGAGCAAACAATACACACTCTGCGTAAGCTTACAATAGAAGAGACATATGAATTGGTAGATGCTATCGATTCAGGCGATTGGACTGAACTAAAGGGTGAGTTGGGTGATCTATTTCTTCATATGGTTTTTTACAGTAAAATAGCATCTGAAAATAAGGAATTTGACATTACTGATGTGCTTAATGATATTTGCGAGAAATTGATTCATCGTCATCCCCATATTTATGCGGATGTCGAGGCAAATGACTCAAAAAAAGTAAAAGAAAATTGGGAGGCAATCAAGTTAAAGGAGAATGGAGAGAAACAGAAATCTGTTCTTGAGGGAGTTCCTCAATCTCTTCCCGCGTTGGTTAAGGCGTTCCGACTTCAAGAGAAAGTCCAAGGAGTTGGCTTTGATTGGCCGGATTCTGAATCTGTTTGGGGGAAAGTTGAAGAAGAGATTGTCGAGTTTAGAAATCCGAAAAGCAGAGATAATGAACTAATGGAGCTTGGTGATTTGTTATTTAGCTTGGTTAATTATGCGAAGCATCGGGGGTTGGACCCTGAGCAAGCGCTGGCTCTTAGCAATGCTAAATTCATTAATAGGTTCCAAAAAATGGAGCAAATATTAGTTCAGCAAAAAAAAAGCCCTATCGGAATCAATATTAAGGATTGGAATGAGCTTTGGGATGAAGCAAAGAAAGAATACCCGTAATTACTTATTAAATACTAATGAATGAATATGTAAATTAAACTTGTGGATAATATTCAAATTCATTTTACATATTCTATTTTCCTTATTGAAAATATTTATTTAGGTCTATCCGTTGTTAATGATTTTAAAAAATGTACAATAACCGTGACTTGAGTTGGTTGCAGTTTAACTTCAGAGTCCTGCAAGAAGCCCAAGATATTACTAATCCTTTAATAGAGAGGATTAGATTTTTGGGAATTTTTTCGAAAAATTTAGATGAGTTTTTCAGAGTTCGTGTAGCTGGAATACAAAGACTCTCAAAATCACCCTACTCAAAAAAATTAGAAAAAAGATTAGGGGACTGGAAGCCTTCTGATCTTTTGAATAAGATTCAAGAGGTTATTACTGATCAAAATAAAGAGGTAGAAAAAACATATTTCGCGTTGATTTCATCGCTCGATAATGTTGGAATTAAGCTTATTACAGAAAATCAATTAACATTAGGGCAAGAAGATTATATCCGTAAATTTTATATCGATAAAATTTCGCCTTCTGTATTTACAATGATTTTAAACCCTAAGTTGCCATTTCCTGATTTAAACGATGAATCAATTTATTTAGCAATTAGACTTACTTCAGATGAAAAAAAAGATGAAATAAGCTCAATCATTGAAATTCCAACGGATTTGCACGGTCGGTTTGTCGTTTTACCTAAATATGGTAAAAGCTATGTTATGTATATAGATGATGTTCTTCGTTATAATTTGCGTTACACTTACTTTATTTTTCCCGCCGATAACATTGAGGCACATAGTTTTAAAATATCTAGAGATTCAGAATTAGATGTAAATAGCAAAAATGTTTCAGAAACAATTTTAGACCGCGTTAGGGCTGGACTTGAAGATCGTTCAGAAGGGGAACCGGTTCGAATATCTTATGATAGATCAATGAAAATAGACCATTTATATCAATTGACAGATCAATTAGGGTTCTTATCTGGCGAATCTCTGTATCCGGGAGGGCGATATCATAATAAGAAAGATTTAATAAATTTTCCAAATATTGGGGGTCCAGAATTGGAGTATCCAAAACTTAAGTCATTACTACACCCAGAACTTGATTTAGATCAAAGTATATTAAACGTAATTCGAGAAAAAGACATCCTTCTTTTCACCCCTTTTCATACGTTTTCTTATGTCATTCGACTATTAAGAGAGGCAGCTATTGATCCTAAAGTTAGAAGGATTTGTATTACTCTTTATCGTTTAGCTGACCAATCAAGAGTAATATCTGCTTTAATAAATGCTGCAAAAAACGGAAAGGTGGTTAAAGTTGTGATTGAGCTGCAAGCTCGATTTGATGAACAGAAAAATATAAATTACCTGGAAAAGATGCTGAAGGCAGGCATTACGGTGCAAACTGGTGTTGAAGGTTTGAAAGTACATGCTAAAATAATTTGCCTGGAGCGTTCATTAGGAAATAAAATTGAACTATTTAGTCTGATTGGAACAGGTAATTTCAATGAAAACACCGCTAATACTTATACTGACTATTATTTGATGACATCAAGTAAGAAGATTACAAAGGAAGTAGTCGCTGTATTTGATTTTTTAGCAGAGCCTCATAAAGTTGAAAAATTTAGACACTTGGTTGTGAGTCCATCTTTTACTCGAGACTTCATAATGAATTATATTAATAGAGAAATTGATAACGCAAAGGCTGGTTTGGACTCAGAAATATGTATGAAATTGAATTCGTTAAGCAGCCACACTATTGCTGATAAGCTTTATGAGGCTAGTTCTGCTGGTGTTAATATTCGACTCATAGTAAGAGGTGTTTGTTGTGTCAGACCAGGAGTAAAGGGTCTTTCGGAGAATATTGAGATAATTTCTATCGTTGATCGCTATTTGGAACACTCACGGGTTTTTGCATTTAGTAATAATGGTGATTGGGATATTTTTATTGCTTCTTTTGATTTGATGACTCGCAATTTAGATTCAAGAATCGAGGTAGGAACCCCTATTTATGATAAAAGTGTCAAAAGTCAGATCATGGATCACTTTGAAATTCAATGGCAGGATAATGTAAAGAGTAGAGTGAATGGAAATGATGATGGTAAAATTTATCGTCAAATTTCTGGTCCTAAAATAAGAAGTCAAATGCGTCTATATAAATATGTTGTAAATCAATTAAAAAAAGGCTCTGAGAGATGAAAATAACAAGAATAGCTGCTATCGACATAGGGTCTAATTCGTTGAGATTATTGATTACTAATGTTATTTATACTAAGAAATATACTCATTATAAAAAAGTGTCTATCACTAGACTCCCAGTTAGGCTAGGCGAAGATGTGTTTTCTACTGGGGAAATTTCAAAGAAGTCAGGTTTAAGATTAGTTGATTCAATGCGTGCATTTGCAGCAATAATGAGAGTCAATGATATCGACGGCTACAGGGCTTGCGCCACTTCTGCCATGCGTGAATCAACGAATGGAAATCACTGGTTGAAGGAGATCAAAAATGAAACTGATATTGATATTGAAATTATTGATGGTCATGAAGAGGCGCATTTAGTTTTTAATGCGAAACTTTTTGATAAAATCCAACCTAAAGAAAAAAACCTTCTTTTTGTTGACGTTGGTGGAGGTTCTACTGAATTCACACTCTTTCAAGATGATGAACTGGTGTTGTCTAAATCTTTTAAAATCGGGACAGTAAGAATCCTTCTGGATCTTGATCAAAGTGAAAATTGGTCTAATTTGAAGACCTGGATATCAAATCAAGTCAACGTCTTAAATGATAGAGTGGCTATAATTGGATCAGGAGGTAACATCAATAAAGTCCATAAAATGAGCAATAAATCAATAGACGAACCTCTTTCTATTAATTATGTAAATCATATTTATAACACAATAAATAAAATGAAACTAGATGATAGAATAACATCTTTAGGTCTGAATATCGACAGAGCAGATGTTATTGTTCCTGCTCTAGAAATATTTCAAAAAATTTTATCCTTAACAGGCGCTAATAAAGTGTATGTTCCAAAGGTTGGATTAAGCGATGGAATTGTACGTGAACTGTATAGATCTAAATTTAAGCCTCTTTTAGAGTTATGAATCGCACTTCACCACTCCTATATTTGGATTTGTTTTATAGCCTTTAAAGCTGCCCCATAATCAGGCTCATTGCCGATTTCGGAGACTTGTTCGGTATAAACAACAATACCTTTTGGATTCAATATTATTATGCAGCGACTAAATAAACTGGCAAATTTTGTATCTATCATTCGCACATGATATTTTTTTGAAAAGTCATCATCTCTGAGTTCGGATAGAACTAGAACATTTTCTAATCCTTCTGCTCCGCACCATTGTTGCAGTGAAAATGGCATGTCTCTGCTTATATTTAAAACAGTCACATTATTTAGGGATGTCACTAATTCATTAAATTTGCGGACAGAATTTTGACATACTCCTGTTCCGATACTAGGAAAAATATTTAAAACAATAGTTTTTCCGATAAAATCTGAAAGACTTATTTCTGATAAATCTCCTGATGTTAATTTAAAGTCTTGTGCCTTAATTCCAGCAGCTGGTAGATCTCCGACTGTCAATGCTGGATTGCCTCCAAAAGTTATATTCGCCATTTTCTTAATTATTAATGAATATGATTATTATGAACACCTTGAGATAATAAAAACCCGCTAATCAGTCCAAGGATAACTATTGCCCAAAGTTTACTAGGCATTCGATGATCTTTTTGAAGTTCAAATAATATCGTGCTTGAAACATGAAGAAAAATACCAACTACCAGTCCCCCTATAAATCCTTCCAGACCAACTATGTTTGACGGTAATAATAATGTGCTTGCTAGAGCTCCTGCGGGGGCAGCTAAACTAAAACCAAAAAGAGCAAGTATTATCTTTCTTTTCTTAATATTACATTGCAATAACCAGAAAGTAAGTAATGCAGAAATTGGTAAATTATGAACTGCCAATGATATTGCGAAAGATATCATCTCGCCTTCATCCAAGCGAAATAGAGGAATTCCTTCCACTACGGAGTGAATTATTAGCCCCAAATATGCAGGCCAAGGGTTTGGATCTTGACTATGAATATGACCATGCTCTAAACCTTTTGATCTACTGTCAAGAGCGAATTGTAAAAAGTAACCTAAAACTATCCAAATTCCCCATGGTAAATCTTTGACAGGCTCAATTGAGCCTAATTCAGGGATCCATAAGAATACAGTTACGGCAAAAAGAAAAGCTCCTGAAAAAGCATTACTTGTCGCTAGCCATGATGTCGGAATTGATCTTAATCCTAACCACGATCCGAATATTATGGGAATAATTAAGATAGCAACCGTTATTGTAATAACCATTGCGGTAAAGTTACATAATAGCTTTATACAGAGCTTGAATAGCTCCTCCAGTTATTACAATAATCAATAATAATCTTACATACTGTTGTGCTTTTGGTATTCTCACTATGTAACGAGCGCCAAACCAGGCACCTAATGAACTGCCTGCTGCAAGTATTAAAGCTGGCTTCCAAACAATCATATCATTAAACATATAAATTAAACCTGCAGGTATAGATAAAACTGCTGCCATTAATAATTTAATCACATTGGCATCTCTTAAACTCCATTTATCAGCTAATACCAAAACTGTAAGCATGAGAACTCCAATACCCATTTGCACGTAACCTCCATAAAAACCAATAAAGAAAAAATAAAAAATTGATTTCCAGTTACTTAGGCTTCTTCTTGAATCAGAGTATCCTTTCCAGCGTTCTTTTTTTGAGAATAAAGCAAAGAGCATTCCAGTCATAACAACGGCTAATGACCATTCCATAATTTCCGCTGATATTTGGCTTCCAATAATACCTCCTGTTATTGAGCCTAATGCAGTTGGAAAAATAAGATTGCGACCTTTTAAGAATAAATAATTTTTTCTAGATGATTTTCGAAGACTAAATATACCAGTTAATGTTTGAGACATAACTCCAATTCTATTGGTTGCGTTAGCAGACGCTCCATCCATCCCGCCAAATAATAACAAACTAACCGTTAATGCTGAACCATTTCCCGCAAGAGTGTTAATGACCCCGGCTAATAGGCCTCCAGCGAAAAACATAATATCCATAGTAGGGCTCACAATTTCAAAGATAGGTGAAGGTCGTATCTTTGTGCTAGTAGAATTATGGTCTATTAATTATGAAAAATTCCTATTGTCAATATTATTTCATCTTGCTTTTTTCAGTATTTGCAATTATTGGTTGTCAAAATGTTTCTGGAGTATCAGATATTATTTCTGAAAATTTAGAATCTGGACATTTTAAATTTGATTTAGACACAGCTCAATTTGCAGATGAAAGATTTTATTCGGTAAATTATCAGTTAGTTTCCATAAAAAGTGGGAGTTATAAATTAGTTTTTGAGCTGCAACAAAATAATCATTCTAGTGTCGATTCTATTATCGAGTTTATGTCAAAAGGTGATACTCTCAATGGGGTTTTATATTTTGATGCTGCTCATCTTTCATTAGGGCCTGGAGAGTTAAAAGGGAGCTTTTCTTACAATAGTATTGAGGATTGAGTTCAAACAATTTCAAACGAATAAATAATGTATAAAAATGTCCAATAACCATCCCCCTGACGAGGTATTCATCGCCAAAACCTTGATGGGTTTAGAAGATGTTCTGAGAGACGAATTATTGAAACTAGGTGCGCGAGATATAATATTAATGACTAGGGCTGTCAGATTTAAGGGGGACTTAGGGTTTTTATACAAGGCCAATATATGTCTTGGCTCCGCCATTAGGATTCTAAGACCCATTAAATTTGTTGAGGTTCATAAGTCCGAAGACCTATTGGTTGCCGCTCAAAAAGTTCCTTGGGAAAAATGGTTTCATCCCGATAAGACTTTTGCTGTGTTTGCCTCCGGTACGCATCCTCAATTTAGCCATACAGGTTATGCCGCTCTAGTTCTAAAGGATGGTATCGTAGACCGATTCAGATCCCGAACTGGAAAGCGACCTTCTGTTGAGCGTGAGTTCCCCCAGGTAAGAATCGAACTTCACCTAAGTAAGAAACATTGCACAATAAGTATTGATTCTTCTGGAGATTCACTTCATCGAAGAGGGTACCGACAAGAAATGACACTAGCGCCAATGAGCGAAGTGCTAGCGAACGGTTTAATAAGACTAACAGGGTACAGGGGAGATAGACCCTTCTATGATCCGATGTGCGGTTCGGGAACCTTGGCTATCGAAGCCTCAATAATAGCAGATAGACTTCCGCCAGGGATTTATAGAAAATCTTTTGGATTTATGCATTGGTTGGATTACGATAAGGAATTACACTCGATAATCGAAGCGGCTTCATTAAAACGAATTCAAGAATCTTCTCAGAAAATTTTTGCTTCTGATTTCGATAATGAGGCTCTACGCGTGTCAAAGCTAAATGCCACTTCAGCTTTAGTGGAGGATAAAGTGAAATGGTCTTTAGAAGACTTTACAAAAACTATTCCTCCAGCAGAACGAGGGATATTGGTTTTAAATCCACCATATGGACGTCGGCTGGACATTAATGTGGAAGAAACTTACACGGCAATCGGTGAACATTTGAGGGCAGCGTATAAGGGCTGGACAGCATGGGTGGTAGTGCCTAGTGCAAAGGCGTCAAAGGCATTGCAAATGAAATCCAAACAACAAATACCTTTTCAGAATGGTGATTTGGATTGTATGTGGCAAGAGTTCGATATTTATCAAGAATGAAACATATCGGGATAATTACATCAGGTGGAGATTCGCCAGGAATGAATGCATGTATTCGTGCGATTGTTAGAACAGCTTCTTTTAATGATATCAAGGTTACTGGATTTTATCGCGGCTATGAAGGCTTATTAGAGAATGACAGCTTAGTTTTAACACGTTATGATGTTCGAAATATTATTCATCGTGGCGGAACATTTCTGAAAACGTCAAGGAGTGAAGAATTCAGAACACAAGCTGGTCGATCTAAGGCTTCTAAAATTCTTAAAAATATGGGAATAGAAGGTCTAATAGTAATTGGTGGAGATGGATCATTAATAGGTGCGAATTTAATTTCTATTGAAAATGATATTCCTGTTATTGGTTGTCCAGGAACAATTGATAATGATCTTTTTGGAACGGATTTTACTATTGGATATCATACTGCTGTAGATACAGCTATCGAGGCAGTAGATAATATTCGTGATACAGCTTCTTCTCATAATCGATTGTTTTTTGTTGAAGTAATGGGTCGAGATGCTGGTCTAATAGCTCTCCGGACAGGTATAGCTGCTGGTGCTGAGGGGATCCTAATTCCAGAGACTCCAAGTGATATAAATAGACTCGTAAAGTATTTAAAAACTGACTTTAAAAAGAAAAGGAGGTCTGGTATTATAATTGTTGCTGAGGGAGAGTCTGAGGGTGGAGCATTTGAAGTAGCTAAAAAAGTTCAAAGAGAATTTCCGGAATGGGAAATGAAAGTCACTGTTCTTGGGCATATTCAGCGAGGAGGTAAGCCCAATGGTTTTGATCGTATTTTGGCGAGTAGGATCGGCCACGGAGCATTGTTAGCCTTGAACAAGGGACGAAATCGCGAAATGATTGGTATATCTGGAGGCGAACTCATTTATACTCCTTTGGAGAAGGCAGTCAAGCATAATTCAACAATTAGCCCATACCTTCTGGAATTAGTGGAGGCTTTGTCATAGGTATATGTGGGTTGAAATCATTCTCCCTGTGCCGGTGCACTCAACATTTACATATTTATGGAATGCTGTCTCAGCACCTATGCGAGGAATAAGAGTTCATGTTTCTTTTGGTAGACAAAAATGTTTGATGGGGGTCGTCCATACTGTTCGTAGTCTGCCTCCAGATTATGAATGCAAACCGATACTCAGAGTTTTAGATGAATTTCCAAGAATTCAGAGTCAGCAAATTGATCTTTGGAATTGGATAGCAGATTATTATATATGTCCTATTGGTGAAGTTATGCAGTCTGCTCTGCCAGCATTTTTTAAGCTTGAGAATGAAGACATAGGCCCATTTACTTTAGGTGATGGTTCTGTTGTCCATTGGAGATGGAGTAGTAAAAAACATAATGAGGGACGGATATCTGAGGTTTTTGCAGAACTATCTAGGGCGAAAATGCAAACAGAAGCACTTTTATCATATTTTCAGATTTGCTCAACTCAAATTGATTCTGATTCTGAATTCTATCCATGGATTTCTCAGTCGATTTTACAAGAATATTCAACAATAAAAACGATACATTTAAGTGCTTTAAAAGATAAAGGTTATTTAGAAAAGAGTAAAATATATTCTGATGTAGAAAGTGTTTCAAATAATAAAAAAATAAAACTTTCAGAGGCTCAAGAAATAGCATTTATGAAAATTTCATCTGGCTTGTTAACAAAAAGGCCAGTTCTTCTGCAAGGGCAAACTGGAAGTGGCAAAACAGAAATTTACCTGAAGCTTGCATATGAAATCCTGGAGAAAGGGAAACATGTGTTAATGTTGGTTCCTGAAATAGCTCTTACCACTCAGCTTCATCGACGTTTAGAAATCTCAATGGGGTTAAACGTTGTTTGTATATATCACAGCCAGGTTTCAGAAAGTCAACGGCGAGATACATGGTTATCTCTTTTAAATCCTTCCAGTGGAGCAAAGCTAGTTCTTGCTGCTCGCTCAGGTGTTTTTTTGCCAATGGAGCATGTAGGCTTGATTATTGTCGATGAAGAACATGAAACAAGTTATAAACAATACGAGCCCTCACCTCGCTATCACGCTAGAGATGTCGCAGTTTGGCTTTCAAATCAGATCGGAGCAGGAGTAGTGCTTGGTTCTGCTACCCCGAGCTTAGAAACTTTTAATAATTCCATAGAGAATAAATATTGCAGAATAGAACTAAGCGAGCGATTTGGTAAATCTGAAAAGCCAATTGTAAAAATTTTATCCTTAGTTAAGTATAAATCATTGAAACAGATGGAAGGGCCTTTTGCTAAGCCTGTGTTTGATGCTATAGGAGAAACCCTGGGTTTGAATCAACAAGTTCTTGTATTTCAAAATAGAAGGGGTTATTCACCATTTCTAACTTGCATGTCTTGTGGATGGACTGAGCCATGTGCGGATTGCGATGTGGCAGTCACTTACCACAAAAAAACAAAATCATTAAAATGTCATTATTGTGGTCAAAGTCGAGAGCTTTCAAACCATTGTCCGTCTTGTCAAAAATCGGCCTGGCAGTTGCGCGGTATTGGTACCGAAAGAATTGAGGAGAATTTAGAATCAATGTTCCCTGAAGCTCACATAATAAGAGTGGATTCGGATACCACAAGAAAGAAGAAGTCTATGTCTCATTTTATTGATTGGTTGGAGACAGGAAAAGTTGATATTGTCGTTGGGACACAGATGATCGGTAAAGGATTGGATATATCTGGTTTGTCACTTGCTGTGATCGTTAATGCCGATAACGCATTGCAGATGCCAGACTTTAGGGCCCATGAGCGTGCTTTCCAATTATTCACCCAAGTTGCTGGAAGGACAGGTAGGAGGGAAGATAAAGGACATGTTATCATCCAGACAGCTACCCCTGAACATCCTATATTACTTGCTGTAAAATCTGGTAAGTATAACGAAATGGCCATGAATCTGTTGGAAGATCGCAGAGTCCACCATTACCCACCTTTTGTAAAACTGATCCGTATTGAGCTTCGTCATAGAAAAGAAATTATTGTTTATGAAGCTGCTAACTTTTTAGCTCAAAAATTACTTGATAATTTTAGAGGTGGGGTATTAGGTCCTGATGAGCCAAGTGTTTCACGCATAAAGAATATGTATTTACAACATATTTGGATGAAGTTTCCTTCTGGCAAAGGTTTAACTGCAATGAAAGATAAATTACGGAAGATAAATAACTCTTTATTTTTTAGTTCTGATTTTAAGTCAGTTAAGATTATTATGGATGTCGATCCGTATTAGCAGAAAAAAATCATTTTATCATAGAGGACTCTTTGGCAAATAATTTGGAAAATCCGAATATAGAAATTGCATGCATTAATATAATAATTGACCAATCAGATATTATTCCGCGAGCAAAGATTTGAGCACTTTGACTAAATGGAATGAACCATGTACATATACTGCTCCCAAGAAACGTTAAGCTGTTCCATTTAAATAATTTTAATTTCATGCAATTAAGATTTTTATTTTTTTAAAAAAGTTTAAGACTTTATTTTTTTATTTAGCTCTATCCAGAGTGTTTCTTGAGGCGTAGGTGCAATTATTTTAATCATTTCATCTTTGACTGGATGCTTAAATTCGATGCATTGTGCGTGTAGATGTATTGCCCCGTTTGGATTAGGTC
>MDTF01001830.1_pt1 | contig 44906 bp, 46 predicted proteins | sample 811191 | NCBI WGS metagenome assembly MDTF01 (sample SAMN05326649, study PRJNA326480) | marine metagenome | isolation source: seawater | place: Southern Ocean | collected 2011 | reverse complement strand
TTTATAGTTTGCCCGAGTGGTGGAATTGGTAGACACAAGGGACTTAAAATCCCTCGATAGAAATATCGTGCCGGTTCAAGTCCGGCCTCGGGTACCATTACAAGATATTAAATTCTCATTACTAAATGTGTAATCATGTTTTTTAGTCAGAGCTTATAAGACTAACAGAGTTATTTATTGTAATCACTCCATTCAAATATTTTCGTTTAATACACATCACATATATTTTCTTATCCAGTAGCTATTCCAGTTGAATATCTTATAATATGTTTAAAAAAAATTTATAATGAATGATACTAACCTTAATAATTCCAATGAAGAGATTGACCTTAAAGAGCTATTTTTTGCCCTTTGGGACAAGAAGTTTCTTATTATATTCTTAACTACAATTGCAGCTATAATTTCAGTTTTTTATGCACTCTCCCTTCCAAATATTTATTCATCAGATACATTATTAGCTCCAACAGATTCTGAACAATCTATGGGAGGTTCTATCAGAGATTATTCATCGATAGCAAGTATGGCTGGTATTAATATTCCCTCTCAATCTGGTGGTAAAACTGCTGAGGCTATTGAGAGAATCAAATCCTATGATTTTTTTGTTAATCACTTTCTTCCAAATATTCAATTTAAAGATTTAGTTGCTGCAAAGTCATGGTCAGCAATTAATAACACCATGGAATACTATCCGGATGCATCAAACAACCTAATTAAAAAAACTACTAACCAACAAGCTTATAAAATATACACTTCAATTCTTGATGTTTCTTTGGATAAAAAAACTACATTTGTTTCTATGAAAATTGAACATATCTCCCCCCATGTAGCAGCAAAATGGTTAAATATAATAATACAAAACATCAATAGTCACATGCGAGAGCTTGATAAAGCAGTAGCTAAGAATTCTATAACTTTTCTTAATTTAAGTGCCCAAGATGCAAATTTATCTGAGGTTAGGGCTTCTATTTTTAGCCTTATACAAAATCAAATACAACTTCTGACATTGGCTGAAGCTAATATAGACTATGTTTTTAGGCCTATTTCATCTCCAATAGTTCCTGAGGTAAGGTCGAGACCATCCAGATCATCCATATCCATATCAGGTACGATTGCTGGATTCATAATTAGTTTATTTATCTCCCTTATGTTCCACTTCCTAAAATTGATGAGAGTTAAAAAATTCTAGTCAAGATATCGATACTAATTACTTAATCATGAAAATTGTAGTTGTAGGATCTGGATATGTAGGGACATCTTTAGCTGTTTTGCTAGCTCAAAACTATGAAGTAAATATTTTAGATATCTCACAAAAAAAAGTTGATATGCTTAATAGCAAATACTCCCCAATTGATGACGACCAAATAGAAGAATTTCTTGCTACTAAAAAGCTAAATTTAACAGCAACTCTTGATAAATTTAGTGCATACAAGAATACAGATTTTGTTATTATTGCCACACCAACAGATTACGATTCTTTATCAAATAAATTCAATACAGAATCTGTAGAGATGGTTATTCAAGATGTGATATCAATCAATCCAAAAGCTATAATTATTATTAAATCGACAGTCCCAATAGGCTTTACCAAAAACATAAAGTATAAATTCAATTTTGATAACATAATTTTCTCTCCTGAATTTTTAAGAGAAGGTCATGCTCTTCAAGATAATTTATATCCATCAAGAATTATTATTGGTGATAAATCAGACAGAGCTAGAAGCTTTGCAGATATGTTAAAAAAATGTGCTATTAAAAAGGACATAGATCTTCTTTTTACTGATTCTTGCGAAGCCGAGGCTATAAAGCTATTCAGCAATGCTTACCTCGCCATGAGAGTAGCCTACTTCAATGAATTAGATTCATTTGCTGAAATTCATAATCTAAATACTAGAGAAATAATCGAAGGTGTTGGTCTTGATAAAAGAATTGGATCTCATTATAGTAATCCATCTTTCGGGTATGGCGGATATTGTTTTCCTAAAGACACTATGCAGCTCAAAGCAAATTTTCAAGACGTACCTAATGCTTTGATAAATGCTATTGTAGAATCTAATGCCATCAGAAAAATTTTTATAGCAAATTCTATTATAAAGATAAATCCTAAAGTTGTAGGTGTCCACAGGCTAATAATGAAATCAGGTTCTGATAACTTTAGATCCTCTTCAATTCATGAAGTCATGGAGCTTATAAAGAAACAAGGTATAGAATTGATTATCTATGAACCTATTTTAACTCTCCAAAGCAAGGAAAAATATAATGGCTTTAAGGTTGTTGATAGCTTGGAAGTATTTAAAAATACTAGTGATGTAATTTTAGCTAATAGAATGTCAGACGAGCTCATTGATATCAAGGATAAAGTCTATTCAAGAGATTTATTTAACTTAGATTAATATCGTAATATAACTATGAAAAAAAAATTTTTAATCACTGGGGGAGCTGGATTTATTGGCTCAGCACTTGTTCGCCACATCATAAATGAAACCGATTTTTTTGTTATAAATGTTGACAAACTATCCTACGCTGGAAATCTAGACTCATTGCCAGGAGTTAAAAGTAATGAGAGATATGTTTTTAAGAAAGTTGATATTTGTAATGAAAAAGCACTTAAGAAAATTTTTGATGAACATCAGCCAGACATTGTTATGCACTTAGCTGCAGAATCTCATGTAGATCGTTCTATTAATAGTCCTGGTGAATTTATTCAGACTAATATTATTGGGACTTATACCTTGTTAGAGGTAGCTAAAGAATATTGGTTAAAATTGTCAGGTAATAAAAGTAAAAACTTTAAATTTCATCATATCTCAACTGATGAGGTGTATGGAGATTTAGGCGAAAGCGATGATTTATTTACAGAATCAACGCCATACGCACCTAGCTCTCCATACTCTGCTTCTAAAGCCAGCTCTGATCATTTAGTAAGAGCATGGAGTAGAACATTTAATCTCCCAACAGTTATTACAAACTGTTCTAATAATTATGGACCATTTCAGTTCCCTGAAAAACTAATACCATTAATTATCCAAAATGCATTGGATGGAAGAAAACTACCAATTTATGGTGACGGAAGTCAAGTTCGTGATTGGTTATATGTTGAGGATCATGCCAAAGCTTTGCTCGAGGTTGCTCTGTCCGGAAAATGCCAAGAGACTTATAATATAGGCGGACATAATGAATTTAAAAATATAGATATCGTGAGAATAATATGCAGAATACTAGATGAATTAATTCCAAGTAAGATAGAAAATATTGATAAATATGAGCAATTGATAATTCACATAGATGATAGGGCGGGGCATGACTTAAGGTATGCAATCGATGCTAGTAAGATTGCTAATGATCTAAATTGGAAGCCAGTCGAAACTTTTGAAACAGGAATACGTAAAACTATTAAATGGTATCTAGAAAATCAAGACTGGTGTAATAGAATTAAAGATGGAACATATAATAAAGGTATTTCCAAGGAACCAGATTTATGAAAGGTATAATTTTAGCAGGTGGCTCGGGGACAAGACTATATCCTGTGACTAAATCAATTTCTAAGCAATTATTACCAATTTTTGATAAGCCAATGATTTATTATCCATTATCAGTCTTAATGCTAGCAGGTATTAAAGAAATACTAATCATCTCAACCAAAAAAGATTTACCAAGGTTTGAGGAGTTATTAGGCAATGGGGAAGATATAGGGCTAAAACTTAATTATGTAATTCAACCCTCTCCCGATGGGCTAGCCCAGTCATTTATCCTTGGCGAAGATTTCATCGCTAAGGAAGATGTTTGTTTGATATTGGGTGATAATATTTTTCATGGAGATGGCTTAACTAAGCTGCTAGAAACTGGAGTAAATAATGCGCAAAAGATGAAAATGGCTACTATTTATGGCTCTTATGTTAACGATCCTGAGCGTTATGGTATTGTAAGATTTAATAAAGATGGAAAAGCGGTGGAAATAGAAGAAAAGCCATCTTTACCAAAAAGCAATTATGCTGTTACGGGTTTATATTTTTTCCCCAATGATGTAATTAAAAAAGCTTACCAAGTTAAACCTTCTGAAAGAGGCGAGCTTGAAATAACAAGTATAAATCAGATGTTTCTTGAAGAAAATCGCTTGAAAGTTGAGATTATGGGCAGGGGTTATACATGGCTTGATACTGGAACTCATGAAAGTCTATTAGAGGCGTCATCTTTTATAGAGGCCATAGAGAGACGGCAGGGTTTGAAAGTGGCATGTATTGAGGAGATTGCTTTCGACAAGAGATATATCACCGCTAATCAGCTTTTAAAATTAGCAAAGCCTTTAGAGAAAAATCAATATGGAAAATATCTACTTAAACGTTTGGAGGAAGAGGCTTGAAATTTATTCCTCAGAAAATAGCTGATATTATCTTAATTGAGCCAAAAATTCATCTTGATAATAGAGGTTATTTTTCAGAAATATTTAGACATGACCTTCTATGTTCCGCTTTAGGTTATAAGGTTAATTTTGTTCAAGATAATGAATCTAAATCTGATAAAGGCGTATTGAGAGGTCTTCATTATCAACTACCACCCTTTAGCCAAGCAAAATTAGTAAGAGTTATTGAAGGAAATGTTTTGGATATTGCTGTGGATATAAGGCCTGGCAGTCCGACTTTTGGAAAGCATGTCGCAGTAGAGTTGTCCGCAGAAAACAAGCTTCAGCTTTTTATTCCCAATGGCTTTGCTCATGGATTTGTTGTTTTAAGCAAAAATGCAATTTTCTCTTATAAAACTGATAATTATTATTCACCTGATCATGATAGAGGCATAGCATTTAATGATAAAAATTTAGACATAGACTGGAGGTTGCCACTCACCGAGCTTAAAATTTCTCACAAAGACAAGAATCTGCCTAGCCTTTCTGATACAAATAACCATTTTGAATAAACTATAATGAAAATAGCTATCACTGGAAAAAATGGACAATTGGGTAAATCAATCTTTAAGCAAGCAAAAAAAAATGATGTTAAAAATAACCCTACTCTAAAGTTTACCTTTATAGATCGTGAAGAATTAGATTTAAGTAATCTTGATAAGATTGAGAAATACTTTTTAAAAAATAAATTTGACGTAATTGTCAATACTGCTGCTTATACTTTGGTTGACAGGGCAGAGGATGAGTTACAGATTGCTAATCAGATAAATAATCTAGCCGTTAGAAAGCTCGCTGAAGTTGCTGAAACTAATCAAATCTACCTAATCCATATTTCAACGGATTATGTTTTTGATGGCAAAAATAACTCTCAATATGATGAAGAAGATCAAACAAACCCTATTAATGCCTACGGCAAGACTAAATTAGCTGGAGAAATGGCAATACAAGAAATTATGCAGAACAATGCTACTATTATCCGAACAAGCTGGGTTTATTCAGAGTTTAAAAATAATTTTGTTAAAAAAATTTTAGATCTTGGTAAGGAGGGTAAGGTCATTAAAATAGTAGATGACCAGATCGGCTCCCCTACATATGCATCTGACTTGGCAGATGTTATTTTAAATATCATTAAAAATAGACAATCCAAAAAAAAAGAAGACTTAAATATTCAAACTTATCATTATTCAAATGATGGAGAAATAAGTTGGTATGACTTCGCAAAACAAATTTTTAAATTATCTAAAATAGATTGTGAAGTAGAGCCTATTAATACAGAAGATTTCCTAACTAAGGCGGAGCGACCAAAAAACACGACATTAAGTAAAATAAAAATAAAACAAGACCTCAATCTTGCTGATTGTAATTGGAGCGATTCATTGAAAAAAGCAATTGACATTATAGAGATTAATAATTACAAATGAAAATTACAAAAACTACCTTGTTACATGAATTGTGGTTAAATCAATCTAGTAGAAGAAGGTTGCAATTTTTTGTTTTACTTGGCTTGATGCTGATAGCAACTATTTTTGAAGTTATGAGTTTAAGTGCTGTCATACCCTTTCTAGGAATACTGATAGAACCTGAGGCAATATTTAATCTAGAAAGCATTCAGCCTTTAATTCTTTATGCTGGAATTACAAAGCCTTCAGAGCTTGTATTACCAATAGTTTCTATTTTTATAAGTTTTGCTCTAATCACAGGTATTATTCGCCTACTTTTGCTTCATATATCAATCAAATTTTCTTTTGCGATTGGGGCTGATTTAAGTGTTGATATGTATAGAAGAACTTTGCATCAGGACTACTCAGTTCATGTATCAAGAAATAGCAGTGAAGTAATTAGTGGAATGATTCGAAAGACAAGCACGGTATCAAATGGAGTAGTTACACCGTTATTAACTTTAATAACATCAATTTTTCTTATTATAGGCATAACATCGGCATTACTTTTTATTAACACAGAAATTGCAATTATTTCTTTTTTAGGTTTTGGACTAATTTATTCCATTATTATTTTTTTTACAAAAAAACGTTTAACTGATAATGGCATGAGAATTGATGTTGAATCAAATCGTGTTATTCAATCATTACAAGAGGGTCTTGGAGGAATTCGAGATGTCCTTATTGATAATAATCAAGATTTCTACTGTCAGCTTTATAGAAATTCAGACCTTCCTATGCGTCAAGCAGCTGGCAATAATCAATTTGTTAGCAATAGCCCACGTTTTATTATGGAATCCATTGGGATGAGTTTAATAGCAATTCTTGCATACACTATGATTAAAGAAGGAAATATTATTAATGTTTTGCCAACATTGGGGGCATTAGCTCTTGGTGCTCAAAGACTACTTCCATCCCTGCAGCAATCATACCAAGCATACACAACTTTTCTTGCCTCTATCCCAGAGTTTAGGGCTGTTATTGAGCTATTAAAACAACCACTACCTGATTTTAATTATTCTGATACGAAGCCCTTAAAATTTGAAAATGAATTAGTTTTAAGAGACATTAATTTCAAACATTCTGAAAGTCTTCCACTCATCTTAAAAGACATAAATTTAAAATTTAAGAAAGGCTCTACTTCTGGATTTATGGGTGTAACCGGAAGTGGTAAATCTACATTATTAGATTTAATTATGATGTTATTAAAGCCAACTTCAGGAGAAATCTTAGTAGACTCGCATGTAATTAACTTAGTAAATAAAAGAAATTGGCAGTCTAATATTTCTCATGTCCCACAATCAGTATTTTTATCTGATGCCACTATAGAAGAAAATATTGCTTTTGGAGTCCCGAGACATTTAATAGATACCCATAGGGTTAAAGAGGCAGCAGAAAAAGCAGAGCTAACAGATATGATTTCCAATCTTGAAGATGGTTACAAGTCGATGGTTGGTGAAAGTGGTTTAATGTTGTCTGGAGGTCAAAGACAGCGTATTGGTATTGCCCGAGCTCTTTACAAGAGATCATCAATATTAATTCTTGATGAAGCAACTAGTGCGCTGGATAGTCAAACTGAAAAGAAGATTATGAATACTGTTAATAACCTTGATAATAACTTAACAATATTTATTATTGCGCATAGAATATCTACATTAAGGGACTGTGATCAAATAATTGATCTTACAAATTTAGGCGACGTGAGAGTCAGAAAATATGAAGACATTAATCAATAGTTCTAATTTTTTAAGATTGCAAAAATATTAATATTATAATGTTTGAAGAAATTATTACTTTTATTAAAAAAACTTATAAAACAGATAAGTCAATTTATTTGCACGAACCATTATTTATAGGTAATGAAAAAAAGTATCTTAACGAATGTATAGACTCTACATTTGTTTCAAGCGTTGGACCATTTGTAACTCAATTCGAAGAAATGATATCTGGGTATACTGGTGCTAAATATGCTGTAGCCACCTCGAATGGCACTTCTGCACTTCATATAGGTCTTGAACTATTGGGAGTTGATAGGTCTTGTGAAGTCATTACTCAATCGCTAACATTTATTGCTACGCCTAATGCTATTAGTTATTGTAATGCTAGCCCCATATTTATAGATGTGGATAAAGATACTATGGGTCTATCTCCTACCAAGCTTAAAGATTTTCTAAATGAATACGCATTTGTAAATGTAAATGGCGATTGTATTAACAAGTCTACGGATAAGATTATTAAAGCATGTGTTCCAATGCATACTTTTGGACATCCATGTAAAATTGATGAGATTGTAAAAATTTGCGATCTATTTAATATATCAGTTATAGAAGACTCAGCAGAATCTTTGGGTTCTTTTTATAAAGAAAAGCATACTGGAACATTTGGTAAAATTGGAATTTTCTCTTTTAACGGAAACAAGACCATTACCACTGGCTCAGGAGGAATGCTAATAACCGATGATGAGTTCATTGCTAATAGAGCAAAGCATTTAACTACTACGGCAAAAGTCCCTCATCCCTTTGAATTTATTCATGATGAAAGAGGTTATAACTACAGACTATCAAACTTATCTGCTGCCTTGGGAGTTGCTCAAATGGAAAACCTGCAACTTTTCATTAAGAAAAAAAGAAAGCTAGCTAAAATATATCAAGAATTTTTTGCAAATAAAAAAAATATAGAGTTTTTTAAAGAACCCCCCGGCTCTAAATCTAACTATTGGTTAAATTCCATAATCTTTACCAATAAAAAAGATAGAGATAAATTTTTGATTTATACTAATGACAAAGGCATTATGACTAGGCCTATATGGAAATTAGTAAATCAGCTCCCCATGTATAAAGATGCTCAGACATCTAATCTTAGCAATTCAGAGTGGCTTGAAGAAAGGGTTGTAAATATTCCAAGCAGTATATTAATAAAATAAATAAGGATTTGATGTTATGACCACAAAAATACAAGAAATAATAATTGATGTTGTAAATGAATTAAATGAAGAGCTTGAAAAAGAATGCCTTATCAACCCTTCTGAAGACACTAAATTATATGGAGGAAATGGCTCATTGGATAGCATGGCCCTTGTTACATTAATTGCAGATTTGGAAGAGAGAATCTCAGATGAATTAGATGTTGACATAATATTAGCTGATGAAAAAGCGATGAGTCAGAAAACTTCACCTTTTCGTAATGTCGGAACGCTAACAAAATATATCCAAAAACTATTAGAAGAATAATTCATGGCAAAAAAAGTAATATTGATTAGCGGCACCAGAAAAGGCATTGGTAAAGAACTAGCAGATTATTATTTAAGTCTAAGCTTTATTGTAGTCGGGTGCAGTAGAGGCCCATCTGCAATTAAAAATATTGATTACAGGCACTTTGAGATTGATGTAAGTAATGAAAAAGATGTTGTAAAAATGGTTAGAAAGACAAAAAAAGAGTTCGGGAGGATAGATGTCTTATTAAACAATGCTGGGATAGCATCAATGAATCACTTCTTAACCAGCCCCTACCAAACCGCTCAAAATATTTTTAATACTAATTTTTTTGGAACCTTTTTATTATCAAGAGAGGTTTCAAAGGTAATGATGAGGCAAAAATCTGGACGTATAATTAATTATACCACTGTTGCTAGCGCGCTAAGGCTAGAAGGGGAGGCTCTATACGCTGCCAGCAAAGCAGCTATAGAAAATTTTACCCAAACTACCTCAAAAGAATTAGCAATATATAACATCACAGTCAATGCCATTGGACCTACACCTGTTAAAACTGATCTTATAAAGACGGTTCCCGCAGATAAAATAAATAATCTATTAAATATGCAGGCAATAAATAGATTTGGAACTATTAAAGATATTCAAAACGTAATTAATTTTTTTATCAATGAAGACAGTGATTTTATTACAGGACAAATTATTTATTTAGGCGGTGTGCATAACTAATGGGCTGGCTTGATAAAAAAATAAGGAAATATGGCTCTAAAACAGCAATAATTCATAACAATATTTCATATTCATATGAGGAATTACTAAATAATATTACAAGAATTAAAGAAGATATTTTAAAAGATAAAATTATTAGAGGTGAGGTTATTTCTATCTTGAGCGACTATTCTTTTAATAGCATTTCTCTCTTACTAGCACTTTATCAAAATAAGAATATCATTGTTCCAATTACAACAAAAATTGAAAAAGAAATTGATGAGAGGGTTAATGAATCATTCTCAACTAAATCAGTTATTTTAGATGATGATAAGTTTTCAATTATCTGCCATTCTGTTAAAAATTCGCATCAGATGATTAATTCTCTCCAAGAGTTAGATGTCTCTGGATTGATACTATTTTCAAGTGGTAGTACAGGTAAACCAAAAGCTATGATCCATAACTTTGATAAGTTAGTTGATCACTATCAAGATAAAAAAGAAAAATCAATAAATATGATTTTATTTCTAATGTTTGATCATATTGGAGGACTTAATACACTCCTAAATATTATTTCAATGGGTTCTTCAGTCGTTATACCGCAAAATAGAAATCCCGATGATGTATGTAAGCTTATCCAAGATTATAGAATTAAGATTCTTCCTTCATCTCCAACATTCCTTAATTTAATTTTGATGAATAACTCTCATACCAAATACGACTTAAAAAGCCTAAGAATGATAACTTATGGGACAGAGACAATGCCTCAAACTCTTTTAGATAAATTAAAAGATTCATTTCCAAGGGTTAAATTTTTGCAAACATTTGGAACCAGTGAAACTGGTATAGCCAATACTTCATCAAAATCATCTAACTCTACATTTATGAAGATAGATGATCCAGAGCTTGAATATAAAATAGTTAAAGATGAGTTATGGCTCAAAAGTAAAACCCAGATAATGGGTTATCTAAACTCATCAATGGATAGCTTTACTGAAGATGGATGGTTTAAAACAGGAGATTTAGTAGAAACATCTGAGGGTGGCTTTCTCCGAATTATTGGTCGAAGTAAAGAGGTTATCAATGTTGGTGGAGAAAAAGTTCTTCCAAATGAAATTGAATCTATAGTCCTATCATTACCACAGATAGCCGATGTCATGGTTTATGGAGAGAAAAATATTATTACAGGTCAAACTGTTGTTTGCGATGTGGTCTTAAATGAAATAATAGAAGCAAGGGCAATAAAAAAAATTATTAGAAACTACTGCAAAAACAAGCTAGCAAGTTATAAGGTTCCAACTAAGGTAAATATAGTTTTGAAAACAAATTTTGGTAACAGATATAAAAAATTTAGGAGTAAATAAGTATGTCTAAATCAATTTTTACCAAAGTCAAGGTATCAGGAGTTGTCTCATGTGTACCTAAGAATTTTAAATTATTAGAAGATGAAGTAGATACTTTATATGGCGGAGATATTAAAAAAGTTAATAGAATTAAAAAGACTATTGGGCTAAATAAAAGACATATTGTTACTGAAAATGTAACAACATCTGATTTATGTGAAGAGGCCGCTATTAAATTATTTTATGAGATGCATATTGATAAGTCATCAATAGATTCTATTATATTTGTATCGCAAACACCTGATTATTTTCAACCTGCTACATCTGCTTATCTTCACGGCAAGCTCGAGCTATCTGAGGATTGTTCTGCATTTGATGTTAATCAGGGGTGCACCGGTTATATATATGGCTTATGGTTAGCTCATATGATGGTAGAGACTGGAAGTTGTAAAAGAGTCTTAGTCTTAGCCGGAGATACATTAAGTAAAATAGTAAATCCACTTGACAGTAATGTTGCTCCTTTATTTGGTGATGCAGGAACTGCAACCCTTGTTGAAGAAGCAGCTATAAAAAGTCCTTCATACTTTACATTACATACCGACGGATCAAAATTCGATACTATAATTCAACCTGAAGGCGCTTTTAGAAAACCATCTAAAGAAATTATTAAAGATAGCAGAATTTTTGATACTAGTGAAAAAAGATTTCTGCATAATCTATATATGGACGGAGCTGAAGTATTTAATTTTGCAATAGAAAAAGAACCAAAAGCGATAGAAGAAATTTTAAAATTTTCTAACACCAAGGAAAGCGATATAGATTTCATAGTTTTTCATCAAGCAAATAAATATATAATTTCGAATATTGCCAGAAGACTTAAATTTCCCTTAAGCAAGACGCCATTTGAAACTACTGGAAAATATGGAAATCAGAGTAGCGCCTCTATACCTTGCACTATTTGTGATGCATTGAGTGAAGTAGTTTCATCAAAAAAAACTAGATTAATTTTATCAGGATTTGGAGTTGGATTGTCATGGGCAACTTGTCAACTGCAGTATGATAAAATTTATTGTCCAGATGTTATTTTTTATACAAATTAGGAGTTTGAAATGACTAAATATGAACTGTTAGAAGAAATTAAAGAAACCCTCCAGAGAGATGAGGAAATATCTTTTGCTATGGTATTAGAGGATATTGAAGAATGGGATTCATTGGCTAATATTTCAATGATCTCATTATATGATCAATTATTTGGAGTTATAGTTACCTCAGAGACTATAGAGGAGTGCAAGACCATTGGCGATTTAGTTCAACTAGTGGCAGACAAAATAGATTCTTAAAATGTTTAAGCAAGATAATATTTTTCTAATAACTGGAGCTACTTCGGGAATAGGTAGATCTGTTGTTTTATCCCTTCTAAATCAAGGCGCGACAGTCATAGCAGTAGGAAGAGATGAGCAAAAATTATCCTTACTTAATAAAGAAGCTGGTGCTGCTGGCAGATTGATCTTAGAGAAGAAAGATTTATCTAATTCAGATGGCTTGGATAAGTGGCTTTTAAGTGTATCAAAAAAATTTGGTAAACTAAGAGGTTTAGTCTTATCTGCAGGAATCCAGCAAATTAAACCAATTTCAGAAAGGCTTTCAGTAGAAAAGAGTAAAGAGCTATTCGAAATAAATTATTTTTCAAATTTGCAAATAGCAAAAGGTTTTTGTGATAGGAGGTCAAACATCGGTAAAGGCAGCTCAATAGTTTTTATATCTTCGATAGCTTCAATTAGAGGCAATAGTGGAATAGTTGGCTATGCAGGCTCAAAAGGAGCTATTAATTCTGCAATGAAATCATTAGCTGTTGAGGTTTCAAAACTTGGAATTAGAGTTAATGCAGTTTTACCAGGCTTTGTTAAGACACAAATGACTGAATCACTGCAAGATGTTTATACCAAGGAATATTTAAAGATATTGGATAATGAATATCCTTTAGGTATTGGCATTGCTCAGGATGTTGTTGAGCCAATTTTATTTTTACTTTCTGATAAATCTAAATGGATCACAGGAGCCGAGGTTGTGGTTGATGGCGGAGCAAGCCTATGATAAATATCTTGGTTTGTGGAACAGGCTCTTTTGCAAGAGAATTATATTGCTGGATTAAGCACTCCGAAGTAAAACAAAATTTAAGATTTAAAGGTTTTTTGGATAAAGATAATAAATCTCTTGCTAGCTTTGGCTTAGAGGGATATTACCTAGGCGAAGAAGATGCTTACACACCCGCAGATAATGACTTTTATCTTATCGCAACTGCTAATGTAGATGTTAGAGAAGCTATATATAAAAAACTTAAAAATAAAAATTATAACTTCTATAATTATATTCATGACTCAGTAATAATCGGTGGTGATGTGATATTTGGAGAAGCTAATATAATATGCCCTAATTCTGTTTTAACATCGGATATAAAAATTGGCAATTGTAATATTTTTAACATCAATACCACAATTGGCCATGATGCTATTATTGGTTCCTTCAATACTTTTAGCTCTCACTGCGATGTTACTGGTCAGGTCTCAATCATGAATAATAATTTTTTCGGCTCTAGAGTTTCATTGCTCCCAAAATGTAAAATTGGTTCCTACAATAAAATCGCTGCAGGTAGCGTTGTTTACAAGGGAGCAAAAAATAATTCTATATATCTAGGAAACCCAGCACGAAGAGTTTCAAATAATAATGCCTAAAAAAATAGCCTTTTTAACCACTATTTATCCAATTGAAGACGACTATTTATATACTTTTTTTGATTCATTAGACGGGCAAACATTTAAAAATTTCGATCTAATAGTAGTCAATGATGGTTATCTTAATTTTGATAAGATAAAAAAAAAATATAATAATTTAGCCATAATGGAGCTAAAATCCTCAGATACACCTTTAAAAAATAGACAGCACGGAATAAATTTTATTCTAGATAACGATTACGATATTGTCTTTTTTGGTGATAGTGATGATTATTTCTCGTCTAATAGGATTGAGGTAGTTCTCAAAAAATTAAATAATTATGATCTTGTAGTTAACGACTTATCAGTTTTTGATAGCAAGGGTATATATAACAGAAAATATTTTACGAATAGAATTAAAAATGATACTGAAATTACAATTGATTTCATTAAAGATAAAAATATTTTTGGCATGTCAAACACAGCATTAAAGGTTAAGAGTTTGGACAATATAGCCTACGATCCAGATTTAATTGCATTAGACTGGTATATATTTTCATTGGCATTATTAAAGTCAGGAGTAGCAATTTTTACAAATGAGGCTGAAACTTTTTATCGTCAACATAATAATAATACAATAGGTATCGGTAAGCTTAATAAAGAAATTTTTATTAAAGGTATTGAAGTTAAATTAAAGCAATATGAATTATTGTCAAAAGATCATAAGGAATTTGAATCTTATCTGGATGAAATGATCATCTTGAATGATATAATTACAAAATCTGGTGATGTAAATTCCAGCCTTCTTAAAGATATTAGATATCCTCTTTGGTGGGAACAAATTAAAATTAATTGAGGAACGTAAATGAAAGTTAAGTTAACGCCAAATAAAGAGCTATTTAATAATTGCATACCATATATTATTGCTGAGATTGGAGCTAATCATAATGGCGATATGTCCCTAGCTAGAAAGCTTATTCTAGAAGCAAAAGAATCAGGTGCGGACTGTGTTAAGTTCCAAAGCTGGACAAAAAACTCTGTCTTTTCAGAACAGGTTTATGAAAAAAATCATTTTATTTCCGATGATTACAGGGATAGAGATGATTACACATTGGAAGAGATTGTTGAAGAATATGCTATTTCAGAGAAAGAGCTTCTAGATATGAAGAAATTCTCCGATGAGATTGGTATTGACTGTACCTCGACACCATTTAGTAAAGAAGAAGTTGATTTTTTAGTTGATAAATTAGACACCCCTTTTCTTAAGGTTGCTTCTATGGATTTAAATAATTATCCCCTTCTGGAATATATGGCAAAAAAAGGCAAGCCAATTGTTTTCTCTACTGGCTTGAGTGAGCTCCATGAAATAGATAAAGCTGTTAAGACTATAGAAAAAGCAGGTAATAAAAACATTATTATTTTACATTGTGTTGCCACGTACCCACCCAATGATAGCGATGTAAATTTAAATAATATCAAAACATTAATGTCAGCATACCCGGAATACCCGATAGGCTTCTCAGATCATACATTGGGAACAGCTGTTCCTCTTGCGTCAGTAGCTATTGGTGTTTGTTTGATTGAAAAGCATTTTACTTTAGATAAAGAGATGGAAGGATGGGATCATAAAGTATCTGCTACAAAAGAAGAGATGAAGATTATTGTAGAAGGCTCAAAAAAAATTGTTGATGCAATGGGATCATTTAGGATATCTGCTACAGAGTCAGACGAGCAAAAAACAGAATTCAGAAGAAGTATCGTAGTTACAAGAGATATGAAAGAAGGTGAAGTGATCAAAGAATCCGATCTTGGATATAAAAGACCTGGTGGAGGTTTCAATCCTGGATCTACAGAATCGTTGATTGGTAGAACTATAAGAAGGGAAATTAAAAATGATACGATGATAAAAAAAGAGGATTTAATATAAAATGATTGCAATCATACCTGCAAGGGGTGGATCAAAGGGGCTACCAGGAAAAAATATTAAACTTTTAAATGGCATTCCTCTTATATGCCACTCAATATCGGCGGCATTAAAATCAAATGCCATCTCAAGAGTAATAGTTTCTACTGATGATGATGAAATAGCAAAAATTGCAAAAGACTTCGGAGCAGAGGTACCTTTCGTTAGACCAAAAGAATTAGCAGATGATAATTCTATGGTTATGGATGCTTATTTCTATACATTAGATAGATTAAGAAATAGCACTGAAGAATTAATCGAATCTTTTGTTGCACTTTTGCCAACAGCTCCATTGAGATCTCCTGATGATATAGATAGTGCTGTAGAGATATTTTTAGAACGCAAAGCTGATTCTGTTTTAAGTGTCACTGAGGCAGATGTTCCTATCGAATGGTATAAGAAAATCGACCAAAATGGCCTATTAATGAATTATTTACCTGAGGTTGATGCTGTAAATAACAGACAAGATCATCATCGAGCGCATATTCCAAACGGTGCAATATATGTATTTCGTTTAGAGTTACTAAGAAAGACAAGACAATATTATCACGACAAGACATATGCTTATGTAATGCCAAGAAATCGTTCAGTTGACATAGATGAACCTCTTGATTTTGAATGGGCAGAATTTTTAATCCAGAAACAAGGTACATAATTTTTGAATAATGTTTATACTTCAGTAGTAATAGGTCTTGGAAGGATTGGCGCTTCATACCCTTCAAAAGAAATACCTAGAAATCACACTGCAGCCTATATAGCCAATCAAAATATTAATCTTATCGCTGGCATAGATCCAAACCCTGAAGCCAGAACTGAGTTTAAAAATTTTTGGGGAGAGGGCATTAAACTTTTCTCATCTGTTGATCAAATGTTGAATACTGGTCTTCGACCAGACATAGTCAGTATATGCACCTCTCCAGATGTAATGCAAAAAAATGTTAAGAGTTTTGATAATTACAAACCAAAGATCTTTTTTCTTGAAAAGCCGGCTATATCGTCAGAAAAACAATGTATTGGACTCGAGTTATCTTTAAACAATACTCCAGCAGCTATTAATTATCATCGCTGTTGGGATCCAAAACATAATGAATTTTTTAAAAAAGTTAATTCTAAGAAGATCTATTCTTCTAGAGTTCTTTACTCTAAGGGCCTTCTTAACTATGCAAGTCATATAATCGCACTTTTAATTCAAAATTTTGGTGACGTGAATTCAGTTACCAGAATCTTGAGTGATAAAAATATAAAACAAATAGATGATATTTCTGAAAGTTTTATAATAAATTTTGAAAGAGGTTTTTCAGCAATATTTCAGGGTATTGACGGTTTAGATTATGATCTTTTAGAGCTAGACATCATAACTGATGATGGTATTTATTCACTAAAGTCAGGTGGTTGCAGAGAAAGACACGAAATACCAACTAAAGATTTGTTTTATCAGAATTATTCGTCATTAGCTGATGCTATGATAGATGAAGAGGATGGCCAGATTGAAGGACTTTCTCAAGCTATAGAAAATATTGTAAATTTTCTTGATAAGAAAACTAACAAATTAGAGTGTGATCTAAAATGTGCAATTAATGTATACAAAACTATAAATCAGATAACAAATAAATCTTTATAATATTCAATTTGATAATTTATAGAGTACACAATCTAAAAGGAATTAACTAATTATGACTATAAATTTAAAAAAACTTGCAATTAATGGTGGCAGAAAAACTATTACCGAAAAGCTTTCAGTATATAACTCTATCGGATCAGAGGAGCGAGACGTCGTAAACACTGTTATGGAATCTGGAATTTTAAGCGATTTTGTTGGAGCTCCGGGTGAAAATTTTCTTGGAGGAAAATACGTTAAATTGTTTGAGAATGATTTTAAAAAAGACTTTTGTGTTAAAAATGCTGTATCCGTAAATTCTTGGACATCTGGTCTGATTGCAGCTGTTGGTGCATTGGGTATTGAGCCTGGGGATGAAATTCTTGTAACACCCTGGACTATGTGTGCTTCTGCAATCTCAATTCTTCACTGGAATGCAATACCTGTATTCGTTGATATTGACCCAGATACTTTTTGTATGGATCCACAAAAGATAGAAGAAAAGATTTCTGATAGAACTAAAGCAATAATGGTAGTTGATATATTTGGTCAGTCGGCAGATATGGATCCAATTTTAATAATTGCCAAAAAATATAATCTTAAAGTTATAAGCGATTGTGCTCAAGCTCCAGGTGCTCTGTATAAAGGCAAGCTTGCAGGAACAATGGGAGACGTTGGAGGTTTCAGCTTCAATTATCATAAGCATATTCATACAGGTGAAGGGGGTATGATCGTAACAAATGATGATGAAATTGCTAAAAAATGTCAGCTCATAAGAAACCATGCTGAAGCTGCAATAGTTGATATCCCTAATGCAGACTTAACAAACATGATAGGTTACAACTTCAGGCTGGGTGAGCTTGAATCTGCTATAGGAATCCAACAATTAACAAAGCTGAATGCTGCGATATCTAGCAGGCAACATGCTGCTTCTATTCTTACCAATGCTCTTGAAGAAATTGATGGATTAACTGCTCCATTAACTAGAGAGGACTCAACGCATGTTTATTATTTTTATGCAATGAAACATAATGAAAAATTAACCGGTATAAGCAGAGATCTAATTCATCAAGCACTTATTGCAGAAGGAGTGCCCATTGCTAAGGAATACCAGAACCTTCATATGCTACCAATGTTTTTAGAAAAGCAATGTTATGGTACTAAAAACTTCCCATGGTCCTTGAACCAGTCAGTTAATTATTCCTATGGAGAAGGTACTTGTGAGGTAGCCGAAAGAATAAATAAGGAAGAGTATCTTGGAATTTTTATGTGTGGAAGCAACTATGAAGATCATGAAATTAATCTCGTAGCGGAAGCAATTAAAAAAGTATACTCAAATCTAGATGAGCTTCGTTAGGTAGATATTGCAAATGTTCCAAGATATTGGCAGTCTCATAAATGAGGCTAAAAATGTTGGATTGGTATCTCACGATTCTGGCGGAGCTAACATTCTAAATGCTTTGGTGAAAGAATTTGGAGATATTAATTTTAAATTACTTGTCAAAGGTCCTGCAGAATCAATTTTTGACGGTAAAAATATCAAGTTTTATAGTGATGAATCTGCATTTTTTGATGAGGTTGATTTTGTATTATTTGGAACAGGGTCAACCTCCTATGAAAAAAAATTATTAAGATACGCAAAGTCTAAAGATATCAAAACAGCTGCAATTCTAGACCATTTTGTCAATTATAAAGAAAGATTTATTGACGATTCAACAATATCTTTTCCTGATTACTGTTTTGTATGTGATGAGTATTCATATCAAATAGCAAAAAAAGAACTAGATCCTTATAAAAATATCAGCGTATGTAAAAATTATCTAGTTGCATCTTATAAGCATAAATTAGATGCTTGTAATTCACTTAAGAAAAATACAATACTGTATGTTTTAGAAAATACAAATGAGCATTGGGATGAAAAGTTATTGCCCTGGGAGGTCGCATTTAATAATTTCTACGAAAATTTTTATAAACATAGTGATTTTTGTACAATTATAGTCAGACCTCATCCAAAAGATGACCCTAAAATATACCAGTCATTAAAAAAATATGAAGAAATTATTTTTGATTACAGCTCATCACCATTAATCTCTTTATCTAAAGTATCTACAGTTGTTGGAATTGAAAGTTATTTATTATATATTTCACATTCTTGTGGAATGATTGTGTATACGAGTCTTCCAGATAAAATTCGACCTCCTAATCTTCCCCAACACGTCTATAAAAGATTTTAAATATAGCTTTAATTAAGAAATGCTGTAATTAATAATTACAATATTTAAGTTTAAAATTAAAACAAATCTTAATTAAACAATTATAATGTTATTAATAATATGAAGACTATAAGAAAACATTGCCTTGTATTGGATGAAAAATCTGATTTTTATGAAGCTATAAAGAAACTAGATAAAAATGGTGATGGCGTTTTACCAATTATTGATAATAATGGGTATTTTATTGGCCTTGTTACAGACGGAGATGTTAGGCGTGCAGTTTTAGATAATAAGTTAGACCTTAATCATATAATCAATAAAAATCCATATAAGCTTGAAACAAAATCCTCTCATGATGAAAGAATTTCCTATTTAAAAAAATATCGAATAAGGCATTTACCAATTGTTGATGGTGATAATAAATTAATAGATATTTTTACACCAGAAAATTTAAGCTTAAGGATGATGAGTAACTCTGTCATGATAATGGCAGGGGGAATGGGAACAAGACTTGGAGATTTAACAAAAGATATTCCAAAACCTATGCTGATTGTTGGGGGAAGACCAATACTAGAGACTATCTTGCTTTCTCTTATTGAATATGGTTTTCATAAATTTTATATCTCAGTTAATTATAAAAAAGATATAATTATCGATTATTTTGGAGACGGATCAAAATGGGGTATCGAAATTGATTACCTTATTGAAGATAAAAGACTTGGAACAGCAGGAGCCCTATCTCTAATAACAAAAAATCATACAGATCCAATACTTGTTACTAATGGTGATGTGATAACAAATCTTGACTATCATAGATTTATAATGCATCACAAAGAGCAGTCATCAAAAGCGACAATGTGCGTCAGAGAGTATGAGTATGTTGTTCCATATGGAGTCGTTGAAGTAGATGGGTTTAGGATTAGTGAAATTTCAGAAAAGCCAACAAAGCGCTTTAATATTAATGCAGGCGTTTATATTATTGAGCCTGATATCATAGCTAACATACCTAAAGATACATTTTATGACATGACCACGCTATTTGAAGATGTTGGTAAGAAAAATTTAACAAGGAGTGTTTTCTTTTTACAGGATTATTGGATTGATGTAGGTCAAGTCAAGGAATTAACACAGGCTGTTGCTGATTTAAGCCTTATATCAGTAAAACCAAATGAATAGACTGGACGTTTTTAATGATAAAAAGGTGCTACTGGTATGCGCAGAGACTTTTTCATGGCCAATGCATTACATTGCAGAAAGTATTCGCCCACATTGCAAGAGTTTATCTGCAATATTTATTCAGCCTGGTGAGAGTTATTTTGAAGCGCCAGATTACAATATGTTTAAGGCATTAAATAAAGACATAAATATTTTTGGAATGGCAGAGATAGTTGAAAACTATCTAAATCTTTTTAAATCGGCCGAAGAAAACTTAGATTGGGATTACATAAAATATATTGAAAAGGAATACACTACTTTTTCATCTCTTAATGAGCAATTTCTTGCTGAAATGACATTTTTACCTTACTACCATGATAGGGGTTACTATGAATATATTGATTATAATAAAATTCTACTTTTCTCTCAGCTTTACTATAAAAACATAGAAATTCTGTTTGAAAACAATAAACCTGATTTTATTTTAGATACAGATGTCGACTTTTTTGGTAGGTCGGTCTTACTGGAGGTTTCAAATAAATATGAGGTACCCTATATCTCTATAGATCATGCAAGGATAGATGGTTATGTATTACCAACAAATTCTCTTGTAAAGAATAGAGATAAAAGAATAAGTAATTTATTTGATAAATATATTAATGATAATTCTATTCTTGAGGATAAAAATATTCAGCAAATGTATCTTGAAAATAAGAAAGTTGCTGGGGATATTCCTGATATTTTTAAAAAAATGCACTCGGAACATGAATTTTCAATAAAGCAAATGTTTAGACAGATAGCAATCAGAACATTGATATCATTAAGATTTTTTTCTTTCAAAAAACTTAAACTAAATCTTATAGACGGAGTTAGTTCACCTATATGCTCCAATGTATTCAAAAGTTGGAAATTTATGTACATGTACTATATTCGAAGATTTTACCTTCAATATACCAAGGTCTTTGATAACATTGACCTAAAAAAAATTAACTATCTATACGTCCCATTACATGTAATACCTGAATCGAGTACAACTATTTTATCGCCTTATTATATTAATGAGACTTTTATAATAGAATCATTGTCAAAAAGCGTAAGACCTGATCAGTATATTGTTGTGAAAGAGCACTGGTCAATGATAGGCTATCGACCGATAAGCTATTATAAAAAGATTAAAGGATTGCCGAACGTTATTTTAATTGATCCAGCAAGCCCTTTATTACCAAAAGATTATGTTGGTAATGCAGATCTTGTAGTAACAATCTCCGGAAGCGCGGCTGTGGAGGCTTCAATGATGGGTACTAATAGTTTAGTATTCTCTGATGTGCTTTACGGCATGTTGAGCTCTGTTAAAAAAGTGCATATTGATTCTGATTTAAGGAAATCAGTTGCTGAGCATATTGATTATAAAATGCCTGAAATAGAATTGTATGCCTATATAAAAATTCTTATGCAGTTTGGTAAAAAAGTTAGATTAAAAAATTTACTTTCTCCGCCATCTCAAATGAACCAAAATGAAACAAAGATAGATGTAGAGAATTTATTAGATGTTTTTGTAAATGGCATAGAACTCTATAAAAAAAATAAAGAACTAGCTAATGACATGTGATATTGGTAAATGTATAGAAGATGTCATGTCAAGGAATCTTGAGCGTGATGCGCTTAACGTTAATGGTCAAACTATCTCGTATGAGAGCCTATACTCCCAAGCAGATGCTATTAGCAATACAATCAATCAAGTTTTAAGAAATAGTAATCAATTTATTGGAATTTTTTGTTATAAAAGTGTTGAGGCGTATGCTGGAATTTTGGGGTCTTTATTTTCAAAAAACGCATATTTACCAATCAACCTATCCTTACCTCCAGAGAAAATTAATAAAATACTTTCAATTTCTGAATGCCCTTTAGTCATATTGGGTGAAGAGGGTGTAGATGCATTTCAAAAATTAAATTCAGGTCAAAAAAAATTAAGGGTGATTTGCCCAAACCCAGGAAAAAAAATAAATGAACTAGCTAAAAATGATACTAATCATACATATATTTTTCCAAAAGACTTTTCCCTAAAAAAAATTAAGAAAGATTGCGTACAGGATCAAGATCCTGCTTATTTAATGTTTACATCAGGAAGTACCGGAGAGCCTAAAGGAATTGTAGTTTCTCATGAAAATTTATTTTCATATGCCTTCTACATGATAAAAAAATATGAATTTACACAAGAAGATCGAATTTCGCAAGCTCCAGATATTTCATTTGATCTGTCTATTCAAGATCTTTTTTCGTCTTTTTTATGCGGTGGATGTCTATATGTTTTACCAAAAGAGGTAATGATAGCGCCTCATAAGTATATTAATGATAACCAGTTAACAGTATGGACTTCTGTTCCATCTGTTGGAATATTCATGGATAATTTAGGACAACTTTCATCTAATAGTTTGCCATCTTTAAGGCTTAGTCTTTTTTGTGGAGAAGGCTTGCCTTGTGAACTTGCCTCTAAGTGGAAAAAGGCTGCAGTAAACTCTAAAGTTATAAATTTTTATGGGCCCACAGAAGCCACGGTTATGTTTACCAGCCATGAGTGGGATATATCTAATGAAGATATGAACTGTTTTAATGGCCTGGTGTCCATTGGAAAAACTTTTGATCATATGCAATTAAAACTCATTGAAAATGGTATTGAGGTTGATGATGGTGAGATAGGTGAAATTTGCATCAGCGGTAGCCAGGTAATAAATGGATATTTTAGAGATCAGAATCTTACAGAAAGTAAATTTATAAAATTAAAAGATGACAATGACAATGTTTGGTATCGCTCAGGAGATCTAGCAAAAAAATCAGATCATGGTGAATATTTCTTTGCGGGCAGGCTTGATGATCAAGTTCAGGTTCGCGGGCATCGGGTTGAGATGTTAGAAGTTGATAATGCACTTAGAAAAGCTGTTGGTCACCTAATGGCAGTTTCACTGCCTGTAATGGAAGAGGGAAATAACATCGTTGAAGATATCGTGGCATTCTCTGAGCATGCCAAGAATGACTTATTAGAATTAGAAATATTAGAAAAATGTAAGTCTATATTACCTGACTATATGGTCCCATCTAAGATATTTTTTATAGATAAAATGCCATTAAACCAAAATGGTAAAATCGATAAGAAAAAACTTTATAATAAAATCGATATGCATAATAAAGAAATTTTACAAAATGATCTTGAGGAAAGTGTTGTGATGTGTAATCCTGATTTTCAATGCAGTATTTGTCTAAAAAAACTTGATGAAGATAAAAAATTAGATGGCTTAGGTCTTTTAAAGATTATTAATCATAATGGTGAAGATGACTTTATATGCCATACATGTTTAAAGGGTTTTTAATAAAAATGAAAATAGAAAAAGCAAAATTAGTAATATCTCATTTTTTAAAGATAGATGTAGATGAAATCAACAATGCAACTGTAATAAACCATACTGCTATCAAAAGTTCACTTTTGTTGCATCGCATGTATGCAAAACTAGCTAGCGAAGGTTTTATTTTAGAAGACCCGGCATCTATTGAGACTTTTGGTGACTTCATCATGGCCCTATCTGATGAAAAAGATAATTTACTCAATGACTCTTCTGGCATAGGCAACATTGATAAAAAAATAAAAAGTAATGGTAGAAAACTAATTAATCCAATTCTTTCAGTTGGTGTTGATATCGAATCAGTATCATCATTAGAATATAGCGATGAATACAGCAGCAATATTTTTTATACAGAAAATTTTACTAATGATGAAATACAGTATTGTGTTTCAAAGCCAAATCCTCAGCAGAGCTTCACTGCACTTTTTGCAACAAAAGAAGCAATTATAAAAGCAGATAATTCTTATAAAAAAGTTAAATTTAATGCAATTAATATTAAACATAATGAAATTGACAAACCTTCTTTTAAGGATTTTTCAATTTCAATTTCTCATTCAGAAGAATACGTAGTAGCAGTGGCTATTAAGCTCGATTCACATAATTTACCAAATTTAATAGAAAATGAAATTTATAAGCTCTTAAATAAAAATAAAATTAGATTAAATAAAGTCTTGGTATTTATAACCACCATAAGCATTGGATTTTTATCTATATTTTTACTAATGAAATTCCTATGATTTTTTTTAAAAAGAAGCCAAGGCCGTTATCTATTATTATTAACACAGCCACAAGGAAAATTTTTACTTTGATAGAAAAAATTCGTTGGAACTCATATTATAAAAGTATAGCTCATGTTTTTAAAAACTTTGGTGAATCAGTGGTCATAGATTATGGTGTTCAATTTGGATCCCCGCAAAATATTTCTATTGGTAATAATGTTTTTATTGGAAGAGATGCTTTAATAAATGCAGGAAAGGGAGGCTCAATCACTATTAAAGATAATGCTGCAATTGGAGCTAATACTACAATCATTACTTGGAATTTAAATAATCTTAACAATCAAAGTCTAATACGATCACAAAATAATAATATTTTTAAAAGTGTAATAATTGGAAAGGGTGCGGGCATTGGATATAATGTAACTATCAACCCTGGGATAACTTTAGGAGATGGCTGTGAGATTGCAGCTGGATCTGTTGTTACAAGGAATGTGGCTCCTTTCGCCATAATGGCTGGCTCACCTGCTGTCATGATAGGGCTCAGAAATAAATCTGATTCCTAAATACACTACAAATAATGAAATTTAATAATTATTCTAAAGCAGGAATTCTTCAAGAAATAAAAGAAGATATTACTGTCTTTAATATCCCAGACTTAATAAGTTTCAAGGCTAAGAAATTTGTAGAAAATAGAAATTTTTTTATTGAAGAAATTAAACAATTAACTTTTGGACCTACTTTAGTTATTCGTTCCTCAGCTGCAGATGAGGATGGAAATGAAAGCTCTTCGGCTGGAGAATACGATTCATTCTTAAATATTTCAGCAAATTCCCCAGAGGATATTTTAGATGCGATCGATAAAGTGATATCTAGTTATACAAAAAAACGACCTTTACTCGCAGATGATGAAGTAATCATTCAACAAATGGTTGAAATGAGTTCAATGAGCGGAGTTATTTTTACACATGACCTTAATACAGGAGCACCATACTACGTCATTAATTATGATGATCAAAGTGGGCTAACTGATACAGTAACAGCTGGTTATGGTGAATATTCAAATAGGACTCTCTACATTCATAGAAATGCAACAGATAAGGTAAGCTCTGAACGTTTTAAAAAATTATTAGAGGCCGTTAATGACCTTGAGTCAGTTATGGATAGCCAGTTTCTTGATATTGAATTTGCACTTGGAGAAGATCTCAGTATCCACTTACTTCAAGTCAGATCTATCACAACTCATTCAAATTGGAATAGAGCAATTACTAATAAAATTGACAATACTTTATGGAAACTTGAGAAATTTGTTGAGAAAAAATTCGTAACAATTGATGGAGTATACGGAGAAACTACTGTATTGGGTCAAATGCCAGATTGGAATCCAATAGAAATGATTGGGAGGGCACCTCGAGCTCTTGCATCATCTTTATATCAATTATTGATTACAGATAGTGCATGGAGTCTCGCAAGGGAACAAATGGGATATATGGTTCCAACAGGACAACCGCTTATGGTATTGTTGGCTGGACAACCTTTTATTGATGTAAGGTTAAGCTTTCACTCATACTTACCAAAGAATATCCCTTCAAAAGTTGCTTCAAAATTAGTTTCACACTGGATAAACCAACTTAAAGAGTCACCACAGCTACATGACAAAGTTGAGTTTGATATAGCAATAACAACTTATAGTTTTGACATTGATAAAAAAATTGAAAATTTAATTGGAAACTCTTTAACAACCAAAGAAAAGCTAGAATTCAAAAATGCACATTTAGATCAAACCTTAAAGCTCATTAAGGGTGAAGATAAAGGCTCATTGCAAACATCTTTATTCAATATCGAGAAGCTTAGAAAAAAACAGAATGAATACAGAAATTATCATAATTCATCAGAAATATCTTCACTTTTTTCAATGATCGCTGACTGCATAACTTACGGAACCATTCCATTTTCAATTCTTGCAAGACACGGCTTTATTGCAAAAACTATCCTCCTATCTATTCATGAATTAGGCATTATAACTGAAGATGAATTCAATAATTTTCAATCTTCTATCAAAACTGTTGCAAGCGAGCTTGTAACTGACATGCAAAATCTTCAATTAAATAAAATATCAAAAGAAGAATTTATGGCTCAATATGGTCATCTTAGACCTGGAACATATGATATTTTATCAAAACGGTATGATCAGATGTCAGATATAACGGAATTTGGTAAATTTCCTGAGGCTGAAAGTAATATAGGTTCTTTTGTTTTATCAGATTCACAGAAAAAAAATATCAATAAATTGTTGCAAGATAGTAATTTTGGTGACTTTGATGCGGATAATTTATTTAGTTATATCTATGAAGCTACTGTGGCACGAGAATACGGAAAGTTTATATTCACTAGGTCGGTAAGTGATATGTTAGAGCTGATATCAAGTTTTTCTGAAAAAAATAATATAAGTAGAGATGAAATTTCCCATGTACCAGTTAATTTTATACTTGATCTAGCAAAGAGAAGTTCAGACTATAGCATTGAAGAAAGTTTAAGATTTACTTCAGATATAGGCAAAGAACAACATTTGATAAGTTCTGCTATCAGACTACCACAATTAATGACAGATAAAGCAGATGTTCATGTTGTTCCTTTTTTTGTAAGTCATCCAAACTTTATAACTATCAAGGCTATTACAAGTGCTTGTATCTTTTTAACACCTGACATCGAAGATCCTGTATTAGAAAATAAAATTGTACTTATTGAAGGAGCAGATCCTGGATTTGATTGGATTTTTTCACAAAATATAAGTGGCTTAATTACCAAATATGGAGGTGCCAACTCTCATATGGCAATTAGATGTGCTGAATTCGGTATACCTGCCGCTATTGGATGTGGCGAACAGAGATTTGATAGACTTCTAAAATCAAATAAAGCTCATCTAGACTGTTCTGCTGGTATAATAAACCCTATTAATTAATAGGTATTTAGTAGATATAATATGGTCATATGGCTAATTGGATTATCAGGCTCAGGAAAATCAACACTAGCAAATAAAATTGTTTTGGAAGCTAACGAATTGGGAAATAAAACTGTTTTGTTAGATGGAGATGTAATACGTGAAATTTTTGGTGATGATTTAGGACATTCCCTAGAAGACAGATTTAAAAATGCTGAAAGGATATGTCAATTGGGTAAATTTTTAGATAATCAGGGTATTAATGTTGTCACAGCGATCTTGTCATTATTTCCTGAGAGCAGAGAATGGAATAGAAATAATATAAAAAACTACTATGAAGTTTATATTAAAACCCCTATAGATGATTTGATCAAAAGAGATTCAAAAGGGCTTTATGAAAAATTTAATAAAGGCAAAATTTCTGATGTTGCTGGCATGGACATAGAGTTTATTGAGCCTACTAATGCTGATATTGTTATTGATAATTCAGACTCAATAGAATCTTTTTTAAATCATACCAAGCCTATTATAGAAAAATTAATTCACTCAAAATGAGCACATATAAGCATACTGTTGGTAACAGAATTATCAGTCCAGATAAGTATATGTATACTTCATTCGAAGGAAATAATTTTTTAAAAATATACTACAAAGACAGATTAAGACATATAGAGAGTGCTCAAGAATTTTTTTCTTATCCATGCCTATATAAAATTCCAGAAAATCTTTATCTAAAAGTACACAATGCCCTAAAACATATATTAGAAAATAATAATTCATCTTTCTATCCAAATATGGAAAGACTGCATTTAAATCTACCTTCTAATCACAATAGTTATTATGAGAATAAGCAATTTAATATTTATGAGTTATCAAGCTACAATCTAAACACTGAAATAAATTCAGAAAACCTCATTACATCAATATTAAATGAAATAGTCCATGAAAATTCTTCAGAATCTATAAAGTATTGGATGGATTTATTGATCCAACGGTTCGAGGTAACAAAAAAAATATATCAAACCTACCCTAAAAATTTTAGTAGAGGCGAGGGTAGCTATGACAGTATTAATACTTATTGGATTTTTGCTCTTTCATTAGCACTTTACTTCAGCAAATCTCATAATATTAAATATTTAAATACTCTACTTAAAGTAGTTGATTTGTTATGTTCTCTTTCTAATCAAGATATAAAGAAGGATATACCTTCATCTGGTTTTACACTTATCTTATTGGTGGAACTTATTTTTATTAAAGGTTTATCAAGCAATATTGAGAGAGTCAATTTTGAATATAATTAATGTTGGAATGGTTGCTGCAGATACTTCTAGAACAAGACTGTATTTGAAAGAGCTCATTAAGAATAATCTGTTACCTAGTAGTGTCTTGATCCTTTTAAGCGAAGAGGATAGCTTGCTCCCAGGTCAAAAAAAATATGATACTGGAAATGAGCTTATTGGATTAATTAAAGAGGCAGGTATTAAGTATTATATAGCTTCAAATAGTAATATAAATTCAGATAGTGTTGTTGCTGAAATAAAAAATATGTCGGAACAGGTTTTAATATTTTCTGGTTATGGCGGAGTTTTATTGAGGGATAATATCTTGAATACTGGCAAAAAATTCCTGCATATTCATGGAGGGTATTTACCTGATTACAAAGGGAGTACAACTAATTACTATAGCTTAATAGAAGAAAATCAAATGGGGGCTTCAGCTATTTTTTTAACAAAAGATATAGATTCTGGTCCGATTCTACTAAGAAAAAAATTTCCAGCTCCAATAGACAGAAAAAAAATAGATCATACTTCTGATTCAGAGGTAAGAGCTGCAGTTTTAATAGAGTGTTTAAATCGTTATATTTCCTCAGGTATTTGGGAATTTGATTTAAAAGATAATCATGGGGGCGAAGATTTTTATATTATTCATCCCGTATTAAAGCATTTAGCTATAATGGGCGAAGAGGTTCTAAAATGAGAATAACAAGAAGAAGACATTCTGTAAAAGATTACTGGTCTTCCCGTTGGGAGGATATTCCTGCTGATGAAGCAATGGATAATATTCATGCATATCCTTTAAAATATGCCGAACAAATTATAAAAGACAAGAAGGGAAAAATTTTAGAAGCTGGATGTGGAGCTGGAAGGATACAACGTTATTATCATAACAAAGGGATGGATATTTTAGGAATAGATTTTATAAAAATAGCAATTGATAAGCTAAAAAAGATTGATCAAACACTTAAAGTTGAAGTTGGTGACATAACTGACTTGCGATTTGATGATTGTTCATTCAAGTATATCCTGGCTTATGGGCTTTATCATAATCTAGAGCATGGTTTAGAAAAATCAATACAAGAAACTTATAGAATTCTAGAATCAAGAGGTTCTCTGTGCGCATCATTTCGCGCAGACAATATCCAAACAAAAATAGTAGATTGGTTGGCAAATAATAGATCAGGAAGTAATAAAGATAGTAAATTACTAGAATTTCATAAGATGAACCTTACTCGTTCAGAGTTTAAAAATATTTTTAAAAATGAAGGATTTGAGATCGAATCTATTGTGCCTGTTGAAAATATGCCTCTTTTATATAAATTTTCTTTTTTTAGATCGTTTGCTCATAAAACTTTTGATGAGAACCTAGCAAGAAAAGAGGGCTATAAGCTATCCCCATTAGGGCAGCTACTTCAGAATTTTTTAATGTATTTTTTTCCAAATCAGTTTTGTAATATTTATGTAATGGTTGCTCATAAGAAGTAATGAATAAAAAACTAAGGATAGGGATATCTCAAAGAGTTGAGCACATAAAAAAATATGATGAATATCGTGATGCATTAGATCAAAGATTAGTTGATTGGGTTTTATTCTGTAAAGCCATGCCAGTACCTATTCCTAACAATTTATTTAATATAAATTCATCTCATGACATAAACAACTTAAACATTAACAATTGGTTAAATGAGCTTGAAATTGATGTAATTATTCTGTCAGGAGGCAATAATATTGGAGATGTTGCAAGAAGAGACTCAACAGAAATGTCCATACTTTCATGGGCAGAAACTAATAGAAAGCCTGTCCTGGGTATCTGTAGAGGAATGCAGATGTTAGGAGTTTATTTTGGAGCAAAATTACTAAGAATTGATGGACATGCAGGACCTGAAATTCGACATGAGCTGCAATGTGAAGATGCCTATGTTTTAGAACTTCCTAAGATAGTAAATAGTTACCATGATATGGCCCTGAAAGATTGCCCCGATTGTTATAACATATTGGCAGAATCTCAAGACGACTCAATCGAGGCTATAAAACATAAAAACTTACCTTGGGAAGGTTGGATGTGGCATCCAGAAAGAGAAGATTCATTTAATGAGATAGATAAAAATAGATTTAAAAAATTAATATTTAATGCAGACTAACAAACCTAAAGTAATACTTCTTGTTGCTGGAGAAGGAAAAAGACTACGACCATTCACCATAGACAGGCCCAAATGTATGGTTAAAATTAACGGCATTTCATTAATAGATCGCCAACTATCTGTCCTTAAATCAGTTGGATTAGATGATATTTTAATGATTGGTGGATATAAGGCTGAGATGCTAAAAAGAAAGGACATTAAGTTAAAAATTAACTCTAGGTATTATGAAACCAATATGGTTTGGACATTATTCTCAGCCTATGATGATTTAGAAGGTGACATAATTATTAGCTATGGGGATATAGTTTATTCTAAAGATATTCTAATAAAATTACTTAAATCTCACGCAGACATATCAGTAACAATAGATAAAGATTGGGAAAATTACTGGCGTGCAAGAAATGACAATCCTTTGGATGATGCAGAAACTCTTAAATTAAGAAAAGATAAAACTATTTTGGAAATTGGTAAGAAACCAAAATCAATTCAAGAAATAGAAGGCCAGTATATGGGCTTAATGAAGTTCTCTTCTTTGGGCATCAAGCAACTCAAAAGTGTATTTGATGAGGCGGCTAGATGCGGCGACTTGGATGGGAAGCCTATAGAAAATGCTTACATGACAGATCTGCTTCAAGCTGTAATTGATAGAGGCATATCTATTGCATCTGTTCCTGTATCAGGTGGCTGGATTGAGGTTGATACAGTTGATGATTTAAATTCTGATGTAACAAATCAACGAATTAATAGCATAGATGAAAATAATTAAGATATTAAATGGTTTCTTATTTAATAGGTTTACTATTGAAAATAAAATAGCCTTTTATATCAATGAAGATTATATTCTTGACCATTACTTTAATGTTATGGATAAGCTTGATCCTTCTAAATTTGATGTAATCTTTGCTAATAAATTTAAGGATGTTAAATATAAAAAAATAACTGAGAAAATAAAATCTAAGCCATGGAACATTCTTTTTTTAAATCAAGTTATTTGGGTAAGAAAATATAAATTGTTAGTAACACATATATATTTAGGTGGAGACTCAATAAAAAAAATAAGCTTAGCTGATAAAATTAGAACACTTATTTATAAAATACTAATAGTTGTCGGAAGAAAAGATAAAACAAAACCCAGAAAGCAATATTTTCAACAAGTTCTTGGTGTGTATAATGTTCGATTTATGTACGGTGCAGATGGAAATCGTTTTAAGCTTCCAGAATATAACTCCTTATTTGATGAATTTTTTTGTCATGGACCCCGAGACTCTAAAATAGTGCATGAACAGTTTAAAAAACCTATAACTCAAATGGGATACCCTAGATATGACACTTATTTTAGCAATCTAAGTAATCAAAAACTTAAAAATAATCTTTATAGTCAACATTCCTGTTCTAGAGATAAACCTACTATATTGTGGATATGTACTGTTAGTAGCCATTTTTCAACTATAGAAAAATATGAAAAGATGATGCTTAAGTTAATTGATAAATATAATGTAATTCTGAGACCCCATCCAATGGAAATCGACCCTCAGTTTAGTCGCTATAACCCTAATGTACATCAGATCATAAACTCAAGAAAATTTATTGTGAATATTGATGCTCACCAAGAGATGTCAGAACTTTATCTCATTGCTGATTATGTCTTTTGTGATTATGGGGGTAGTATTTTTAGTTCATTATATTTAGATAAAAAAATTCTATTAATGGATCATGAAGATATTAGCTTAGATGAAGAAATGTTTAATTCAACACAAATCGAAGTTCGAAAGTATCTACCTGTGATTAATTTTAATGATCCCATAGTTGTTGAAGAGGATTTTGCCAACCCTTTATTTTGGAAAAAGTGGCAAGACTCTCAAGCATACGCAAGAAATAAGTACTTTGGAGATAATAAATCAAACTCATCTTTAAAAGCAGCTAAAAGAATGTTGGAGATACTTGAAAATGTCTAATTTAGCTCCTGTTGTAATGTTTGTCTATGATCGATTAGAACATGCAAAAAAATCTATTCACGCTCTAAAAAATAATTATTTGGCAAAGGAAACCTCTTTATATATTTATAGTGATGGATCAAAAAATAGTAAATCAGCAGAAGGCGTAATGAAAGTTAGAGAGTTTATAAATAACATTAGCGGGTTTAAAAAAATTTTTGTTATTGAAAGAGAAGGTAATTTTGGTTTGGCTAATTCTTTAATAGATGGGATAACAAACGTAGTAAATGAGCATGGAAAAATAATTGTTCTGGAGGATGACCTGGTAACAAGTAGATATTTTCTAAATTTTATGAATAATTCTTTGAATATGTATGAACAAGATAAGCAAGTAGCAACTATAAGTGGTTATATTTATCCCATTGAGCATTTACCGGAATCTTTCTTTATTAAAGGTGTGGACTCATGGGGGTGGGCAACATGGAAAGATAGATGGGCTTTATTTGAACCAAATGGAGAGACATTATTAAATGAATTAGAATCAAAGAATTTAAGTAGAGAAGCAAATTTTAACAACTCTTTTAAATATTCGGATATGTTAAAACAGCAGATTAGAGGTCAAAATAATTCATGGGCAGTGAGATGGTATATGAGTATATTTTTACAAGGAAAGTTAACACTCTACCCAGGTAAAACTTTTGTTAAAAATATAGGATTTGGTGATGATGCAACTCATACTAAGGTTAATGGGGATAAATATGATAGCGAATTCAATAAAATGGAAGAAACTTTTAATAAGCTAGAAATTCTAGAGTGCAATAAAAGTAGAAAAAAAGTAGAAGATTTTTATTTTTCAGTAAAGCCAAGTTTATTGACAAGGCTATTCAATTTTTTTAATTATAGTAAATAGATATGGCTTATTTTATTGATGTACCTAGATTTGAAGATAGTAGAGGTAGTTTGTGTGTTATTGATAACCTACTTCCTTTCATAGTCGAGAGAACTTATTATATATTTCGCGTAAAAGGCGTAAGAGGCGGTCACCGCCATAAAAAAACAGTTCAGGCATTAATTTGTCTATCTGGAAGTTGCAATGTTTATGTTAATAATGGAGAAGATGAGACAACTTATTCTCTTGATGAGCCTGGTAAATGTTTGATTGTTGAGCCCAAAGACTGGCATACAATGAGCAATTTTTCCAAAAATTCTACATTGCTGGTAATGTCATCACACTCTTACAGCCGAGATGATTATATTGATGAAAAATATTAAGAAGAAGGTTAATTAAAATGATTGAGTATGAAAATTTAAGAAAATCAAATGAAGTATTCGCTAAGGAGTTTCAGAAAAACTTTGAAGAATTTCTTGATAGCGGTTGGTATATATTAGGTCAAAATGTTTCAGAATTTGAGGAAAAATTTGCTGATTTTTGCAATGCTAAATATTGCATTGGCGTAGCCTCAGGTTTGGATGCTTTAATATTAGCAATAGACGCATTTAAATTCCCCAAGGGAAGCGAAATCATTGTCCCATCAAATACCTACATAGCTACAATAATGGCAATTGTAAAAAATGGATTCATCCCTATTTTAGTTGAACCAGATATTAAAACTTACAATATTGATGCGGCAAAAATAGAAGAAAAGATTAATAAAAAGACAGTAGCAATATTAGTAGTTCATCTATATGGAAAGGTATGTGACATGAAATCCATAACTACTATAGCAAAAAATCATAATTTAAAAATAATTGAAGATTCTGCTCAGGCTCATGGTGCTAAATTTTGTGGAAAAATGGCTGGAACTTTTGGGGTAGGTTGTTTTAGCTTCTATCCTACAAAAAATCTAGGTGCTCTAGGAGATGCTGGTGCAATAATTTGCGATGATTTTGATTTCTCAAAAAAGATTAGATCATTAAGAAATTATGGTAGCTCGAAGAAATACTATAACGATGACTTGGGCTATAATTCAAGATTAGATGAGATTCAAGCAGGATTTTTATCAATTAAATTAGGTATGTTGAATAAAATTACAGAGCATAAAAGGGAATTAGCCAATTTATATTTATCTAATTTAAATGACAATTTTATTAAGCCAATAGTTCAAGATGACTACTATGATGTATATCATATATTTAATATCAGACACCAAGATAGAGATAATTTAAAAGAATATTTACTGCAAAATGGAGTCGGGACAGAGATTCATTATCCTGTATCACCAATTAATCAAAAATTTATGTCAACCATTGGAAACGGAAGCTATCCAATCAGCGAGGAAATTCACAACACAACATTAAGTCTTCCAATCTCATACTTTCATAAAATAGAAGATATATATAAGGTATGTGAAGTTATGAATTCTTGGAAGGCATAAAAATTATGGAAAATTATGTAACTCTTTTTGATAGCTTGTATTTGCCTCAAGGTATTTCACTTCATAGGTCAATGCAGAGACACGTTAAAAGCTTTACATTATGGATAATATGTATGGATAAAAATACATATTTTATTCTTGGTGAATTGGATTTACCAAATGTGAAACTCCTTTTTATAGATGACCTTGAAACAAATGAATTATTGGCTGTTAAGTCTGATAGATCTAAGGGGGAATACTGTTGGACATTAACGCCATTCGCACCAAAATTTGTCTTTAATCAGGATATATCTATAGACAGGGTAACTTATATAGATGCAGATCTTTGGTTTAGGAAGGATCCAGAGGAAATATTTCTAGAACTAGATACTTCAGGCAAGGGAGTCTTAATAACTGATCATAATTATGCACCTATGTATGATCAAAGCGCTACCTCTGGGCAATATTGCGTTCAATTCATGACCTTTAAGAGAAATGATGGTGAGCTTGTAAGGAGTTGGTGGGAGGAGCGTTGTTTAGAATGGTGTTATGCAAGATTTGAGGATGGTAAGTTTGGTGATCAAAAGTATCTAGATGACTGGACTAGTAGGTTTAATAAACAAGTTCACGTTTTAAAGAATAAAGAATTAATGCTGGCTCCTTGGAATGCGGTTAGATTTCCTTACGGAAATTCTATTATTTGGCATTTTCAAGGGTTAAATATTATCCGAAAGAAATCCTCTTTTTATGCATATTTTGGTTTTTATAACTTACCAACCACTACTAGAGATTTTATTTATCAAGAGTATTTAAAAGATTTAGGTTACTCGATTGAAGCTTTAAATAGTCTTAACCACAGCGTCCGAACGCAAGGCGTCATGACAATATGGCAAAAAACTAGAGAATTAATTTTACAATTTTTAGTATTGCTCAAGTTTCCACTTAACCTTAATCTCGTTAAGATTAATGTTTCACAAAAGGAAGCAAAAACTAATCTGTAAATACTGATATGGATAAAGATATTAAACAAGATTATATTCCCAGAGTCACTGTAATTACTATTAACTATAATGATTCAGATGGGCTAAAAACAACAATCGATAGCGTTGTTAACCAAACGTATAAAAACTATCAGTATTTAATTATTGATGGGGAGTCAACCGATGGGAGTATTGATGTTATAAAAAGCTATACTCAAAACGAATTTGATATAGTAATTAAAAAGGATAAAGGCATATATCATGCAATGAATAAGGGAGTATCTTTAGCAAGCGGAGAATGGTTATTATTTATGAACTCTGGCGATGTATTTCTTGATAAAGACTCCTTAAGTTTAGCAATGAATAACACCTCAGATCAGATAGATGTTTTATATTCAGACTGGATATACGCGAGCTCTAAAAAGCATATTCATGCCTCAAAGAAAAATATGACCTTAAGACACCAATCAGTTATTTACAGAAAGCATCTACATAATATTTATGGAACTTATTTAGTTTCTTCAGGAGTTACCATTTCTGATTACATATTTTTTCTTTCTATAGAAAATACTAGATGGAAATATCATAACGCTCCCTTATCTATATGTGAAGAATATGGAGTTTCTGCAAACGTTTCACATTTCTATCAAAAAATTGCAGTGGACTTTATTTTTAAAAAATACAGTAGAATTAAGTTAGTTTTAATATTAATCTTATATCCCATTTATAAAACTTTAAAATCTTTTTTGCTAAAACTTAAAAAAATAGGCCGTAATTAACCTACTAATGCATTATTATTTTTATTGTTTAATAACTAAAAAACTATTCAGAATAAATGTTTAATTTATCAAGTAAAAGATTTATATTCTTTATTATTATTTTATTATCATCTCCAGCTTTTTCTATCACTGGACTATTTAATTTAGGATTTTTTCCAAATGAAAAATTAGCAATATTACTTGTTGCAATTAGTAAATCTGCATGGAGGGAAGAATTTAAGCAACTCCGCTTAATTGGATTTATTATCTCTTTTATTTTAGGTTGCTTGTTTTGCATTCAAATAATAACTGGGACCTCGGGAATAATACAAGCTAGTATCAACTCCATATTTATAATTGCTTCCATTCCTCTTTACTGTTCATTCCTAAGCGCACGCCCAAATTTAACATTACAGCTGATCTTCTTTGTGGGCATATTGCAATTAATAATTTCACTATTTCAACAATATCATTCGTTTTCTGGGAATTATGATACGGCCTTTATTTTTAATAACTACCCCCCTCAGCAGGGGGTGTATGATTATATGGTTGCTGAAACAGGCTTCTGGTATAGGACTGCAGGACTATTTTTTGAATCTTCTGGATATGGATTATTTCAATGGCTGGCTATAATCTGTGCTCTGCAAATAAATATTCATAAAACTCTTTTCGGTAAGATTATTTTATTTATTCTTATTTTAGAAGTCATTCTAAATGGTGCATTAACTGGCTATTTATTTGCGTTTGGTTTTTTTGTTACTAAATTTTTAATTAAGTTTAAAAATAGAAAAAATCTTATAAAAGCTTTATTTAACTTTCCTGTTATTTTAATACTTTTCTATTTAATTCAAGCGTCTAACTATTATGACTTTAGTGGCCTCACTAATAAGGTAATTGGCCAATTTGATTTTTTATATAACGATAATAGCTATAAGGTAAGTAGAATAAGGGGGATGTTTGAATCAATCCAAGGCTCTCTTGGAAGTGACTATGTAATGTTTGGGGCTGGATTTAGTTGGCTAAACCCAACTCTAGATTTTTACTCGCTTTATATCAGGGCTTATGGTGTAGCTGGCTTTTTTTGTCTTGTTTTATTTATTTTTTCTATTCTTAAAAAAGCACCTTTATATTATGGGGCTGCAGTTTTTCTTGCTTTAAGTGTTAATGGACACCTATCAACATCTATCAACATAATTATACTCTCTATGTCATTTGTATTTTATAAAATTCAACAATCAACAATCAATAATGAGGAATTAAAAAAATGATTTCAATTTGCATGGCTTCTTATAATGGAAGTAGGTATGTTAAGGAGCAGCTTAAAAGTATTCTTTTACAAATAGAGTCTGATGACGAGATTATAGTGGTAGATGATGCGTCAACTGACAATACAATCAGCATAATTGAAAGTATCAACGACAATAGATTAAAGCTTTATGTTAATCCAAAGAATATTGGAGTAATTGGCTCTTTTGAGCGCTCAATTTTGCTAGCAAGGGGAGATGTTATCTTTCTATCAGACCAAGATGATATTTGGCTTCCTGGTAAAGTTAGTAAAATCATGAATGTTTTTTCTAAAAATATAGATGTAACATTATGCCTATCTGATGCTCTGATTATTGATGGTAAAAGCACTATTTTAGAGGGTACTTACTTTAACCGAAGGGGTGGGTTCAAGAGAGGGGCAATTTCTAACATAGCTAAAAATAAGTTTTTAGGCTGCTCCATTGCTTTTAAAGCATCTCTTGTAAATCATATTTTACCATTTCCAAGAAATATCCCTGCTCATGATATGTGGGTAGGCATAATTAATGAAATTTATGGCAAATCTGAATATATAAACGAACCTTTGTTTCATTACAGAAGACATGACAAAAACGTTAGCTCTATGAAACATGAAAGCATTCTAAAAATGTTAAAATGGAGAATTATTTTAATTTATCAGTTACTTAAAAGAGTTATTTCTATTTATTTCAATTAAATTTATATAGATAAAGGATGTTGACTTGTTAACTTGTTAACTTGTTGGCTTGAGTTATCTTGAAGAGGTTCTGACTATAAATGCTCGTTAAACAGATTAAATTAAATTATAATTCTGGTTATATTTTCCTAAACGGCTATTTAATATGAAAACTGCCCTTATAACTGGTATTACTGGTCAAGATGGCTCCTATCTAGCTGAATTTTTGTTAGAAAAGGGTTATATTGTTCATGGTATAAAACGACGTTCATCTTCTTTTAACACTGAGCGGATTGATCATATATACGACGATATCTCAGTTCATGATAATCGTTTCCATCTTCATTATGGCGATCTGTCGGACTCTTCAAATCTTACTAGAATAATTAAGGAGACTCAACCAGATGAAGTATATAACTTAGCAGCTCAATCTCATGTTGCTGTTTCTTTTGAATCTCCTGAATATACTGCAGATGTTGATGCATTAGGTACACTCCGCATACTTGAGGCTATTCGTTTCTTAGGAATGGAAAAGAAGACACGTTTTTATCAAGCTTCTACTTCTGAGCTTTTTGGCTTGGTTCAAGAAACTCCACAAAAAGAAACTACACCTTTCTACCCGCGCTCACCTTATGCTGTTGCAAAAATGTATGCTTACTGGATTACAATTAATTATCGTGAGTCTTATGGGATGTATGCATGTAATGGAATTTTATTTAACCATGAGTCTATGCGACGAGGAGAAACTTTTGTAACTCGAAAAATTACACGTGGCCTAGCAAATATTGCTCAAGGGTTAGATAAATGCTTACATTTAGGCAACATGGACTCTCTTAGAGACTGGGGTCATGCTAAAGATTATGTTCGTATGCAGTGGATGATGTTGCAACAAGATATTCCTGATGATTTTGTTATAGCCACAGGCAGGCAAATCTCTGTTCGTGAATTTGTACAATTATCAGCACGTGAGCTTGGCATAGAGCTAGATTTTCAAGGTAAAGGGGTTGATGAAATTGCTGTGGTTACTAGTATTGATGGTGATTTAGCTCCAGCACTTTCTCCAGGGGATATTGTAATCCAAGTAAATCCAAGATATTTTCGACCAGCAGAAGTAGAGACATTGTTAGGAGATCCAAGTAAGGCTAAAAAACTTTTGGGCTGGGTTCCGGAAATTACTTTAGAACAGATGTGCTCTGAAATGGTTCAACATGATCTAAAAGATGCTATGCAAAAATCTTTACTTAAATCTCATGGTTATATCGTGCCTGTACCTCGCGAAAATTAAATATGACAACATCAATCTTTGTAGCTGGTCATATGGGGATGGTCGGTTCTGCTATAGTGCGCGAATTATCTCTTAATAAGAATGTAAAACTATTGCTTGCTTCCAGAGCAGAGCTAGATCTTGAGGATATGCATTCTGTTAAAAAATATATGCAAACCCATAAACCAGACCAGGTTTATTTAGCAGCAGCAAAGGTTGGTGGAATATATGCAAATAATACGTATCCAGCAGAGTTTATTTCAAATAATTTAGCAATTCAATCCAATATAATTCAGGCTGCACATATCTCCGGTGTCAACAAACTGCTATTTTTAGGTAGCTCCTGCATCTATCCTCAGCTTGCTAAACAGCCCATGAGTGAAGAATCTTTGTTGACAGGATTGCTTGAGCCAACTAACGAGCCTTATGCTATTGCAAAAATAGCAGGCATAAAGATGTGCGAATCATATAATAGACAATATGGTGTAGATTATCGATGTGTTATGCCTACCAACCTATATGGTATTAATGATAACTTTCATCTTGAAAACTCCCATGTCATACCTGCTATGATGCGTCGTTTTCATGAAGCAAAGATACTCGAACATAATAGTGTTGAGGTATGGGGTACAGGAAAGCCAAAGAGAGAGTTTTTATATGTTGATGATATGGCTAAAGCCTCCATTCATGTTATGAACCTCTCACATGATAATTTTGTAAATGTCGTCCCTAATCCTATGTGTTCGCACATTAATGTTGGCACTGGACGTGATGTTACTATTGCCGAGCTTGCCAAAACAATGGCGGATGTCATTGGGTTTAAAGGTGATATAGTGTTTAACTCAACTAAATTAGATGGTGCACCACGCAAGCTGTTAAATGTAAATCGACTTTCATCTTTGGGCTGGGACTACTCTATAGATTTAGAGCAAGGTCTTCTGATGACTTATAAGTGGTTTATAGATAATATTAATGAATCTCGAATGTAATATTTTAAATAGTATTGATATCTGGGAGGTGTCATTTGAAGGTTTCTATAATAACAGCAACTTATAATAGAGAGTCTACAGTCGTTAGAGCTATTTCTAGTATAAAAAATCAAACGTATCAAAATATACAAGTAATTGTTATAGATGGAGCATCTAAAGACAATACTATTTCTTTAATAAAACCAATGCTAAGTGATGAAGATGTAATTCAATCCGAGCCCGATGGTGGAATTTATGATGCTTTAAACAAAGGACTTGCAATAGCTGATGGAGAAATAGTAGCCTTTCTTCATTCAGATGATTTATATTCAGATAATTATGTTATCTCTAATGTTGTAAAAATTTTTTTAGATCAAAGCATTGATATAGTTTATGGAGATGTCAGTTTTTTTTCTAACAACGAGCCTGCTGTAATAAAAAGAAAATATAAATCAGGAGCTCTTTCAAAAAGAAGGCTTGCTTGGGGAAAGATGCCAGCCCATCCAGCTATATTTATCAGACGCCGTGTTTATGATAAAGTTGGTTTTTTCAAAACTAATTTTAAAATAGCTGCTGATTATGAGTTTTTGTGTAGAGTAATAAATTATAAAAATTTAAAATCTATTTATCTTCATAGTGTTTTAGTGCAAATGCAGCTTGGGGGTATTAGCACTAAAGGACTTAAAAGCACCTTTATACTAAATAAAGAAGTTTATAGGGCATTGCGAAGTAACGGTATTTATACTAATTTATTTATGTTGCTTTCGAAATACCCTTCAAAATTTTTTCAGTTTCTAAGGCTATAAAATATTTATACTAGCAATTTTTTCTTATTAAAATTTACTATTAATGTATTTCTTTTAATTGCAAAATTGTTTAGCATGAAACTTATGTGGAGAAAAATAGCTTGGTTATAGACGAATACGTTCTTTTATAAATACAACCATTATTGTTAGAGTTTTTTTTGAATTGAAAAAATAATTTTGCTAATAAAAGCAAGGAATTAAAATGAGTATATTGTCATTAATAGGGAGAAAAATGCCTTTATTTGATGAGGATTTATTGTCCTCAGAAGATGAATTGAAAGAAATAATATTAAATAGTAGATTTCTAGTAATTGGTGGCGCAGGATCAATTGGGCAGGCTGTCTCACGTGAGATATTTAAACGTAACCCCAAGTTATTGCATATTGTTGATATTTCAGAAAATAATATGGTAGAGCTTGTAAGAGATCTTAGAAGCACCGTTGGATATGGAAGTGGTGATTTTAAGACATTTGCTCTTGATTGCGGTAGTTATGAATTCGAGGCGCTTATTCAGGCAGAAGGGCCATATGATTATGTATTTAATCTTTCTGCATTGAAGCATGTAAGAAGTGAATCAGACCCTTACACGCTTATGCGTATGATAAAGGTTAATATATTTAATACTATTAAAACAGTTAGATTGGCAAAAAAAATGAATGCTAAAAACTACTTTTGCGTTTCAACTGATAAAGCAGCTAATCCTGTAAATATGATGGGAGCAAGTAAGCGAATTATGGAGATATTTTTAATGCGTGAAAGCATAAATCAGAATATCTCAATGGCTAGATTTGCCAATGTAGCTTTTTCTGATGGTTCTCTTTTACATGGATTTAACCAACGTTTTTTAAAGAAGCAACCCTTGGCTGCTCCAAATGACGTTCGTCGATATTTTGTTACGCCTCAGGAGTCCGGTGAATTATGTCTTTTATCTGGATTAATGGGAGGAAATAGAGACATTTTTTTTCCAAAACTAAGTGAGAAATTACATCTCATAACTTTTTCTGAAATCGCAGTACATTTTTTAAAAGAAAGAGGTTATGAGGCCTATGAATGTAAATCAGAAAATGAAGCTCGTAATAGAGCAGAAGAATTAATTGCTAATAAAAAATGGCCTTGCTACTTTTTTAAGAGTGACACTACTGGTGAAAAAGATTTTGAAGAGTTTTATACCAGTAAGGAGGATTTAAACATGAATCGCTTTAATGCAGTTGGAATTATCCACAATAATGCTGATTTTGATGAAGATAAATTAGATGAATTTGTAAATGGGATAAAGAAATTAACTACAAAATTAAATTGGACTAAAAAAGATATTGTTAAGTTATATTTTGGATTATTACCAGGCTTTACACACAAAGAAACAGGTAAATATCTTGATCAAAAAATGTAGTAGAAGTCCTACTAAATTTCTTATAATTTTAGAATATTTTTTTACATGAATACATCTAAAAATTAATAGAAAAATATAACTATCGCTAAATAATTAGTTGGCTATAATATTTAAAATGAATAAATCTATCTCAATCAATTCTTTCAATTTAAGAAGTTTCACATTAAATCCTAATGATTAAATTTAGCAATCTAAGCTCTGAACCTCCATACTTAAAACTTAAACATAAATATGATGAAGCGCTATTTGCAAAGCAAAAAAATATAGAAGCTCTAAGTATTTCCTCCTATTCAAAAAGTTTAAATGAGGTTAACTCTAGGTTTGTAAATTTAAAATTTTTAAATCATGAGGATTTCATTTTTTTCTCTAACTACAGCTCGCCTAAATCAAAAGAATTTAAAGAACACAACCAAATAACGGCATTAATCTTCTGGAATAGTATAAATGTTCAAATTAGAATCAAGGCACTTATTAAAAAAACTTCAAAAGAGTTTAATAAGAATTATTTTTTAAATAGATCTAAACAAAAAAATGCACTAGCAATATCATCCAATCAATCTATGGAAATTGATTCTTATAGTAACGTTATAAATAACTATAATAATTCATTAAAATTAGATGATTTAAAAGATTGCCCGGACCACTGGGGTGGCTTTACATTTACTCCTTATTACTTTGAGTTCTGGGAAGGTCACAATTCGAGATTAAATAAAAGACAAGTTTATGAAAAAAAAGATGGCAGTTGGTGTTTTTACCTTCTTCAGCCCTAGAAAAAATCTTATTGCGTAATAGGCTAATTAGTATAAAATCACATCAAATTATGAATATAAGCACCAAATCATCTCTTAAAAAAGTAATCTCTAATACTTTATGTTTATAATCCTTCCAAATTCCATTAAATAGGTACTATCATAGCCTCTCAGAAAAAAAATATTACCCCTATTAATGAAAAGATTAGAGCTAGTGAGGTTATGCTAATTGGTTCAAATGGAGAGAAGCAGGGCTTAGTTGCTTATTCTGTGGCTTTAGAGTCAGCAAGAGTTGCATCACTTGACCTAGTTCAGGTATCTCCATCTGATGCCACCCCAGTTGTTTGTAAGCTTTTAGATTATGGTAAGCATGTCTTTGATAAGAAAAAAAATCTTTCTTCTTCTAAGGTTAAAGTTAAAAGAAATACTACAAAAGAGATTAAATTTAGACCTTCCACTGATGTTGGTGACTATAATATTAAATTAAAAAAGGTTAAAAGCTTTATTCTTGACGGAGATAAGACTAAAATAAGCGTCCG
>MDTF01001411.1_pt1 | contig 44924 bp, 47 predicted proteins | sample 811191 | NCBI WGS metagenome assembly MDTF01 (sample SAMN05326649, study PRJNA326480) | marine metagenome | isolation source: seawater | place: Southern Ocean | collected 2011 | reverse complement strand
GTTGATAGGCTGGATGTGGAAGCGCAGTAATGCGTGTAGCTGACCAGTACTAATAGCTCAATTGGCTTGATTTATGCACTGAAAAAAATTTTTTAGATATTTATCAATTATTAATAACTTTTAATTAAAATACTTACAAATTAACATTATAGCTTTTAGTTATTATAATCCTAATTTTTATTATTATTGTTTCAAGACACTTTCAACATTTTTTAAATATATGTTGTTTAATATCATTTAAGTAATTTTGATATAAAGATGATATAGTTAGTTATTATTTTTTTTATGAAAACAGTTGCTACAATTGAGGCCAGAATGACTTCTAGTCGCTTGCCTGGCAAAGTAATAATGAAAGTTAAAAAAAAAATGATGCTAGTATATCTAGTTGAAAGATTAAAAAAGGTAAAAGAGATAGAAGAAATAATATTATGCACTACAAAAAATAAAACTGACGATATTTTAGTTGAGCAAGCAAAAAAACTAAATATAAAATTCTTTAGAGGTAGTGAAAATAATGTTTTGAGTAGAGTTGTCAATGCATTAAAAAAATTTAAAGCTGATACAATTGTACAAATAACTGGCGACTGCCCAATTATTGATTACAAGATTATTAAACAAGCAATATCAATATATAACAAAAATAAATATGATTGTGTTACTAACTCTTTTGTTAGATCTTTTCCTGATGGGATGGATGTAAGTGTTGTAAACTCAAAATCTTTAATAAAAACTAATACCTTATCAAAGAAAAAAAAACATAAAGAACATGTAACTTTATTTATTAGAGAAAATCCAAAAATTTTTAAAATTAAAAATTTGATTGCTACTAAAAAAAATTATTGGCCAGAATTAGGAGTAACTCTGGATGAAAAAAAAGATTATATATTGATAAAAAAAATAATTAATTACTTTTATTATAAGAAATATTTCTTTGGATGTAGTGACATTATAAGATTAGTCAAAAAAAAAAACTGGATCAAAATTAATGAAAATGTTGATCGCAAAGGATATAATAAAAAAGACTTATAATGATAGGCATATCAAGTAATGATGCAGGTGGAGCTGAAATATTAAGTGAATACGTTATAAATAATAAAAATAAATATTTATTTTTTTTAAGCGGTCCTGCTATTAAAATCTTTAGAAAAAAAATTAGTAATTTAAAAATTTCTAAATTTAATAAATCTATTCATAAGTTATCATTAGTTATTTCTTCAACTGGTTGGGCAACTAAAAATGAGATAGATATAATACATCAATGTAAGGTAAATAAGATTAAAGTATGTGCTTTTTTAGATCATTGGATAAATTATAAGAAAAGATTTCTAAGACGTAATAGATTAGTTTTACCAGATGAAATATGGGTAGGTGACAGCGATGCATATAAAATAGCAAAAAAAACTTTTAATGGAGATGTTAAAATTCTTAGAAAAAAAAATTATTATTTTAAAAAAGTAAAAAAGTTTTTTAACATAAAGAAAAAACAAAAAACAAATATAACAAAAAAAGTATTATATCTTTGTGAGCCTATAACCGAATTAAAAAAAAAAAATTTTTATAATGAAAAACAATGTATTAACTTATTCTTAAAAAAAATAACTAAAATTTATAAAATAAAAAAAATTATTTTCAGACCTCATCCCTACGAAAATCCAAAAAAGTATAATTGGGTAAATGAATTTAAAGAATATAAAATATCTATAAGAAAAAATAATGATCTTTTAGATGAAATATATAAAAATGATATCATAGTTGGCTGCAATACTGTTGCTATGTACGTTGCCATTCTTGCAAACAAAAAAGTTTATTCATCTATACCTAAAGGTTTTTTATGCGAAATTCCATCAAACCAGATAAATTATTTAAATAAATTTTAATGCAAAAAATAAAATCTTTTATAATAGGTTTGGGAAATATTGGAATTGGATATGATAAAACAATTAAAAATAAATATTTTTATACACACGCAAAGTCAATTACTTACAGTAAGATATTTGATTTAGTAGGTGGATCAGATATTTCAAAAAAAAAAAAGAGATATTTTTCTTAAAAAGTACAAAAAACCTGTATTCCATAGTATTGATTTACCACTTTTAAAAACAAAACCATCACTCGTAGTTTTGTCTACACCAACAAATACCCATTTTCAATGTATTAAAAAAATCGTAAAACATAAATGTGTAAAGTTTTTAATTTGTGAAAAACCTTTATCAACAAATATTAATGAAGCTGAAAAAATTGTAAAAATTTGCAAAAAAAATAATATTAAATTATTTGTCAATTATTTTAGAATTTCAGAGCCCTCAACTCAAAAGTTAAAAAAAATATTTATAAATAATAAAAATGAGGTTTTTGGCAAAGTATATTATTCACGAGGTTTTTTTAATAATGCATCTCATTTTTTGAATTTATTTGAATACATATTTGGTGAATTTAAAAATGGTTATTTAACTAAAAGACTAAAAATTTTTAGAAAATATGACTTAAAATGCAATTTTTTCGTTGAACTTGGTGACGCAAAAATTAATTTTATTTGTAAAAATAAAGAGTTTGATCAATTTAAATTTGAGCTTAAATATGGAAAACATTTAATTAAATATACAAAAAACGGTGAGCAAATAGTAATAATTAAAAAAGGAGTGTCTAAAAATATTATAAATAATTTGATGTATAAATATCAATTAAATGTTTATAATGAAATTACAAAATATATCCTCAAAAAAAAAAATTATCATCTCTGTAGTGGTGATGATGCCTTAAAAACTGTAAATAATATGTACAAAATTTTAAATCATGAGAAAATTTAAGAAATACAATTCAATTGGTAAAGAGGAGCTTAAAGCTGCATCAGCTGTCATTAAAAGTGGAAATTTGTCGAATTTTTTAGGTGAGTATTCAAAAGAATTTTTTGGAGGACCTAAAGTAAGAGAATTTGAGAAAAAATGTAAATCATTTTTCAATGTAAAACACGCAATAACTGTAAATTCATGGACATCTGGATTAATTTGTGCTGTAGGAGCTTTAGATATTAGCCCCGGTGATGAAATAATTTTACCCCCATGGACCATGTCTGCTTGTGCATCTGCTATTTTAAATTGGAATGCGATACCAGTATTTGCAGATATAGATAAAACAACTTATAATATTGATCCTGAAGATGTTTTAAGAAAAATTTCAAAAAAAACTAAAGCTATTATGGCGGTAGATATCTTTGGACATCCTTGCAATATATCTGAACTAAAAAAAATTTCTAAAAAATATAAAATTAAATTAATTACTGACTCAGCTCAGTCACCATACTCTTTTTACAAAAAAAAAATTGCTGGAACAATATCAGACGTAGGTGGTATAAGCTTAAATTATCACAAACATATTCATACTGGAGAAGGAGGAGTGATTTTTACAAATTCTGATAAAATTGCAAAGAGAATAAATCTTATTCGAAATCATGCCGAAAGTGTAGTGCGCTCAAATAAAGTTGAAAATTTATCAAATATGATTGGTTATAATTTTAGACTTGGCGAAATAGAAAGCGCTATTGGTATTCAACAATTAAAAAAATTAAAAAAAGTAATAAGAAAAAAACAAAAAATTTGTCAGTTGCTTACTAAAAATTTATCAAAACTTTCTAGGTTATTTTTACCAAAAGTTTTAAAAGGTTATACTCATTCATATTACATTTATGGAATAAACCTTGATTTACAAAATATAAAATATTCAAGAGAATATATTATTAATAAATTAACATCAGAAGGTGTCCCAGGACTAAGTGCAGGTTATACATGCTTGCATTTATTGCCAATGTTTCAAAAAAAAATTGCTTATGGTAGTAAAGGATTTCCTTGGAATTCTAATTTTAACAAAAGAAATATTTCATATAAAAAAGGTCTTTGCCCAAACGCCGAATATTTGCATGAAAAGTCATTTATAAAATTTGAAGTTTGTATGTATGATTTAACAATCGATGATGTAAAATTTATTAGCAGTGCTTTTGAGAAAGTTTGGAGTGATCTTAAAATTATGTGAATAAAAAATATATTAATTTTTACAAACATAATTAATTTAGATTTTTTTTATAATAATAAGAGAATATGGAAGAAATTTATGAGAAAAATAAATATTTTTTCTTTCAAAAATAATTTGAATTTTGGGACTATTTTTTAAAATAGTTAAAAAGTTTTGTGAATAATTATTTTTTTCAATGTAATTAAGAATTTTTTTATTATTTTTGTTATGTTCATAGATGGGTTCAAAAAAAATTAAATGCTCAAATTGAAAATTTAAAAAAAAATCTATAAATTTTTTATTATGTTTTTTTTTATAATGCATAGCACTAGTAGTAAAAATAGTTGAATTCTTTGGAATTTTTATTTTCTTATCTAAAATACAATTATAAATATCAATCAACCCTGTTTTAAATTTATCTTTATCTATTCTTAAATTTTTAGCAATTATATTTAAAATTTGTATTGCATTTTTAGAAATATCTAAAAAAATAAATTTTTTTTTTTTAAATTTTATTGAATTTAATAAATACAATCCTATAGAACCATATCCACATCCACATTCTACAATTGTTGACGATTTTTTTGAATATTTGAGGATAAATTTTTTAATTATTTTTTTATTATTCAAATTTTTTTTGAAAAAAGTTTCATTAGAAGAATTCAAATTGTTAAGTAATTCTTCACATTTTCTTAAGTTTGTTTTGAAATTTATTTTTTTTAATAAATTACCATATTTTTCTTTGTCGAACTCCCTTAAAATATTTTTTTTATTTTTAATTAGTTTATTATTTATCATGTTGCACAAAAAATTTAAATTATTTAAACAAATAAATTATATCAGATAAAGGAATTTTTTTAAAACTCTTCGTCTTTTGTTAATGATATAAAATTTAAATTTTTAATATTAAAAAAAAAGCTGAAATTAATGCGAGTATATTAATAATTATTTTGTAGAGCTTCTCTCTAATGAATTTCACTAGTAAATTTCCCAAAATTACCCCTAAAGGTATGACAAGAAATAATAATTTTAATTCATTTAACCCATACTTTGTCTCAAATATAATTAAAAATGAAATATATTGAAATATAGCAAGAAATAAATATGCAAAAGTTATGTTATATCTTGATTGATTTACTTTGTTTTTTTGAAGAGCAGAGACAAAAAGAGATAGGAGTGTTCCACCAGAATTAGTTATTCCATGAATTAACCCTATCAAAGATAATAAAAATATTTTTAAGTTTTTTTTTGCATTAAGTATTTTTTTATTAAGTTTAATTACTAAATAAATAGATGAAATAATTATGACAGACACGAAGAGATTAAAGTTTATATACTGATCAAATAGTTTTAGAATTATTAACCCTATAATAATTGATGGACCACATGTTAAAAAAAGATATTTTTTAATTTCTGAATCAATCTCAATATTCATCTTTTTATTTTTCAATTTAAAATATAAAAAATTTATTAGGCTAGTTAATATAGATATTGGTAAAAGTATCCCCAGAATATCAATCATATTATAATCTATCAGAAGCAACAGCGGTGTTCCCAAAACAAGAATACCAACCCCAGCCATACTTTGTAGGGTTATTAGACAGGTTAGTAATATGAAAACAATATTATTATCAATCATAAATAAATTAACTTTTAGATTTTTATGATTATCCATATACATTTAAAAATATTTTATGTAAAACAAAAAAAATGAATTGCAAAATTTTATGGTTAACAGGTTTATCTGGGTCAGGAAAAACTACATTAGCTAATTCCTTAAAAAAAAAACTTCTTAAATTAAGATTTAAGGTGAAAATTGTTGATGGAGATCAATTTAGAAGTAAAAATAAAAATAAAAATAATTTTACAAAAAAAAATATATATTTAAATAATCTTGCTATAATTAAAAATATTTTTATCATAAGTAAAAACTATGATTATATTATAGTTTCTGTAATTTCTCCTCTGTTAAAATCTAGATTAAAGGCTAAAAAGATTTTTAAAGAAAACTATAAGGAGATACATATAAAATGTAGTTTAAAAGAGTTAATTAGAAGAGATACAAAAAATCTATATAAGTTGGCCAAAGAAAAAAAAATTAAAAATTTAATTGGTTTTAATTCTAAAATAAATTATGAAAAATCCCAATATAAAAAAATTATAATAGATACACAAAAAAATACTATAGCTCTGTCTACAAAAAAAATTTTAAAATCAATATTTAAATATGAAAAAGTTTAATTGTAAAAAAAAAACTGCTATTTATATAGGCAGGTTTCAGCCATTTCATGAAGGCCATAAAAAATTATTTTTAAATGCCTTAAAAAAAAATGGACAAGTAGCTATTTTAGTAATGGATAGTTACAAAGTGAATATTAAAAATCCATTTAAATTTAATTATGTTAAAAAAAAAATAGATATATCTCTTAAAAAATATAAGGGTAATTATATCATTATCAAGATACCAGTGGTATCGGAAGTTATATATGGTAGAAAAGTTGGATATAAATTTAGAAATATCAAAGTATCTAAAAAAATTGAAAAAATCTCTGCAACAAATATTAGAAGAAGTTTATTAAAAAAATGATTAAAGAAAATACAAAAATTATATTTAAGTTCGAACCTATACCATTTTTAAACAAAATATTAAATCAATTCAATTTAACCAAACAAAAGTGAAAAATCCATTATTTCTTTGTGGACCAGCTGAGTGTGGGACAAATCTTGTAAAAGCTATTCTTGGAGTTAATAAAAAAATTCATTTAGAGTCTGAGCCATTTTTACCTTTGTTCCAATTTTTACGTACAGAAATAATTAACCAAACTTCAAAATATAAAAAAAGTATAAAGCATACAGAACCTCTTTCTGAATATTATTTTTCCATGGAAGATTTGGAGTTAATGAAAATTATTCAAAATAGTAATTTAAAAGTAGAGCTTAAAAAAAATAAATTAAATCATCTAAAAAAACAAATTTTAAATAGAATGAGTGATTATGTTCCTCATTTAAAAAAAAATATAAATGATATCAAGGGTTTAAATTTTAAAGAAATTTTTGATAATGCTTTAAAATTAATTGATAAAAATCACAATAAAGAAAATATTAAATGGTTGGGCTGGTTAGATAGCTGGATTGAAGAATTTTTTCCCATATTAGCCAAAGCATACCCTGGCTCAAAGTTTATATTAATATTGAGAGATCCTAGGGCCGCTATAGCTTCATCTAATAATTATTATAATAAAAAAGATATATTAAGTTTAGCTCCTATGACTTTATCTTTTCTTAGATGTTGGAGAAAACAAGTTGCAATGGCTGAGTACTTTAATTCAACGCCATTATTAAAAAATAGATGTATTACTGTAAAGTATGAAGATTTAGTTAGAAACCCAAAAAAAATAACAAAAAAATTATGTAATTTTTTGAATATTAAGTATGCAAGTAACATGATTGATTCAAGTAATTTTATGGGATTGGGCCAAAATACAAAAAAATGGGTATCTAATAGTAATTTTAATTCAAAACAAAAAGGAATTTATAAAACATCTTTATTTAAATGGAAAAAACATTTAGATCCAATAATAAAAAATTTCATTGAACTAATAGTTGGGATAGAATTAAAATACTTAGGATACATAAAAAAGCTTCCAAAATTAAGTAAATTAAGTAAATCAAAAATCATAAGCTATCATGAACATAATTTTAGAACCTCTAAAGGATGGAGAACAAGTAAAAATTTACCCTCATCAGATATTGGGTTAGAATTATCAAGATATAAATACTTAGAGTTAAAAAAAATTAGCAACTCAGAAATAAAGCAAAATTTTTTATTTAAAGAAGCTTTTTTAGCTTTTAGAAATAAAGTAATTAAATAATTGTTAATCTTGTAAATATTTAGTAAATTTTTTTAATGCAAAAATTTAAAATTAATAAAACTTCTGTTGGCAATGATTGTAGAACTTATTTTATTGCTGATATAGCTGCAAATTTTGATGGTAACTTAAAAAGAGCAAAAAAATTAATTGAATTAGCTGCAAAATCAGGAGCTAATGCTGCTAAATTTCAAAATTTTAAAGCTGAAACAATTGTATCTGATAAAAGCTTTTTATCTTTAAAATCACAGATCTCACATCAGTCTAAATGGAAAAAATCTGTTTTTGAAGTATATAAAAAAGCAGAGCTTCCTTTGGACTGGACTCTAGAATTACAAGAGACGTGTTATAAATTTGGTATAGATTATTTTACTGCTCCATATGACATAAATTTTATTAGCTATTTGAAAAAATTTGTTTCTGCTTGGAAAGTTGGATCGGGAGATATTACTTGGCATGAAATAATTTTAGAGATGGCAAAACACAATAAACCTATTATTATCGCTACTGGAGCTTCTTCTATTAGCGAAGTAAGTCAAATTGTTAAAAAAGTTTTAAAAAAAAATAAAAAACTAGTTCTGATGCAATGTAATACAAATTACACAGCATCAAATGATAATTTTAGCTATATAAATTTAAATGTCTTATCTCAATATAAAAAAATGTTTCCAAATGTAGTTTTGGGCCTTTCCGATCATACCCGGGGACATGAGACAGTTTTAGGATCCATAGCCTTAGGTGCCAAAGTTATAGAAAAACATTTTACAGATAATAACAATAGAGTTGGACCTGACCATAAGTTTTCAATGAACCCTTTAACTTGGGAAAAAATGATAGAAGCAAGTAGAAATTTAGAAAACTCTATGGGAGATGGTTTTAAAAAAATAGAAAAAAATGAATTACAAACGTCTATTATTCAAAGAAGAGGAATTTTAACATCTAAAAATTTAAAAAAAGATGTAATCATAAAAAAAGAACATTTAGTTTTTCTTCGACCTTGTAAACCAAAAGCTTTAGCACCATATATGTATAAAAAATTATTAGGTAGAAAAACAAAAAAAAATATTAATTTTCATGAAGTATTGAATTTCGAAAATACTAAATGAAATTAAAAAATAAAATTATTTTTTTAATTCCAGCAAAAAATGAAGAAAGAAACATTAAAAATGTTTTAATAAAATTTAAAAAATATGGAAAAGTTATAGTTGTAAATGATCATTCAATAGACAATACGCTTAAGATAGCCAAGCAATTTTCTCATAAAGTTTTAAATATGAAAGGTCTTAGTGGTTATGACGCGGCATTAAAATTTGGGTTAAGGTACATAATTAATAATATTTCAGGAAATTATGTAATCACAATAGACGCAGATGGTGAACATTCTCATATTTTTGTATCTAAATTAATAAATAAAATAAAAAATAAAAGTTTGGTAATTGGAAATAGATTAAAATATAATAGATGGTCAGAGTATTTTTGTGGATTCTTGTCTTTATTTTTTTTTTCAATAAAAGACCCACTATCAGGAATGAAATGTTATAATTTAAATTATTTAAGAAAAAATAAAAAAAGAGTTTTAGAAAAATTAAATCCTAAAATTGATCAGTGTGGAATGTTTTTTTTTAAAATCTACAATCTTAAAGAAATAACAAACGTTAATATTAAAACAAATAATTCAAACAAACCATCAAGTATTGGGAGCGGTATATTGATAAATTTAAAAATAATTAAGTTTTTTTTTAATGCTATATTTTAACCATAAAAAAATATTTTTCTTTTCAATTATATGAGTTTTTAACTATGTAATTTTCAATAATTATTCAGGCTAGACTTAGTTTAACTAGACGGCCTGGAAAGATATTAACAAATTATAAAAATTATAATTTGTTAGGTGTATTAATAAAAAAATTAAAAAGATCAAGAAAAGTTAAGGATACTGTTGTCGCTACAACAAAGAAAAAAGAAGATGATAAAATTGCTAATTTCTGTAGGACAAATTCGATACAATTTTTAGAGGGTCAAAAAATGATGTACTTAAGGTAGTGGCCAAATACTTAAAAAAAATCTGAAAAATAACATATTACACTTTACATTAGAAGAAGTGGTAAATTTAAAACTTTTAAATTTGATTTAAATAAAGATACTACAAATTATAGACTAACTGTTGATTATTTAAAAGATTTTGAGTTATTTAAAAGTATAATTAACAAGTTCAAAAAAAATATATTTTTAGTGGGAATGAAATAAATAATAAAATTTATTGATAAAAATCGAAGTTAGTTGAATATCGAAAAATAAATATTAAGAAATGAAAAGTTTTTAAATGATTTAAAAAGAGATAGAATTTAGTAATTAAATTTTCTTGTCTTAATTTTATTCAAGCTTTTTTTATTTTTTATAATTTTACTAATCTTTTTAAAAACTTTATTTAGACTTATTAAATATTTTCTAATATCTTTCTCTTTATGACTGTAACTCAAATATACAGAGCTTGAAGCAAGGTAACCTTCCTTTAACATCTCGTCGGTAAAGAAAGTATAAATCTTTTCATTATTTATTCCATATTGAAATTGAAAACTGGGAATTGTTTTGATGTTGCTAGTTTCTAAAATTATATGGTTTTTTTTTGCAGATTCTAACCATCCTCTCTTAAGTAAATTACCAATTTTAATTAAATGCTTTGATACATCATTTTTAACAAAAAAATCAATAACAGCTAATCCAGCGTTAAATCCAATACTTTCTGTCCACGCCGTGCTACTTACAAACGTTTTATTTGCGAACTTCATATATTTTTCTTTTCCTACAATAGCTGAAATTGCATAACCGTTGCCAAGAGATTTTCCATACACCACTATATCAGGTTTAATTCCAAGTTTCTTATAAAGTCCACCATCAGTTTCACGCCATCCAGTCGTAACTTCATCTACAATTAAACAAATTTTATTTTTTGCACACAGAGAGTTAATTTTTATTATAAAATTTTTTGATAAATAATTATACCTTCCACATTCGATAACAATTGCTGATAGTTTATTTTTTTTTGATAAATTGTAGATTTGTTCAAAATCATTAAATTTAAATGGAATTATTGTTCCTCGAAGCTCTTTTGGCACACCTAATGGAACAAGATTTTTTAAAAGATGATTATTTAAATTTTTTGTATCATCTAAATTTGCTGCAATATACCAATCTTGCCATCCATGATATCCGCTAAAAGCAATTTTTGAATACTTATTTTTTGCTCTAGCAATTCTTATGGCTACAGACATTGCTTCACCACCCGCTCTGGCAAACTTAACTTGACTTGCAAATTTGTCATATTTTAATATCTTTTTTGCTAAAAGGTATTCATCTAAAGAGTTTAAAGTAGTATTTACAGATTTATCTATTGCAGATTTAACTTTTTTATCGATCACATTATTTCTATAACCAAGTGTTGATGTCCCAATTCCCATGATACTCATATCTATAAATTTTTTTTTATTCAAATCCCAAATATTTATTCCCCTTGCTTTAGAAAAATAAGTTGGCCAAAATGAATTGGTAAATCTTTCAGGTCTTTTTGATAACAACCCATTCCCACCTGGAATAATCTTTTTTGCTTTAAGCCAAATTTTTTGAGGTAAAATTTTCATTTTATTTATATTAAATCCAATTATAGGGTTTAATTAACTTTTCAATAGATTTATCACTTTTCTTTACAAAACTTGGTATTTTGATAGTAATTTTTTTAATTTTTAAAAATTCTGCTAATTCATTTATATTGTAAAACCCTACAATAATTTTATCTATTAATTTATAGTTCAAAATAAAATTAGTTGCTAATGTAACTTTTGAATAATTGTTTATAATGCAATATTTATCCCATTTAGAAAAAATTTTTTCCCACTTTCTAAATTCTTGTTTAATAAAAGACATGTCTGCTAAAATAGTACCTTGCAAAAAAATTGATCTTACATGCAACTTAATTTTTTTTTTTTTAATTTTTTCTAAAAATCTTTTTTCTAAAAAGGTTCTATCAAATATATTTGCTGGGACTTGTAAAACATCTGGAGTACAGTATTTAATAATATTGTTGTATTGTTTTTCATTATAAATTGAAAAGCCAATATATTTAGTTAATTTTTTTTTTTTTAGTTTGTATAGAGTTTTAAGAATTTTATTCATTTCATTCTTTTTAAGATTCTCAGAGTCATGAAGTAAAATAGAATTAAATCTTTTTATTTTGAATTTATTTTTTGATTTATTAATTTCTTTTAAAATTTTAAGTTCGTAATTACTTTCATTATGTGGTCTAGGTATTTTCGTTATAATTTGAAAATTTGATGTCTTTGCTTTTGATAAAAAAATATTTTTTTCTGCTTTTTTATATGAAAGAGAAGTATCTAAAAAATTAATTTTCTTACTTTTAATAAATTTAAAAATTTTTTGAATATTTTCTAAATGAAACTTTTTTTTATTTTTATTTGTTACTCCATATAGACCACTAAATTGTGGAGTGCCTATACAAATTTTATTTATCCATTTCATTAATTATATATATGTTAATATTAATTTTATATCTAATTATTTTAAGTATGCATTTTTTTAAAAATAAAAAATATTTTTCTATCATTCTTTGTTAAAATATGAAAATTAACTTCATATATTCATAATGAAAATTTTAATTTTAGGTTCATCTGGTTTACTTGGAAATTATTTATTTAATTTTCTTAAAAAAAATTTCCAAGTTTTTAATAATGGTTTAAGAAAAAGGAAAATAAATTTACTTAATACTTCTGAACTTAAATATTTTTTACTTCGAATCAAACCTGATGTTATTATAAATTGCACAGCAAATACCAACCTAGATAATTGTGAAAAAAAAAGAAAAGATGCTTATGATACAAATTATAAAACTTTACAAAATGTAGTTAATTTGAGTAAAAAATATGATATTAAATCTAAAATTATTCAAATTTCAACAGATCAATTTTATAATAATAAAAATCATAAATTAAATCGAGAGAATGTTAATTGGATTCCTAATTATTATTGTAAAACTAAATACCTTGCAGAAAAATTTTGTATTAAAAACAAAGTGGTTGTTTTAAGAACAAACTTTTTTGGAAAATCTAATTCAAAAAATAAAAGTTTTTCTGATTGGATTTTTAAATCATTTAAGTCACAAAAAATGTTTAACTTATTTCATGATGTTTATTTTTCACCTTTAAACTTACTCACCTTAAGTAAAATGATTAAGAAAGTTGTGATAAATATTAAAGATATAAACGGAATTTACAATGTTGGCTCAAGAGATTGTGTTAGTAAAAAAGAATTTGCGATAAAATTTGCAAAAAGTTGCAAAATTTATAAAAAAAATTATCAATCAATTAGTTCAAAAGGTATATTTATTACAAAAAGACCAAATTTTATGTGTATGAATATAGAAAAATTTGAAAAAAAATTTAAAATTAAAATGCCATCAGTTTATAATCAAATAAGTTATGAAGCTAAAAATTATAGGTTAAAAAAATAGACTATTTTGATAGTTAATCTATAAGTATAAAAAATTATTTAAAATTATGTTAAACGGTAAATCAATATTAATTACAGGTGGAACAGGTTCATTTGGTAAATCATTTGCCACCAAAATATTAAGTAAGTATAAAAAAGTTAAAAGATTAGTTATTTTTAGTAGAGATGAACTTAAACAGTTTGAAATGTCAAACTTGGAGCTTTTTAGAAAAAATTCTAAAAAAGTTCGTTTTTTTCTTGGTGATGTAAGAGATTTTGATAGAATTAAAACTTCATTCAAGGATATTGATATAGTTGTTCATGCAGCTGCAATGAAGCAAGTGGAGGCCTCAGAATATAATCCATACGAATGTATAAAAACAAATATTTTAGGTTCACAGAATATAATAAATGCTGCGTTAGAATGTAATTTAGAAAAAGTAATTTTTATTTCAACTGATAAAGCGACCAATCCAATAAATCTATATGGTGCATCAAAACTAGCTGGTGAAAAACTTTTTCTTGCTGCTAACAATATAAGAGGTAACGCAAAAACAATTTTTTCTTTAGTTAGATATGGTAATGTGATTGGTTCTAGAGGCAGCGTAATACCAATTTTCATGAAATGTAAGGAGTCTAAATCTAAGTTTGTTCCAATAACACACAAAGACATGACAAGATTTATCATAACTCTTGATGGTGGTGTAAATTTTGTCCTCTCAAGTTTAGATATTATGAACGGGGGGGAAATATTTGTTCCAAAAATACCCAGTGTGAGAATTATTGATTTAGCAAAAATAATTTTACCAAATCATAAAATAAAGTTTATTGGAATAAGACCAGGTGAAAAATTACATGAAGTTTTAATTTCTAGAGATGAGTCTGAAAAAATATACTCTATGTCAGATAGGTATATTATTAAACCAAATTTATCATTTTTTAAAAGTAAGATTAATAAAAAATTAAATCTAAAAAAATTAAATAGCTCATTTGAATTTTCTAGTGACCTTAAGAGTGCCCTAATAAACATTGATGAGATTAAAAAAAATTTTACATTTTAGCTTGAGTGAAAAAAATAAAAGATTCTTTAATCTAAATAATGAGTAATAAAAAAACTTTAATTCAATTTAAAGAGAGCTGTATAAATAATGAATTATTTCTTTCAGAATTTTACAGAAAATATCAATCTACCCATAAAAAAAAAAGAATTTGAAATTAATGAATTTTTAATTGAGGAATTTAATACACAAATATTTTTGATGTTTACATCTGAACCGAAAGAAATTTCATATTTTGGATTACCAATTGAATTACATACAAAAAATCAGTTAAATTTAGATTTAAAATTAAATGTTATCAACAAATTTTTAAAAAATCAAAAAAACCCAATTAATAAGTATGTTTTTTCTATTAATTTAGACATAAAAGTTAGCAATGATATTCTAAAAAAAATTAATCCCAAACTGGTTTTTGAGCAACAGAGCATAAATCTAGATAATTCTGAGGATGATATTTTCAAAAACTTTAAAAGTAATTTGCGATATGAAATAAATAAAACAAATAAAAACAAAGATATAAAAGTAAAGATTTTTAACAAAGAAAACTATCCAAAAAATTTTATATTAGAAATGATGGAAACACATAAAATTGTTTCTGGAAGACAAACAAGATCTAAGGAAACTTGGTTAATCAATGAACAAATGGTTTTGCAAAATCAAGCTTTTATTTCTGTTGTTTATTATAAGTCAAAAGCAGTTTCTTATTCTCTATTTTTTTATAATAACTATATGCTCTATTATTTTTCTTCAGTTACCTTAAGAGAATATTTTAATATAAGTGGTATAAGTCATGCAAGTATATGGGGAGCAATTTGTTATGCTAAAAAAATCCAAATTAAAAAATTTAACATGGGTTTAACTGACTATTTGCATATAAGAAAAGGTATTGATATTTCAAATAAAGAAAAAAATATAGCTTTTTTTAAAAGTAGATATTGTGGAGAAAAAAAATATAAAATTATTATTGATGAGAATAGTTTTTTGTTTACTAATAAATTTTAGATGACTTTATTCCTTTGGCCTAAATCGAAAAAATATAAATTTGAAAAAAAACACATTAAGTATTCAGGGTCAAAACTCGATTATATAGAAAATTTTTTTTCTAAAAAATACAATTCAAAATATTGTGTTTTAACTCCCTCGGCTAGAACTGGTATTATATTAAGTTTAAAATTTAAAAAATTTAATAAATCTAAAGTAGTTCAATTACCAAAGTGGAGCTCAAACTGCCTGACCAATGCAGTTGGATCGTTGGCGAGTATAAATTGCTTGAAAGCTGATGTAGACTGTAAAATAGTTGTTCATCATTTAGGTCAATCATTTGATGTTAAGAATAATCAAAGTTTATTAATAGACGACTCTTCAGATAGTTTACCTACAGAAAAATTTGTATCATGTAAAAAATCAAAATATTCTGAGGTAATTTCTTTACCTAAAATAATAGCTTCTTATGCAGGGGGAATTGTTTTAACTAATAGTAAATCTCTATATTCTTATATAAAAAATCATCAAGATAAAGATTTAGAATTAGCAAAAAATCAATCTTTCAAAAAATATAATTCTATGATTAAAAATTCAAAAAATTATAGTTGGCATTATAATGAGATAATAAATTTTAGTCTTGATTACAATACTGTAAACAATGTTTATAGAAACCTCTTCTTTTTTGATATAAATAAAGATATTATCGAAAAAAGAAAAAAATTATTTTTAAATTATAGTCTATATAATGATGATTATAGAATAGGTCCTTGTTTACTATTTGATTTAAAAAAAATAAAAAATCAAAAATTGAATGTTTATAACTTTAATATCACTAAAAATATAGATCAGCAAAATTACAAAGAAAAAACTGTTCTACCAATTCATTTTGGTGTTAACGATCTTGAGGTAGAAAAATTTTATAATTTAATTGTTTGAAATTTTTATTAGTTATTTTTTTTATTATAAATTTTTAAACATCTTTCATTTAAAACATCTATATTAAAATTTGAATTTATATTAAATTGATTATTAATAAGTTTTAATCTTTGTTCAATATTAGATTTGTTAAATTTAGGGAATTTTGCCTCAAAAACATTTTCTTCAAGTGGTTTTTGTTTTAATAACTTTAACATCCTTTTTTTTATTTTTTGTTTAATTGTTGACTTAAATTTAATTTTTTTAAACTCTAAATCAGAGTTTAATTTATTTTGTGTACTTTGAATTTTTATTTTTTTTAATTCACTTACTATTCTTGAGTAGGAATATCCATCTGTAAGAATTCTCTTATTTATATTTTTTTTATCTAATTTAATTTGATTTGATATTTTAGATTTATTCTTTTTTTTGCTTTTAACAAACTTTATTAATTTTTCAGAATCTCCAAAGGAAAAACCCAATGTAGTTAAAAAGTTTTTTTTATAGTTAATTAAAAAAGGGTCATTTGGTTGTTGTAAAATAACCATTTTATTGTTTAACGTGGCCTCTACTGAAGAAGTGCATCCAAATTGAATGATTATTTCTGATTTAGAAATTTCTTCAATCAATGAATTTTCATCAGTAATTTTAATATTTTTAAATATTTTTTTATCTGAAAATATACTTAATATTTTTTTTATATTATGAGCCGGATGTGGTCTTAAAACAATATTATAACCTTTTAATTTACTTAATTTTAAAATTAATTCTATTAAATGATAAGTTTGAATTATATCTCTACTTTCATTAAAAAAGTATTTTTTTAAAATATTTTGATAAGTATCAAATTGAAAGCTATCCATTACCTCAATATGATATCTCTCAAACAAACCTCTTTTCCAGAATAATCTTTGATTTAAAGGAATTAATATTGTTTTTTTTTCTTCTTTATTAATTTTACAAAGGTCAATTCTTGGGGATCCAGTTTTTATAAACTCAGTTTTAAAGTTAAATTTTTTTAAAAAGTTATAATCAAAATCTCCCCAACAAAAAAATTTATTAATATAGTTAAATGCCTTTGAATTTACTCCATCGAATCTTTCTATAAAAAAATTAGAGTAATCATTACTCTTACCTGTGTCAAAACATCCAATTTCTTCATCTTGAGACACCAATACAAAGTTATTTTTAATTAATTTCTTATAATCATTAATTCTATATTTTTTGGTGTTGGCATCTTTAAGAAAAATTATTCCTGGAGAAATTTTATTTTTTTTTGCCAGTTCATTAATGCTTTCTCTTGTAGTTAAATATACAGTAAAATTTTTATCTATAAGTTCTAATGATAGTAGAAGTTTTCCAAATAATTCTCTTTTAACTACCTCTAATTCTATGTATATGTTCATTTTAAGTATTAATTAAAGTATACTAATATAGTATTTTCAATAAATATGAAATTATATAAGTCTGAAATTTTAGAATATCAAAAAAATAGAGATGAGTTTTTAATGTTTGATGAAGTTACCAAGGTCACGCCTGGTAAAAGTGCAAACGGATTTAAAGTATTAGATAAAGATTTATGGTTTTTTAAATTACACTGGCCAGGTGACCCAAATATGCCTGGTATGCTTCAAATAGAAGCACTAATTCAATTATGTGCCATGGCAATTTTCACATTACCCAATAATAAAGGTAAGACTGTGTACTTGTTAAATGTTAATAAAGCAAAGTTTTATAAAAAAGTTGTTCCTGGCAGTAATTTTGAAATAAATACCGAAATAAAATCTTACAAAAGAGGGCTAGCAATTTGCAATGGTGCAGGCTATCAAGATAATGTTAGGTCTTGTTCAGCAGAATTTAGTATGATACTTAAAGACTTTACGATAAATATGTTGAACCCAAAAAATAAATAATTAAATATGCCAATAGCCTCATCATTACTAAGCAAACCAAGATTAGTAAAAAAACTAAAAGATTTTTATGATTATGTAAATAAAAATGATGGGAAAGTTGGTACAAAAACTCGAGGTATAGATTTAAATTTCAATAACGCTTGTAACCTTAGATGCAAATATTGTTTTACAAACTCTCCTAAGGGTGATCATGTTAAAGAATATTTGGATATTGAAGCAATTAGAAGATTAGCAGATCAAGCAGATGAATTAGGTTATTTTGAGTTTGATTTACAGGGAGGTGAGCTTCTTCTTCAGCCTAAAAAATTATTTGAAGTGTTAGAAGCTATAAAGCCAGAAAGATTTTACATGTATTTAACAACCAATGGTTATTATTTAGATGAAAAAATGGCTAAAAAATTAGCAGAATACAAGGTAAGCAGAGTTTCAGTAAGCATAGATAGTATGGATGAAAAAATTCATGATGAAATTAGAGGTAGAAAAGATTCATGGAGAAGAGCAATGGAAGGCCTCAAACATGTTAAAAATGCTGGTATGGACCCTTACTTAAATATTACTGTTGGGAGATACAATGCTAATACAGAACATTTTAAACAATTATTAGATTATTCGAAAGACCAAAAATACAAAACACTTCTCAATGTTGCTGTTCCTTCAGGGATGTGGCAAAATGCTGAGGATATCATATGCAATGATGAAGACAGAGCTTATTTGAGAAAAATTAGAAAAGAATATAAAAACTTAGTTAGAAATATTTGGAATCCATTTGATAAAAATCATGAAAAAATTTCGGGCTGCACAACAGTAAATAGAGTTTATGTTACTCCAATAGGAGATGTATTAGTTTGCCCGTATGTGCATATTAAAATAGGAAATATCTTTGAACAATCTTTAAAGGAAATTATTGATCATGGTTTTAGTATAAAATATTTTAGAAATCATTCAGATCTTTGTCTTGCAGGTGAAGATAAAAGTTTCATAAAAAACTTTATGACAAAAGCGGGTCAGACTATCTTTAAACCTGCACTCGCCAAAGATATTTTTTCTGATTCAGATTTTGTAAAAAGTTAAAAAAATATTATTCTTAAATTTTATAGTAGAGCAAAGTATGAAAATTTTAGTTACTGGAGGAGTAGATTTTATTGGAAGTCATTTAGTAGAGAAGTTTCATAAAAAACATAAAGTTATTGTAATTGACAATTTATCAACAGGTACATTAGAAAATAGACAACTACTAACTTTTTTATGAAAAAAAATTTAGATTTTTTAAATAATTACTATAATGATATTGGTAGGATTTCTAATTTCATTGATAAGAATTCAATTTTAAAATTAGTCTTATCAATAAAAAAAATAAGAGATGTAAAAAAAGGAAGAATTTTTTTTCTTGGTGTTGGGGGAAGTGCAGGAAATTCATCTCATGCCGTTAATGATTTTAGAAAAATTTGTCAGATTGAGTCATATACACCTTTAGATAATGTCTCAGAGCTTACAGCAAGAATAAATGATGAGGGTTGGGAAACAAGCTTAGTAAATTGGTTAAAAATATCAAATTTATCAAAAAAAGATGCGATATTTATTTTTTCAGTTGGTGGTGGAGATATAAAAAAAAAGATAAGTGTAAATTTAATTGAAGCTGCGAAATTTGCAAAAAAAAAGAAAGCAAAAGTTTTTGGTGTAGTTGGTAAAAAAGAGGGCTATGTAGCTAAGCATAGCGATAATGTTATTATTATTCCTGAGGTTAATAAAATGTATGTAACTCCATATTCAGAATCTTATCAAGCAGTTATATGGCACTCTATTGTAAGCCATCCATTGCTCCAGAAAAATAAAACTAAGTGGTAGAAAAAAAACAAAAAGTAGTTTTTTTAGACAGAGATGGTGTTTTAAATAAGCCAATTATTATAAAGGGAAAATCCTTTGCTCCAAGAAAAATAAAAGATTTTATTATATATCCTAACGTAATTAAATATTGCAGATTACTAAAAAAAAAATTTTTATTAATAGTTATTACAAATCAGCCAGATATTAAGAGAAATTTAATTTCTCTTAAAGAAATTAAATTAATGCATAAAAAACTATACAATTTAACAAAGTATGATAATTTATATTATTCTATTGCATTAAATAAAAATTCATTTATGAGAAAACCTAATCCTGGAATGTTAATCAAGGCCATAAAAGATTTTAATATAAATCCAAAAAAAAGCTACATGATAGGTGATAGGTGGAGTGATATAAAAGCAGGAAATAAAGTGGGTTGTAAGACAATATTTATTGATAGAAACTACAATGAAAAAAAACCTAGCTTACAAGACTATAATGCAAGTTCTTTTTCAAGTGCTGCGAGGATAATTTTGAATGATAAAAATAGATAATTTAAAAGTAAAAATATTTGCTGATGGAGCAGACCTAGATAGTTTCACAAAATTAAATTCTATAAATTATGTAAAAGGCTTTACAACAAACCCATCTTTAATGAAAAAATCAGGAATTGAAAATTACAAAAGTTTTGCAATTAATCTATTGGAAAAAATTAAAGATAAACCTATCTCTTTTGAAGTTTTTGCTGATGATCTTTTGAATATGGAAAGACAAGCAAATGAAATAGCGTCTTGGGGTAAAAATATTTATGTAAAAATTCCAATTACCAATACAAAAGGTGAAAGTACACAGTATTTAGTGGAAAAACTTAATAAACAAAATATTGCATGTAACGTAACTGCAGTATTTACTTTGGATCAGGTTAAGAAAATTATAGATCTTGTTGATAATAAAACTCCATTAATTCTCTCAGTATTTGCTGGTAGGATTGCTGATACAGGCAGAGACCCAATTCCATTAATGAAAAATTTTATTAATTTAGTAAAACCAAAAGATAACATAGAGATACTTTGGGCTAGCACAAGAGAGGTTATAAATATTTTTCAGGCAGAAGAAATAAATTGCCATATAATAACTGTCCCTGGTAATTTACTAGGGAAACTAAATAATCTAAATAAAGATCTAGAAAATTTTTCAAAAGAAACTGTTTTAGATTTTTATAATGATGCAAAATCAGCAGGATATAATATTTAGACTCGATGACAATCAAATCAATATTTATTACTGGTGGAGCTGGTTATTGCGGAAGTCAATTAGTACCAACCTTGCTTGATAAAGGTTACAAAGTGACTGTTTATGATATTATGTATTTTGGTGACAGTTTTTTACCTAAAGACCATAAGAATTTAACTATAATATCTGGAGATATAAGAGATGTTAAAAAATTAAAAAAAAGTTGTGAAAATCATGAAACATTTGTTCATCTTGCTTGTATATCCAACGATGCAAGCTTTGTATTAGATGAAGCGCTGTCAACATCTGTAAATCTTGATGCATTTGAGCCAATGGTTAAGGCGAGTAAGGAAGCAGGTATAAAAAGATTTATATATGCATCCTCAAGCTCAGTTTACGGACTTTCTGATAAAAAAGATGTTAAAGAGGATCATCCTTTGGTGCCCTTGACTCTTTACAATAAATTTAAAGGAATGTGTGAGCCACTTTTATTTAAACATACAGATAAAAATTTTGAAGGAGTTGTTTACAGACCTGCAACTGTATGTGGTTATGCTCCAAGATTAAGATTGGACCTTTCTGTTAATATTTTATCAAACCACGCAATAAATAAAAATAAAATTACGGTTTTTGGTGGTGACCAATTAAGACCCAATTTACACATTCAAGATTATTGTGACTTGGTGTGCTTATTAATAACCGCAAAAGCAGAAAAAATAAAAAATCAAATATTTAATGTTGGATATCAAAATCTTTCAATAAATGATTTAGCTTTAATTGTTAAAAAGGTTGTTGAAAGTGAGTTTCCTGAAAAAGGTAAGATTGAAATTGAAAAAACAACTAGTGATGATAATCGTTCGTACCATATCAATTCTGATAAAATTAATGAATTGCTGGGATTTAAACCAAAGTATACCATTGAAGATGCTGTTAAAGGGCTTTGTGATAATTTTAAAAATGAAAAAATTAAAGATAGTTTTAATGATGATTTTTATTTTAATGTTAAGAGATTAAAAAGATTACAAGTTAAATGATTAAAAAAACTGCACTTGTTACAGGGGGAGCTGGTTTCATTGGTAGTCACATGGTTGATTTACTGATTAAAAAGAATTTTAATGTTATCGTGATTGATAATTTATCAGGGGGGCATAAAAAAAACTTAAAAAATCATTTAAAAAAGAGTAATTTTAAATTTTTAAATAAAGATATTTGTACACTTGACATCAATTCATTAAATTTAAATAAATTAGATTACATTTTCCATTTTGCTGGTAAAGGAGATATAGTACCCTCAATACAAAATCCTTTTGACTATTTTCTAACAAATGTAATTGGAACTATAAAGATTTTAGAAATAGCAAAAAAATATAAAGTTAAGAAATTTGTTTATGCGGCGTCATCGTCTTGTTACGGTCTTGCAAAAACACCAACTAAAGAAAGTCATAAAATTAATCCATTATATCCATATGCTTTAAGCAAATATATGGGTGAGCAAGCAGCATTACACTGGAAAAAACTTTATAATCTTAAGGTAAATTCAATTAGAATATTTAATGCATATGGCCCAAGAGTTAGAACAACAGGGGCTTATGGAGCGGTGTTTGGAGTTTTTTTTAAACAAAAATTAAGCAATAAACCATATACACTGGTTGGAAATGGAAGACAAAAGAGAGATTTTTTACATGTTAAAGATGTAGTAAATGCTTTTTATTTAGCAGCTATCAGAAAAAAAATAGGTGAAGTCTATAACTTGGGTGCGGGTAAACCAAAAACAATCAAATCTCTAGTTAAATTATTAAAAGGTAGAACTATAAAAATTCCCAAAAGACCTGGCGAACCAGATTGTACTTGGGCAAATATTAATAAGATCAAGAAAGATTTAAACTGGGAACCAAAAGTAAGTTTTGAAGATGGGGTGAGGGACATGCTTACACATATAAAAGATTGGGATAAGGCACCCTTATGGAATCCCAAAAATATTAAAAAAGCAACTAAAGACTGGTTCGCTTACATGAAAAAATAAAATATTCAAAATTTTAAATGATTTTTATTTAAAATTAATGTTATATTTTATCAAAGATAAATATTCTCAATGAACGATCATTTCTACAATAAATACAAACATAAAATTGTTAATGAAAAATTTTTAATTTCTTTAAGAAAAAAGAAAAGAAAAAAAACATTAATAATGTGTCATGGAGTATTTGATGTAGTGCATCCTGGGCATGTTAGGCACTTGGTATATGCAAAATCAAAAGCAGATTTTCTCGTTGTTAGTTTAACTGCAGATAAATTTATAAATAAGGGTATTTATAGGCCACATGTTCCAGAGGATATTAGAGCATTAAACTTAGCTGCTTTTGAGATGGTAGATTTTGTTATCGTTGATAAAAACAAAACATCAATAAAAAATATTTTAAGTATCAAGCCAAATTTTTATGCAAAAGGTTTTGAATATAGTACAAAAAATATCCAAAAAATTGAAACCAGAAAAGAAATTGAGATCTTATCTTCCTATGGAGGAAAAATGATTTTTACACCTGGTGATGTTGTTTACTCATCATCAAAATTTTTAAACACAAATAGGCCAGATCTAAAATTTGAAAAATTACTTGAAATTATGAGGGCCAATAAAATAAGTTTTTCTAAATTAAAAAAAACTATTGAAAAATTCAAAAAAATAAAAGTACATGTTGTTGGCGATACAATTGTGGATGAATTTTTGAACACCATTTTAATTGGTGGCCAAGTGAAAACTCCAACACTTAGTTTGCTTGAAGGTGAGCTTGATAAGTATGTTGGTGGTGCCGCTATAGTAGCAGCACATATGGCAGCAACTGGGGCAAAAGTCACATTTACATCAGTATTAGGAAAAGATGAAAATAAAAAATTTATTGTAGAATCTTTAAAAAGATACAACGTTAATCTTAATTATTTTTCAGAAGTAAATAGACCAACAACATCTAAAAAAGTAATTTTAAATGAGAATCATAGATTAATTAAACTTGATAGATTGGATAACACACCAATAAATGAAGAAACTATAAAAAAGATAACAACTAAAATTAAAAGTATAAATTCAGATGCAATAGTTTTTAGCGATTTTAGGCACGGTATATTTAACAAAGGTAGCATTCCTGCGTTTACAAATGCAATGAATAAAAAATCATTTAAAGTAGCAGATAGTCAGGTAGCAACAAGATGGGGTAATATTACAGAATTTAAAAATTTTGATCTAATAACACCGAATGAAAAAGAAGCTAGATTTGCAGTTGGTGATCAAGACTCAACTGTAGATAGGCTAACACAATTAGTTTATGAAAATTGTAAATTTTCTAATATTATTTTAAAACTGGGAAAAAGAGGAATTTATTCACTATCTAAACAATCAAAAGAAGAGCACAAAGGATATTCACTAGATTCGTTTGCAGAAAACTTAGTTGACCCCGTTGGTTCCGGTGATGCTTTATTAGCATATTCAACGCTATCAATGCTAGTAACCAAATCATTATTACTTTCTTCAATTATTGGCTCATTTGCTGCAGCAATTGCATGTGAAAATCATGGCAATGAACCAATCTCAATTGAAAGTATGATGAAAAAAATTTCTGATATTGAAAAGCAAGCCAACCAATATGATGAAAGATAGTTTTAAATATCTAGTAATTGGAATGGGTATACAAGGTCCCAAACGAGCAAAAATAGACAAAAAAAATTTTGTTGGTTATGTGGATCCATTTAATAAAGCAGCAGATTACAAAAATATTTTAGACGTACCTCTAGAAATATATAATTCAGCATATGTCTGCACACCTGATAAAAATAAAGTTAATATTATCAAATTTCTATTAAAAAATAAAAAAAATGTCCTAGTAGAAAAGCCACTTTTGACAATAAAAAATAATACAATTAAAGAGCTATATGGTTTAGCTAAAAAAAATAAAATTATTCTATATACAGCTTATAATCATAGGTTTGAGCCATATTTAAAAAAAGTTAAAGAATTAATTGAATCAAATATAATTGGCAAAGCATATGTGTGTAATATTTTTTATGGAAATGGCACATCAATACTTGTTAAGAAAAGTTTCTGGAAAGATAAAAATAATGGCGTCATTACAGATTTAGGTTCTCATTTACTAGATTTGATTAATTATCTTTTTTCTTCAAAAAAAATAAAACTTTTTAAACTAACTGATGTACAAAAATTTGAAAATACTTCACCAGATTATGCAAAAATTTCATACAATGAAAAAAGTTTTCAAATTAATTTAGAGATGACATATTGTATGTGGAAAAATAGTTTTTATTTGGATATTTTAGGTGAAAAAGGTTCGATTCATATGAATTGTCTGTGTAAATGGGGCCCATCTAAGCTAATAGTAAGAAAAAGAAAGAAGCCATCAGGTGTTCCTGAATCAAAAACATATTTATTAAAAATGAAAGATCCTACATGGAAAAAAGAACATGAGTTTTTTAAAAAAAAAGTTTTGGGTAAAAACAAAAAAAATGATGAAAAAAAAGATCTTTGGATCAATCAAATATTAAATTCAATTATTTAAAATGGAAATAGGTTTTTTTGGTCTCTCACACTTAGGTTTAAATTATTTAGCTGCTAATGCCCGTAAAGGACATAAGATTATAGGCTATGACAGAGATAATGAGTTAATAAAAAATTTAACATTAGGAAAGAAGTTATTTAAAGAGCCATTTTTGTTTGAAAATATAAATAAATACAAAAAAAATATAAAATTTACAAATAATCTTAAAGATTTAAAAAAATGTAAAATAGTATTTATTTCATCTGATGTTAAAACTGACAGTAAAGGAAAAAGTAATCTTAAATTTATTAAAAGAGATATTAATTCTTTAAGAAAAGTCCTATTTGATAAAAATTTAATTATAATGTCACAAGTAAATCCAGGGTTTACAAAAAATATTGTTTGGAATAAAGATAAACTTTTCTACCAAGTTGAAACGCTTGTGTTTGGTGATGCGTTTAAAAGAGCATTAAGCCCAGAAAGAATAATATTAGGTGCTCTCAACCCCCTTAAAAAAATAAATAATGATCTAAAAGTTTTTTACAGCAGGTTTAATTGTCTGATGATTAAAACTGATTATAGCACAGCTGAATTAATCAAAATTTCAATAAATCTATATCTAATATCATCCATTACAACTACAAATTTAATTTCTGAAATTGTTAAAAAAATAGGTGGAAGTTGGAGCGATCTAGAAAACTCATTAAGATTAGATAAGCGAATTGGTAAATTTGCATATTTAAAGCCTGGTCTTGGAATTTCTGGAGGTAATCTTGAAAGAGACTTACACAATATTATAGATATATCTAAACAAAAAAGAGTTTCAACAAAACTTTTTAAAATTTGGAAAGAGAATTCATTACATCAAAAAAATTGGGCTTATTCTATTTATAAAGAAAATACCAAAAAAATAAAAAAATTAACATTGGGTATTCTTGGGCTTGCATATAAAGAAAATACTGACTCTTTAAAAAATTCGCCTTCAATTTATTTAATAGATAGATTGAAAAATAAAAATATTAGTGTGTTTGATCCGGTTGTTAAAAAAATTATAAAAAAAACAAACATAACCCATGCAAATAGTGTAAATGAATTACTTAGTGAGATAAATATATTATTCATAATGACACCATGGAAAATTTTTAAAAATATTGATATTAATTTATTAACTAGTAATAAAATTAAGATTATTATTGATCCATATGGAATATTAATTTCACAAAGAGCCAATTTAGAAATTAAGAATATTAAATATTTTTCTTTAACGTAAATTATGAAAAAAAATAGAATTATTATATTAGGTTCAGGAGGGTTTATTTCACAGGCAGTTGAAAATATTCTAAAATTAAAACATAAAAAATATATTGCCTTACCAAGAAAAAAAATTGATTTAACTAAAATATCAAATCTTAAAAAACTAAAAAAAATAATTAACAACAAAGATATTGTTTTTTTTGTAGCTGCAAGGGCTCCTGTAAAAAATTTAAAAATGTTTGAGTATAATATTCAAATGATGATTAATTTCTGTAAAACTTTTAGTGACACTGATATAAATAAAATAATCTATATAAGCTCAGATGCCGTATATTCAGATAGTAAAAAAAAATTGAAAGAATCTGACTTAAAAGAACCAAATAATTGGCATGGGCTCATGCATATTGTGAGAGAGAATATTTTAAAAAATAATTTTAGTTATAAAAAAGTACTTATTTTAAGACCAACACTTGTGTATGGAAAAAATGATCCACATAATGGCTATGGTCCAAATAAATTTAATAGAGATTCAAAACTAAATAAAAAAATATTAATTTTTGGAAAAGGTGAAGAGTTAAGAGATCATATCTGGATTGATGATTTATCTCAAATTATTTTTAAGTTGGCAACTTCTAAAAATTATGGTGAATTTAATTTATCAACTGGAAAATTAATATCTTTTAGTTCTATAGCTGAAACAATAAACAAAGATAAAATTTTCGAAATTATATATTTGAAAAGACAAGGAAAAATGCCACATAATGGATATAGACCAATCAGTAATCATAAAATTAAAAAATTGTTTCCAGGTTTTAAGTTTAAAACAGTTGCTGATGTATTAAATAAAATATAATAAAGAGAATGACTGAAATTAATCTTCTCTCTTCTTTACCTAAGTCAAAAAGATCCATTACCGAAAGAAAAGAGGCCAAAACAGAGGATCATGTTAAAATTTCAAGAATGTATGGTAAGGAGTATTTTGATGGTGATAGAGAGTATGGCTATGGTGGATATAAATATGATGGTAGATGGGTATCTGTAGCCGAGGATATAAAAAAACATTATGGGCTTAATGAGGGTGATAAAATTTTAGATGTGGGATGTGCCAAAGGTTTTTTAGTTAAAGATTTTTTTGACCTAGGAATACAGTCAAGTGGGATTGATATATCAAAATATGCAATTGATAATTCCTTATTAGAAATTAGAGATAAATTAACAATTGGAAGTGCTGAAAAATTGCCGTTTTCTGACAACACATTTGATGCTGTCGTTTCTATTAACACTATTCATAATTTAGATAGAGACAAGTGCAAAAAAGCAATTAACGAAATGCAAAGAGTTTCAAAAAATAAAGAAAAATTATTTATTCAAGTCGACTCATATCTTAATGAAGACCAAAAAAAAATTTTTGAAAGCTGGGTTCTTACAGCTAGATTTTATGGCTACCCTAAAGAATGGCTAGAACTTTTTAAAGAATGTGATTATAAGGGTGATTGGAATTGGACAATAATTAACTAACTATACAAATGATAAAAATTCGTAATGAATATAAATTAGTTGAAGCTAATGAAAGATGCCGAGGTTATAGAAAAAGAATACTTGATATTTCGCAAAATGTTTCAGCTCTACATGCTGCAGGTGCTTTTTCATGCACTGAAATTGTAGACACAATTTATTATGCATTAATGAGGAAAGAAAATGATAAATTAACAGATGAATTTATTCTATCAAAAGGACATAGCTGTATTTTGCAATATTTAATTTTAAATGATCTGGGATATTTAACAGATAACGATATTAGATTATATTGTAAGCCAGGCGGTAAATTGGGGTGCCATCCCGATTATGGTGTGCCTGGAATTCAAGCATCCACTGGTTCACTAGGACATGGAATGGGCTTAGCAGCTGGAATAGGACAAGCATACAAGATAAAACAAGCAGATACAAAGTTATTTATTGTGATTAGTGATGGCGAACTTCAAGAAGGTTCTACTTGGGAAGCCATGATGATGATAGCAAATTTAGATTTAAATAATATTGTGTGTATTTTAGATCATAATGGATCACAATCTTTTGGTCATACAAAAGAAACACACCCTAAATTTTATCCAATTTTAGAAAAAGTTGAAGGTTTTGGATGGGAATGTTTTGAGGTAGATGGTCATTCTCCTGAGGAAATAACTAAAGTTTTTTCAAAAAGTATTAACAAAAAACCATTATTCATAATTGCAAACACTGTTAAAGGAAAAGGAGTTTCTTTTATGGAAAATAAACCGATTTGGCATTATAGATCTCCCACACCCGAAGAGTATGTAATAGCTTTAAATGATTTAGGATATGATAGTTAATGAGAAATAATTTTGCAGAAGCTCTTTACGAAGAAGGAAAAAAAGATAATAAAATTTGTGTTGTTGTTGCAGATATATCTCCCGCAGGTTCAATTCAAAAATTTAGAAATGAATTTCCTGACAGATTTATAAATTGTGGAGTGGCCGAACAATCTATGATTGGAATAGCAGCTGGTTTAGCCTTAAAGGGCTTTAGACCTTTCTGTTATACAATTGCTACTTTTACGCTGTATAGACCCTTTGAAATGGTTAGAGTTGATCTTTGTTATCAAAATTTACCTGTTACAATTATTGGGATGGGAGCAGGTGCAATTTACTCTACTCTTGGAGGTACACATCACACTATAGAAGATGTTGCTGTCGCAAGTGCATTACCAAATATGACAGTAATAGCTCCTTGTGACCCAAGTGAAATGAGAGAAGCAACAAAATGGTGTGCAACAAAAAATAAAGGACCAGTATATATGAGATTAGGTAAGGTTGGTGAGCCAAACTTAACAGAAAATGCTATAGATAAATTTGAATTTGGAAAGTTAAGATATTTGAAAAAAGGAAAAGAAATAGCGGTAATCTCGTATGGAATTACAGTAAAAATGGCTATTGATTTATCAACAGAGCTAGAGAAAAAAGGAAAAAGTGTTTCAGTAATATCATGTCATACAATTAAACCGTTAGATAAAATAGGAATTAAGAAAGTATTGAATGAACATCAAAGTGTTTATGTACTAGAGGAACACGTTCCACATGGTGGATTGTCTTCTAGAGTTAAAGAAATAGCTTCTGATGAGCAAACAAAAGCAGAACTAAAAAGTTTTACACTAAAAGATGAATTTATTCATTTTTATGGAAATCACCAAGAACTATTAGAAAAACACGAATTGTCAGTAAAGCAAATATTAAAGAAGATTTAACTGATTAATAAAAAAGATGAAAAAACTTTTTGTTAATAAAAAATTTTATTTAGAAAATATTGATCTATTTTTAAAATGGATAAAAAACCCTCTTTTAAGAGATAAAAACTTAAAAAAAATAAATTTAATAAAAATTAATAAAAATATTATAAAATTAATTAATAAAAAAATAATTAATTTTATAATTGTCGACAATATTAGAATTGGATTGGTATCAACTATAAATAAAAAAAAAATTTATTATATTAATCCGTTTGCCTATATATATGCATATTTGAATGTAAAAGACCTAACAAAACTAAGGATTATTGATAGAAATAAAAATTTATATAATAGAAAACATCTTGAAGAAATAAAGTGTCAAAAAACTGACAAAGAGCAAAAGATAGATGTAAAAAGAATATTAATTTTAGGACCAAAAAAACGAAATATAAAAATTGTTAAATTTTTAAATTCAAAAAAATATGAAACAATAATTACTAATGAAAAAATTAAATTAAACTTTATAATAAAAAATAATATTCAATACATTATTACAAGTGGATATCCTTACAGAATAGATAGTAATATAATAGAATTTATCAAAGCAAAATTAATAAATTTACATGCAACATTCTTGCCATGGGGGAAAGGGATAGGAACAACATTTGTATCCTCTTTATTATTTCAGCCTACTGGTGTTAGTATTCATCATATTAGTAGCAAATATGATCAGGGGGATATTATATGTAGATATTTAGTAAAGCCTAAAAAAAATGATACAACAAGAACATTCTATGTAAAGCTTTTGGCAAAATTAGAAGAAATATTTATAAAGAATTATAAGAATATAATTAAAAATAATTTAAAAAGTATAAAACAAAAAAATCTATTAATTAAACCACCTTATTATAGTAGAAATGAATTTGAGAATATTATATCATCACTCCCATTAGGTTATGACACAAAGTTAGAAGATTTAGTTAATATTGGATTTCTGTTGAAAAATAATAGGCGTTTTTTAGAAGCCTTGGAACAATGAATTCTAAAATAATTTTGATGACAGGTTCTGAAGGTTTTGTAGGAAGTTTTTTAAAAAAAGTTTTATTAAAATCTGAATATAAAATTTTTTGCTTAGTAAGAGAAAATAAAAGAATAAAAAATGTTAAAAATATTAGATATATTAAGTCTGATATTTCAAAAATAATTAAAGCTCCAAATATAAAATATGATGCAATTTTACATTGTGCAGCACAGTCTCCTGTTCCTAATGTTAAAAAAAATGATTATCTTAATAACAATATTGAGGCTACAAAAAATATCATAAAATTTGCAAAAAAAAATAACACAAAAAAAATAATTTTTTTATCTTCAATATCAATATACGGAAAAATTAATTCTAATATTGTGAATGAAAAATCAAAAATTTCACATCCTGATAATTATGGAAAAAGTAAGCTAATATGTGAGAAATTATTACAAAATGAGAAAAAAAATTTCTTTTCTCTTTCTATTAGATTGCCAGGAGTGATTGGGGAAAAATCAGTTAGAAATTGGCTTACAAGAGTACTCTATGCGGTAAAACATAATAAAAAAATTAGAGTTTTTAATAGAAAAAGCTTATTTAATAATACAATTCATGTTGAGGAACTATGTCAATTTTTATTAAGAGCAATCAGAATAAAATTTACTAAACATCAATCTATTTGTTTAAGTACAAGAAATCCAATTAATATTGAAAAAATTATAGATTTATTTATTAATAATTTTAATTTTGATACTTCAAACCTCAGCTATATTAGTAAAAAAAAAAAAAGTTTTTTAATAAATCACTCTAAGGCAAAAAAACTCTTTAAATATAGTCCTTCTTCAACTAAAGATAGTGTTTTAAAATTCATTAAAGAAAGTAAATAAAAAAAATTGAAAAAAGTATTGATAATTGGTGGTGGTTTTGCGGGGTGTTCGGCTGCGCATCAGTTTGAATTATTGGGTGGGTGGGATGTAACAATAGTTGAAGCCGCACCATTCTTGGGAGCAGGTGTAAGAACTAACTGGTATGGAGGTCATCCTTATACTTTTGGACCCAGACATTTTTTAACTCCTTATACTGAGGTATATGATTATCTTAATGCTATAATTCCACTTAGAAAGTGTTCAGAACATGAATTCCTCACTTATGTCGAGAAAGACAATGATTTTTATGCCTATCCTATAAATATGACAGATGTTAGGGGCATGAAAGACTATCCTAAAATTGAGAAAGAGATGGAAGAAAAAAAAAGAGAAGAATTTATTGGTGCAATTAATGCAAAAAATTTAGAAGAATATTGGATAGGCTCTGTTGGAAAAACTTTATTTGATAAGTTTATAGACGAATACAATAAAAAAATGTGGCTTGTTGATAACTGCAAAGATATTGATACATTTAGTTGGTCACCAAAAGGAGTCGCTTTAAAAGAAGGGCCTCGAGCAGCTTGGGACTCTGCAATTTCAGCTTATCCTTATGCAGCTAATGGCTATAACGATTATTTTGATTTTTCAACAAAGGCAGCAAAAGTCCTTTTATCTACTTTTATCACTAATTTTGATTTAGATAAAAAAGAAGTTACAATGAACGATCAAAAATTTTCTTACGATATAATTGTTAGCACAATTTCTCCTGATAGCATTTTAGAAACACGCTACGGAAAACTAAATTTTTTAGGTAGACAGTTTCACAAGATTGTCTTTCCTACTGAAAATGTTTTTCCTGAAAATGTTTATTTTTTATATTACGCAAATGATGAAAAATTTACACGATTAGTAGAATATAAAAAATTTACCCATCATAAATCTAAAAATTCACTAATAGGAATGGAAATACCCACTTTAGATGGAGGAAAGCATTACCCATTACCATTTAAAAAGGATCAGATGTTAGCTCAAAAATATCTTGATGACTTTCCAAAAGGAGTTTTTTCAATAGGTAGAGCTGGAAGTTATCTTTATGGAATCGATATTGATGACTGTATTAGACAATCAATGCTTATGATTGAAATGATTAAGCAGGGTGGACAAGATGATAGCCCTGTTCCAGGAAGTGAATATAGGTTTCCAGAATTAAATAAAATATAAAACTAAAATGACTTTTAAATTAGCAATACTTGGGGGTAAAAAAATTAGAAAAAACCCAATGCCTTACAGATTTGCTTTTGGAAATAAAGAGAAGCAAGAAGTAAGCAAAATGCTAAGATATTATAAATCTAAAAATGAAGATCCCAAATATTCAGGTCTTTGGGAGGAAAAATTTTGTAATTTATTTTCTAAATTCTTAGGGTGTAATGGGTATGCAGATGCAGTAGCTACAGGTACGGGAGCTATCTATATTGCAATGAAAGCTTTAGAATTACCAAAAAATAGTGATATTTTAATATGTCCAGTAACATGCTCAGGAAATTTATCATGTATCACTGAGCAGGGTCATAATCCAGTACTAATTGATTCTGAGATTAACAGCTACAATGTTAGCTTAAAAAAGATCAAAGAAAAATTTAATAAAAAAATTAAACTTATACAATTGACACATGCCGCAGGTGAACCAGTTAAAGATATAAAAGAAATAGCAAAATTTGCAAAAAAAAATAATATATATTTATTGGAGGACTGTAGCCAGTCAATAGGAGCAACAGTTAATGGGAAAAAAATTGGAACATTTGGAGATGTCGCTGCATTTTCTACAATGTATAGAAAAAACTTAGCAGCCAACTCTTCAGGTGGTCTTGTTTATACTAAAAATAAAAATTTATTTCGAAAAATTCTTGCGTATGGAGATAGGGGTAAAATTTTATGGAATAAAAAATTAGATTTAAGAGATCCTCAATTTAGCTTATTTCCAGCCTTAAATTGGAATACAGATGAGTTTTCTTGTGCAATTGGATATGCTAATTTAAAAAGACTTAAATCAACAAATTATAAAAGAAATCAATTTTTGAAAAAATTGATTAAAAAAATTAATGTTAAGTCAAAAGTATGCAGTCCATATGCATATAATAATGGTTTTGCTCCATTCTATTTTCCTATTTTTGTTAATGAAAAAAAAATAAAAGTTTCAAAATACAAATTTGCTGAGGCTCTTAAGGCTGAGGGAATAGGTTTAGGAGAGCATTATGGGTGTTTAGTAGCAACATGGCCATGGGCAAGAAAATTTTTTAAAAATGGATTTTCATCAAAAAATGCCATTGAAACAAGAGATTCTTGTTTTCACTTATACCTTAATGAAAAATATGGAGATAAAGAAGTTAATGATATAATAAAAGCAATTATAAAAGTAGAAAATTTCTTTATTAAAAATGAATTCAAAACTCTATAAAATAATAAATAAAAAAAAATCAAAAGAATTAATCTTTCTTAAAAAGATTATTGAAAAAAAAATTAAAAAACTTTTACCTAAATTTAATAATGATTTATCGAAATTACATAAATTTGTTGATGGTAAAAAAATAAATAATATTAGATTGCAGTGTTTTCATGAGCTTAATTCTAAATTTGACTGGGAAAATATATTAAAAAAAATATGTCTAAAAGAAATTAAAGAAATTATTGGACCAGATATTCTCATACAATCAAAATTAAATTTATCCATACAGCTTCCAAACGATAAATCTTCAATATTGAATGAGCATTCAGATATTTGGTCTGCAGATACTCCTTTTCAAATAAATCTATGGATACCTCTTACCAATGCATTTAAGACAAACTCAATGTTTATTTTGGAAAAAAAACACTCCTTAAATACTTTTAAGAAAATTGTGAAACACAAAAAATATATATCAAAAAAAATAAACATTAATAAATTTATTAATGTACCTTTTGGAAAAGTTTTAATTTTTAATCCAGCTCTTCTTCATGGAAATGTTTGCAACAAAACAAACTCAACAAGAGTTTCTCTTAATATAAGATTTAAATCTCTTTTTTCTCCCGAACCTAAAAAAAATCCAGATAGACAATTTGGAACATATTATAAAAAATTTTTAATTTCTGAAAATACTGAATTCGCGACAGAGGTGTTAAACACAAGGATACTAAGTTGAAAAAATTATTGACCTATACGCTTCCAAGAACATTTAATAAATATAATATACCTATAGCTATTCAAAGTAATTATTTAAAAGATTATGCTAAAAATAATAATTTTGAATTTTCATTACCAGTAACTGAAATTAAAACTAAAAATGTTTATATAGAATTGAAAAAAATTACAAAAAAAAAATCAGTAAATGTTGCCATGGTTTCAATATTTATTTTACCGATCGATGATTATAAATTATTAAATTTGTTAATGAATGATGTAAACAAAAACTCTATATTTCATTTTGCTTTGGAAAAACTTGTACTGAAAAAGAATGAAATTTTAAATTGGGCTTACGATTATGTAAAATATAGACGTGTTATTAAAAATTTTTAATTTTTTTGTATGTATTTACCTTAAAAATAACAATTCTTAAAATTGTAAATAAAAATAAATTCAAAAAAATTCTTGTTAAAAGAAGATAAGAAACTAAATAAAGATACTTATTAAAAATGATAAATAAATTAATTAACAATATATCACCAAAATCTTTTGCAATTTTTAAGGAGTTAATTCTTAAAAATAAGAAAAATTTTTTAATTCTTGTATTAATGCTTTTGTTCCAAATTTTGATACTTTCATTGGCCATTATTTCTATTGTTCCATTGGCAGATTATTTAGTTGATGAAGAAATGAGAGATCCAAATAAAATTACTCAATTTATATTAAATTCTTTGAACTTTTTTAATATAGAAAAAAATTTAACATTCTTCTTATTATTTTTTGCTGCAATGGCAATATTTAAAACTGTGGTTGAAATTATAATTACAAAACACATTTATTTAATAAGATATAATTTAGAAAGAGACCTTTTCTCAGATTTTACAAAAAAAATATTTAAAACTAATTGGAATTTTTTTTTTAAATATAATTCTGGATCCTTATTGAATACTTATACAAATATAATTAATCAAATATGTGCAGGTTTTACGGCCATAGCTGTACAAATCTCTAAATTTATAAAATTAATTGCGTATCTAATGATACCAACACTTATTAATTATAAAATAACTTTGTTTGCAATTACTTTTGCCATAATTACCTTGCTACCAGTTAAATTTTTTACCAAAATGTCTTATGATTTAGGAACAAAAAATTTGAAAGCAAATGATGTTTTTTTAAAAAATTTAAGTGAAACATTTCAGTCTATTAAATTAATCTTTGGTTTTAATAAGTCGGATGATACCTACAAAAAAAATCAAAGTTCATTTAATGAGGTAATCAAATATGGTTTAAAAACTGCATATTTAAATTTGTTTGTTTCAAATAGTTTTTACCCAATTGGTTTAGGGGTAGCAGCTATTACATTTGCAATTTTTATGGATAGAGCCACCGACCTTTCAATTTTAGCTGCTGTATTTTGGAGTTTAGTTTCTGCAGTTCCAGTTCTTCAATCACTTGTTCAGGGCAACTTAGAAGTTGCTAATTTAAGTGCAAATTATGAACAATATAAAAATGTTGTTAGAGATGCTAATGAAATGAAATTCATTAATGGTGAAAAAAAATTTCTAAAACTAAAAAATTCCTTGGAATTCAAAGATGTAGTATTTTCTTATGATAATATTAGAAATGTAATAAATAATGTCAGTTTTGAGATAAAGAAAAATCAAACTTATTTGATATCTGGTGCATCTGGATCAGGTAAGTCAACATTGATTGATTTAATAATGGGCTTTCAAAAACCATTATCAGGAAAAATATTTATTGATGAAAATATTTTATCAGATCTAGATATATTTAGTTATAGATCAAAGATAGGATATGTACCTCAAGAACCTTTTTTATATGATGAAACCATATATGAAAATATCGTTTGGGCAAATCCGAACATTAAAAAAGATGAATTAGACTCAATACTAGATATTTCAAATTGTAAAGAATTTATAAGATCTTTTAAGGATGGAATAAATACTAAAGTAGGCGAAAGAGGCAATATGCTTTCTGGTGGGCAAAAACAAAGAATAGCACTAGCTAGAGCTCTTGCAAAAAACCCTGAAATTCTAATATTAGATGAAGCGACAAATTCTTTAGATAAAGAGTCTTCAATTTTAATTAAAAATTCATTAAGTAAATTGAATGAAAAATGCACAATCATAATTATTTCCCACGAATTTGAATTTTTTAAAAGTGTTAACGAAATCTTGCATATGGAAAACGGAAAAATAAAAATAGGTAAATGATAAATTTTGGTAAAATTAAAATAAAAACTAAAGTTAATTTTCTATTAAAAAATGGTTTCTTTACCCCTCAAATTATTTTGGTTTTAATTTTATCTTATATTTTTAATTTTAGATTTTATTCCTTTAATGTGTCTAGAATAGGTCATTTGTCAGAGGACTTATTTGTTTTTTTAAACAGTAAAAAAAATAAAAGATGTATTATTTTTTTATCACACCAATACAATGGAGTTTGTAATAAAGAATTATTGGGAATAATAAAAAAAAGATTCTTTTTTTACCCATCATTTTTATTTGAACAACCAATAAATATAATTAAAAAAATTAGGTATAGATATGGTATTTTTAATTCTATTAATCTTGTTAATAAAGATTTTAAAAAAAGTGGATTTGAAAATTATAATCTGAAGCCTATAAAACTTTCATACACAGAAGAGCAGAATAAGATTTTTAATGATTTCTTGAGAGCCAATAAATTAAGTAAGGGAAAATATGTTTGTTTCTCCTTATGGGAAATGGGTCATTTAAAAGATAAACGACAATTCTCACATCATAACCATAGATTAAGTAATAGTAATTTTAAAAATTATTATAAATCTATAAATTATTTAACTCAAAATGGATTTAAGGTTTTAAGAATTGGAATAAATAGTTCAATTAAATTAAATATAAATCATAAAAATTATATAGATTTTTCATATAATGTAAAAAAAAATGAAATTTTAGACATCATGCTTTTAAACTATTGTAAATTTTTTGTTACCACAACTGGAGGACTTGATTACCTAGCTTTTATGTTTAATAAGCCCATGATTATCAATACACCAATTGTTGACAATGTATTTAATGAAAAAAAAAATATTATATATTTATTAAGACCCCATTATTGTACAAAGAAAAAAAGTATAATAAACATTAGAGAGATAATGATGAAAAGAAATCTAGGTTTTCTACCTAAATATTATTTTCTAAAAAAAAATCATATAAAAATATTAGATAATGATAAAAATGAAATTTTAAGTTCTATTAAAGATTTATTAATGCTCATTAATGATAAAAAAAAATATAAAAAATATTATAAAATATCAAGTATTTATTGGAAAAATTATTTACTTTATATTAATAAATATCATAAAAATCTTTTACCATTTTATAAAAAAATAAAATGCTTATATAGTCCTTCCTTAATTAAAAAAAATTTACACTTTTATAAATAAAATATTATAAAATTAAATAAGATGGAAATATTAATAAAATTTAAAAAATATTGAAATGGAAACCAAAAATTAGATATAGATAAGGGTGCAAAATTAATTCTTAAAAATATTGATTATTGGTCCAAAGCACCCGTATGAACTCCAAAAGGAATAAAAATTGTAACTAAAATCAGTTTAAATATTTATAATAATTTATAAAACTATTAAATAAAATTTACATAAAATTTTTCTTTATTAATGAAAGTAAGATACTCCTATTTTAAAACAACAATTTACAAATGCCCCTGATTTATGGGACTAATTAAAAAATTTGTTGAAACTGGTGATTTTACTCTGAGAAAAGAATTAATAAAATTTGAAAAAATTTGCTAACTTAATTGGAAAAAAATATACAAAACCTAATGATTTAGCCATTTTTATTAGCACAAGTGGTAATTCAGAAAATGTTGTAAGAGGAGCAAGGTTTTGTAAATCAAAAAATATTAAATCATATTCATTAATGCGATTAAAAAAAATAATAAACTAAATAAAGTATCTGATAATTCTTTTTTGATAAATTCATCATCGTATAATCAAATAGAAATTATTCATCATATGATACCTCTTATTTCTGTTGGTATATTAAAAGGTAAAGATAGTTACGAAACAAATTTGTAAGATTTATTAGAAATCATCTTTTGAGACTAAAGTGATTGTATTTGCTCTAGAATTTTTTCTAGGAAAGTTTACATAAATTAAAAATGCATTGTTTGACTTCTTAAAAATTATTTTTTTGTTTTTTTTAATATTTTCTTTTATGAATGTATCGATATTAGTATTATTAAATTTTTTTAATAAGAAACAATCAACATTGTTTAAAAATTGAGTAATTTTTTTTAGGCGATTATTTTGAGTAAATATATTAATTTTATTTTCTGATCTTAATTTTTGTAATTTTTCAAATAAGTATCCTTTTTTTGAAAAAATAATTAAAGGTATATGTCTATTTTTATCTAAAAAGTTAATTATAAAGTCATCATTACTAATTTTATTATGAGAAAATATTTTTTTACTTTTATTTTTAATAAAATTTTGTAACCAAGAACAGGTATTAATAAAGTTTTTGGATGTTGCAGTTTCATCGCTAAGCATTATATTTTCTATACCAAGTGAGTGATAATAACTAAGTGAAAGCACATCATTTTTTGAAGGTAAGTTATTTTTTATCATTGAGTCTAAATTTTCTGTAGCCATTACTATTGGTTTGCCATTTTTTTTTGCAATCGAAACAATTTTATTTATAGATTCAAATAATTTATCGTTGCCTATTTCAGCTCCAAGATCACCTCTATCGATCATTATTATATCACTAGCTTTACATATATCCTCTGCATTTTTAAGTCCTTCAGAATTTTCTATTTTTGAAACAATTAAATATTGAGGATATTTTTTTCTTAAAACTTTGATTATCTTAGTGTTTTGTATGAAGCTTAGCCCAATTAAATCAAAATTTAACTTTTTAACTTTATTGATAAATTTTAATGAAAGTTTTAACTGTCTATTATCATCATAAATTGAATTGGGTAAATTAAGCCCTTTTTTGCTATCAAGAGTAAAACTTTGAGTTGATTTTGCTATAATATAATTCTTTTCTGTTTTGATTATTTTAAAAAGAAAATTACCATCAGAAATTGTAAAATTTAGAATTTTTTTTATATTTGGTAGAGGGTGTGTAAGCGGAATACTTAAACCATTAAATTTATTTTTATTATAAAAGAATGATACTAATTGATTTTTTCTTATAAAGATTTTATCTTTATTTCCTGTTCTCGGTTTTACACCAGGTATATCAAGTAAAATTTGATTTTGAGGATTAATTTTTTTTATTTTACCAATGGTTTCTTTGTGCCAATCAATAGAATTATGCGATCCATTTAGTCTAAATATAGAAGAATATTTATTTAGAATCTTAATTGATTGTAATGAATTTGAAACTGGTCCAATGGTTGGTAGTATTTTCATAAATTTTATATAAATATTATTTTTTTTATAACCTAGTATATAATATAAGCTAGATTGTAAATAATGTATAAAAAATGTCTTTCTATCAAGATCTAAAAAAGTTTAAAACAGATACAGCTTTAGTATTCAGGGAAAATGAAATTATAAGTTATGAAAATCTTTTAGTTGAATCTGGTAAATTTGCATCCAAAGTTAAAAACAGGTCTTTAATTTTTATTTTGATTGATAATGACCTTGAGTCAATTGTAGCTTTAATTGGCAGTGAAATTAGCAACTCTGTAATAATGCTGCTTCCTCCCAACATAAATCACAAAGCTTTATTAAAATTAATTAATTTATATAGTCCAGATTACATTTTTGTTAACAAACAAGTTAAATTAAAAATTAATAATTTTGAAAGTGTATATACTTATAGTAGCTGTGAATTATTAAAAATTAGAAATTTTTTTTTTAAAAAAATTGATGAAGAGCTTTTATTACTACAAACTACATCTGGATCAACAGGTTCACCTAAAAATGTTAAACTTTCATATAATAACATAATTTCAAATACCCAATCAATAATTACAGATTTAAAAATTTCTAGTAATGATATTTCTATTACCACTTTACCACCTAGTTATGTTTATGGATTGTCAATAATAAACACCCACTTAAAAGTTGGAGCAAAAATTATTTTAAATAAATCATCAGTAATCGAAAAAAATTTTTGGAAAAAACTTTTATCAAATAAAGTCAACAACTTTGGTGGAGTGCCATACATTTATGAAATTATATTAAAAATAGGATTAAAGGATGAATTTTTTAAATTTTTAAAATACTCGACGATTGCTGGGGGACATTTAGATAATAATTTAAAATTATCTTTGCTTGATTTTTACGAGAAATTAGGAATTTCATTGATTACAATGTATGGAGCTGCTGAAGCCACATCTAGAATGTCTTATTTGCCAACCGAATATTCTAGAAAAAAAAATGGAAGTATTGGAAAACCTATCTCTAATGGTACTTTCTTATTAGAAAACGAAAATAAAAAGATTATTAAAAAACCAAACTGTAATGGTGAATTAATTTATAAAGGTGAAAATGTGTGTATGGGGTATGCAAATTCTTCAGAAGACTTAATAAAAAAAGATGTAAACAATTCAGTTTTAAGGACAGGAGATATTGGATATTTTGATAAGGATGGTTTTTTTTATATTGTTGGGAAAAAAAGTAGATACATTAAAATTGCAGGAAACAGAATAAGTTTAGACGAAATTGAAAAAATTATTTATGAGTATGGTTATAAAAATGTTTGCAGCCAACAAGCAAAAGATACTCTTAATATATATATAAATAAAAAAAATATTGAAAAAAAAATTAGTTCTTATGTCTCAAATTATACAAATTTACACGAAAGTCTTTTTAAAGTTATTTTCATAGAATCTTTTCCAATGACTAAAAATAATAAAATAGACTATAATAATAAGATATTTAAAAATGAAAATTGATAAGTTGCTTAATGAAAATCCATATAGTTTAACTATAGATAAAAAAAATTCTATATTTAGTAATAAAATAAATGAATTAACAAGATTTCACAGAACAAAATGTAGAGAATATAAAAAGATAATAGATTTTTTTGGTTTTAATGAAAAAAAGAAATATGAACTCAAGGACCTACCATTTCTACCAGTTCAGATTTTCAAAGAAATAGATTTATTTAGTACTAATAAAAAAAATATTGTAAAAATACTTAGGTCTTCTGGCACAAGTTCTGGCAAGACTTCAAGAATTTTTTTAGATAAGAAAAATTCTTTAGTGCAAATAAAGACACTAAAAAAAATAGTTCAATACCACATTGGAACCGAAAGATTACCAATGATGATAATTGATAAAAAATCTTCAATTATGAATGTAAAAGAATTTGATGCTAAAAAAGCTGCGTTTTTTGGATTTTCTATATTTGGAAAAGATTTTTTTTATCTAATAAAAGAAAATGGTGAAATTGACTATCAGGGTTTAAATATTTTTTTACAAAAAACAAAAAAAAACTTTTTAATTTTTGGGTTTACGTACTCTGTTTATGATATTCTATATAATAAGTTAGTTAAAAATAAATTAAAAGAAAATTTTAATAATGGAATATTAATACATGGTGGTGGATGGAAAAAAATGGAAAAATTTAGTGTTACTAATAAAAAGTTTAAAATAGATTTAAAAAAAAAATTACAACTAAAAAAATCCTATAATTATTATGGATTAGTAGAGCAAACTGGTTCAATATTTTTAGAGTGCGATTGTGGGTTTTTTTTTATCATCTAATTTTTCTGAGATTTTAATAAGAAATGAAAAATTTGAAGTCTGTAAACAATCAGAAAAAGGCTTTATTCAGTTAGTTTCTCTTTTACCAACTAGTTATCCTGGTCACAATATATTAACCCAAGATATTGGAGAAATTAAAGATAAGAAATTATGTAAATGTAAGTTAAATGGCACAAGATTTTTAATCCATGGGCGAGCTAAACAGGCTGAAGTAAGAGGCTGTAGTGATACTTTAAATGGATAGTAAATTTTTTTTAGTAGGATCAAAGAAACTTGTAAAAAAAACATTAAATCCTTTTGATGATATTATATGTGATTTTTTTGATTCCTTATCACAAGATATTTTTAAAAAAAAAAAAATATTTAATGATTCAGATATTCTAACTCTTGGATTTTGGTTAAGAAAAAAAAATATTTTAAAATTAAAAAATTCTTTTTATGATGAGGAGTTTAAAAGACCTCTGGGAATAGTTTTTCATATAACACCAAATAACGTTCCAATAAATTTTGCTTACTCCTTATTTTTTGGTTTAATTACCGGTAATACAAATATAGTTAAAGTTCCCTCAAAAAAATATTTACAAGTTGAGTATTTGTGTCAATCAATAAATAATCTTTTAAAAATTAAAAAATTTAATATTTTAAAAGAAATGATCAATATTATTAGATATGAAAATGATGATAAAATTACTGAAGAAATTTCAAAAAAAAGTAATGCTCGAATAATATGGGGAGGTGACCAAACTGTAAAAAAAATTAAAAATATTAGTGCCCCCATTAAATGCGTCGACATTACCTTTCCTGACAGATACTCGTTTTCAGTTGTTAACCTAGAAGTTCTCAAAAATTTAAATAACCTTAATTTTTTAAATTTTGTAAAAAAATTTTATACAGATAATTATACTTTTGATCAAAATGCATGCAATTCTTCACATTTAGTTTTTTGGATTGGAAAAAAAAAGGACAAAAAATTAATAGATAAGTTTTGGATTGAATTAAATAGCTATGTTACCAAAAAAGTTGACTACCCTGAAACAGTGAGTACTGACAAATATAATAAAATATGTACTGACTTGATATACTTTTCTAATATTAAAAAATTAAAGATATATAGTAAAAGTTTACATGTTGTTACATTAAATAAATTAATCCCTAAAAATGAACTTCAAAGAGGTCAATGGGGATATTTTTATCAATATTTATCTAATGACATAAGTATATTACCAAAAATAATCACTGAGAAATACCAAACACTATCCTATTTTGGTTTAGATCCAGATTTTTTTAAAAAATTTATTCAAAAAAATGAAATAAGAGGAATAGATAGAATTGTTCCAATAGGTAGGTCAATGGAAATGAATTATTTATGGGATGGTTACAATTTATTGAGAGCTTTAACAAGAATAATAGATATAAAATAGTTTAATGATAAATAATTGTAATATATTTTTTTAAACGTGTTAAAAAAAATTTAAAAACAATCACTCAACAAATGTTGTCTAAGCAGCTTAAAGAGTTAGAGGCTGATGGAATAGTTAATAGAGAGGTTATTCAAATAATGCCACCAAAAGTTGAGTATTCGCTTACTGAATTTGGCCCTTCGGTTATGCCTATCATAAGATTTTTTTCAGAATGGAATAAAAGAAATACACGTACAATTTCTTCAAAATTAAATAAAAATTTTGAAGAAAATCGAATTAAGTAATATCAAGCAACTGTTTTAAGTTTTTAACTTCTTCTTTGGGTTTGTAATCAAGGTTATCAAAAATATTATTATTTCTG
>MDTF01002596.1_pt1 | contig 45090 bp, 32 predicted proteins | sample 811191 | NCBI WGS metagenome assembly MDTF01 (sample SAMN05326649, study PRJNA326480) | marine metagenome | isolation source: seawater | place: Southern Ocean | collected 2011 | reverse complement strand
TTAAAGTTTCTCTGGGGACGGTCAGAATTCCGGTCGCTATAGGGTCTTGCAGGTCTTCCTTCGTTGGAATAGCCTCCTCCACTTCTTGACGTAGATTGTCTATTTTGACGGGATCCTCCGTCGCGGCGCGCAGAATTATTGGTTTGGTTTGAAGGCCTTGAGCCTCTCGAAGAACGCTGATCTTTCATCAGGATATAATATTTTTACAAAGGTAGTCATTTACAATTTTGGAGTTGACCGCTTAAGTATGTTCTTATTCGAGGAATCGTATGTTTAATTAAGGTGGTATTAAAATGAATATTTCTTTAATTATACAATGCAATAAATCTCAGCGATATGACAGATCTAATTATTTATTTTTACTGAATAGGAATAAGTAATGATCCATTTACATTTACATTTAAACTATAAATTAAACCATTTATAAAGGATTCATTGTTAAAAGTATGACCAATTGGAAGTCCAATTCCAAATGGTATGTTGCTTGGAGTGTTCTCTCGAATTATTTCAAAGACTTCTTTTCCAAATATCTGAGGATTGTCTTTTATTTCAGAGAAACTCCCAAGTACGATTCCAGATAAATTTTGTAAAACCTGCGACCGTCTGAGGGCATTCATCATCCGATCAATGTGATATTTATATTCATCTAAGTCTTCTAGCACTAGAATACATCCATCTAGTTGAGGAAAGCTGCATGAACCTAAAAGGCTAAATAGAACAGATAAGTTGCCTCCGATAAGCTTTCCAGTCACCTGGCCATTTACATTCAACGGGTGATGCTTAGCCTGCATAGATCCTGGTGAGCCGGCCAAAGTATTGACGAGTCCTTTTAGACTTTTTTTACTCAATGATGGAATTTGAATTGGCATAAAGGAATGAATGCCAGCGATATTTTGTTGGATTGAGTGACTTAATAACACTGTAAAATCACTAAATCCAATAATCCATTTTGGATCTTTTTCAAGAGCACTCCAATTTATATTATCTACAATTTTAACTGCTCCATAACCACCTCTAACACTCCATATTGCGTGCACATCAACATGGGCTATTGCCCAATTAAAATCATCTGATCTTTGCTTGTTTGACCCTCCAAATTGATCTTCTTTGGTTCCGAGATGAGGAGATCGATAAGAAACCCATCCGTTTTCTTGAATCCATTTTTCAGCGAGCTCAATATGGCCTTTTTCTGCAAAGCGGGATGGGGCAATAAGAGCAATTCCTGAACCTTGCTTAAGGAAAGGGGGAATAATAGTTCTATTCATAGGTTTTACAAGGTACAGCCGTTTGTACTTTTGTCATCGATGAAGTCATTTAACCGAACTACCGTTACCGCAGCTTTACCCTATGCGAATGGCCCAATACATATTGGACATCTTGCTGGCTGTTATCTACCTGCCGATATTTACGTAAGATATCTGCGTATGCTTGGACAGGACGTTGCATTTGTTTGTGGGTCTGATGAGCATGGAATGGCAATTACTATGAAAGCTCGCAGTGAAAATATTTCTCCAAGTGTAATTGTCAATAGATATAATGACATGATGCGCAATTCTCTAGATGCATTTGGTGTAAGTTTTGATATTTACTCTCGAACTTCATCACCAAAGCACGCTGAAGTTGCGCAGAGTTTCTTTAGAAAACTTAATGAGAAAGGAACGTTACAAGTTCGCGAAACAGAGCAGTATTATGATCCTGAGGCTGAGCAGTTTTTAGCAGATCGATATATCACTGGAACCTGCCCGAACTGTAAAAGTAAAAATGCCTACGGTGATCAATGCGAGAAATGTGGCACAACACTTAGCCCATTGGATTTAATTGATCCAAAGTCAACATTGTCAAAGGCTACTCCTGTCATGAAAAAAACTAAAAACTGGTTTTTACCATTAGATAAATTATCTCCTCAAATACGTTCATACATAGAAGGTCATCCAGAATGGAAGTCCAACGTACTAGGCCAATGCAAGTCTTGGTTGGATTCTGGAGAGGGCTTGCAACCAAGAAGTATGACTCGGGATTTAGATTGGGGTGTACCTGTTCCTGTCGAAGGTGCTGAAGGAAAAGTCCTTTATGTCTGGTTTGATGCACCTCTAGGATATATCACAGCTACGCAAGAACTCCACGGCGATGACTGGGAAAAATGGTGGAAATCTGATGATACGCGATTGGTTCATTTTATAGGCAAAGACAATATTGTTTTTCATGCCATAATATTTCCAGCGTTACTTATGGAGCATGGTGATTATATACTACCTGAAGACATTCCCGCAAATGAGTTTTTGAATTTAGAGGGTGATAAGCTTTCCACTTCCAAGAATTGGGCTGTTTGGCTTCATGAATATTTAGAGGACTTCCCTGGGAACCAAGACGCTCTCAGGTATGCTTTATGTGCAACTATGCCAGAAGCAAAAGATAATGATTTCACCTGGTCTGACTTCCAGATTCGAAATAACTCAGAACTTGTCGCAATCCTAGGGAATCTTGTCAATCGAGTGATGGTTCTTAATAATAAATATTATCAAGGAATAGTTCAGGAACCGGGAACTTCTCCTTCAGATGCACATCTGATGGCGTCAATTGCTGTCCATTCTGGAAAAGTTTCAGATTCTTTAAAAGCTTACAGGTTTCGTGAAGCTTTAACTGAAGCAATGAATTTAGCTAGGTTGGGTAATAAATACTTAGCGGATGAAGAGCCATGGAAAAAAATGAAAACAGACCCAAAACGAACAGCTGAAATCATGGGTACGGTTACCCAATTTATTGCTGCTATTTCTGGAATTTTTGATCCATTTATCCCATTTTCTGCTGAAAAAATTCGTTCAATGTTAGGTATTGGTGCATTGTTATGGAGTGATCTAGACGGCAGAACATTGTTAAGTCCGGGCTCTAAAATAAGTGAGCCAAGATTACTTTTCGAGAAAATTGAAGATCACCAGGTTGAAACACAAAAAGCTAAACTAAAAAAGACGTCTTAGCATAATTAATTAATCGAATTAACACTAGCCCCGTAGTTCAATGGATAGAATAGGCGTTTCCTAAACGCTTGATAGCAGTTCGATCCTGCTCGGGGCTACAAGAACCTTCTCAGAAATGAGGGGGTTTTTTTTATGTTTTAGAGATGTTTTGTCTAGATTCAAAAAGACCGCCCTATGTCAGGGCGGTCTTTTTAAAGAACTCTCGAGAATTATCTCTTCTGGTAACTTCTATTGATCCTTAGTGCTGAACAGCTACACGCATAGTACGTGTCCCTTCTTTTGCAGATAAGCGCACCATATAAATTCCTGAAGCAAGGTCACTCAAGTCGATATTGAGTTCACCTGATCCAGCATCCCACATGGTTGCATTTAATAGTTGTCCATGTAGACCAATGATAGTGACTTCTACTGGACCTGTTAAGTTTGTGCGCTCCAATGTAAAGGCACCTGTTGTTGGGTTGGGGAATAAGCTAACGCTTCCCAATGCCTCGTCTATACTTACTGCACAGTCATAGCATTTCGTGAAGCATACAGGTGCAAGTATAGTATCTGCATAACCAAGACTCAAAAGACGATTATAGCTTCCTAAGCCATCACTTATTCCGCAGGCAGAAAGATCACCACTGCCTTCAGCTCCAGTCCAGTCAATTCCATTGATAAACTTATACTGTAAGTCTTCACCAGTTGCTGATCCAAACGTAATAGAATAAATCCCATCGCCATCAGGATCAGTCATCTTAGATCCTGCAGGATCCCAAGACTGCCATGTGCCAGCCACATGTACACCGTTGGTGTCAATCGCTCCGTTGGCAACTTCTACTACCATATTTAAATTAAGAGTAACGTCTATTGTGCAGTCATCGCACTCGCCCCAGCATACAATTGGAATAATAGTGTCTGTAGCAGGAATCGTCATTATACGGTTTACAAATTGTCCACTTTGAATCACACATGGACCTTGATTGCTCAATGCTTCTTGAATCGTCCAATTGTCAGCTGAATATTTGAACTCAATTGTATCACCTACAGATAATGTTACGGTGATATCCCAAACATTGTCACCATCCGCATCGCTCATTGCGTCGCAGTTACCACAAAAACTGTTGAATGTACTATTAACCTCAGGGGTAGTGAAGGCACTCGTCACCTTGTTCATATTGACTTGGAAGGTGACTTCTGAAGTTTGGATACAGTCGATAGTAAATACTGTGGAATCCCAAGACCCTCCGGTAAATCCAGCTGAGGTAGTGCCCCCGAAATTAAATACACCGGCATTTGAAGTGTCTAGTTTGGCAACATTATTATATCCAAAAGGGCATAAGATATCGACAGTGTAATATCCAATATGTCCTAGGGTTGGATTAGTCATTCCATCACCAAATGAATCTTCAATTCTGAATTCATAAGTGCCGTTGTCTGGCAAGCATATTGTGTCTACATAAGTTGCAGATGTCGAATTGTATGGATTGACGTAATTCAGAGGACCTCTAGACGCCATCACATTACCAGTATTGATATCTACAATCTCCCAAGAAATTTCATCACCATAAACATCAGTTAGAACTTCTACTCTTACATCTGTGCACGGAGCTAATGAGCCATCGATCTCCATATTGTCCACAGCCCAGAACCATCCCCAGCTTCCACCTAAGTCATCATAGCGGAAGCGAACTTGGAAGTCGGCATTCTGGTGTGCTGTAACATCGATGGTCTGATGATTAGGATTACTCCACGCTCCAAGGTTTGCCGTGAAAGAAGCAACTTGAACCCAAGTAGATCCGTCATATACTTCAACAAATCCTGCAGATCCCGTAAAGAATCTAAAGTAATGATCAAACTCAAGAGTAAGCGTATCGTAACCTATTGCATCAAATATGGGAGAAACTAATTTCACATTAGTTGCAGATGCAGTGCTTCCCGCCCCATCATCATCTACAAATGCAAATTTGCTACCATTTAAGTTTGATGATGTCCCATAATTATCAATTATTTCCCATGTAGATCCCCCCGGGTCTAGAACACTCCATAAACAAGGCAGACCATTATTGAAGTCTTCTAGATAAGGAAGTGTTGTTGAGGGAACAGTACCATAAATCGCCGAAGCAGTTGTAATTGGACCTGTACACCCTTCTCTAATCACCCAATCATAGGCATAGTAAACTCTAGAGTTTGTTGCTCCGAATGATACGGAATCAATACTTGCAACTTGAGCTACCGTGTATGGATATACTCCGCCTGTTGTAGAGCGATGTAGCTGTCCAGGTGTTCCTGAGACAAAGTCAAAATTGATAAAATATGTACCTGGAGTCACTGCAAGGCCAACATATACTTGATGCGTACCTGCGGCAGCTAAATTGATCGTATCTGTTAACTGCAGCTCATTGCCAGAGTGTCCTGAAGTCTTACTGCCTCCACCTTCAGATATACGAATTTGGAAATCTACAAGTCCATTTGAAATAACAGTAACTGAGTCTAAAATAAATGCTTGACTTGCTGTGAACCACATTCCATTAGAATAGTTTCCGAATCCACCTGTTAGATTAGTAGTAGGTCCAAAGGTATACGGAGTGGCCAAGTTATTTGGAGCAAAAACTGCTGCATAATAATCTGTGTTTGATGTTATGACTGGTGTGGTAAAACTAGTTCCTGAACCAAGAACAGAGGAAGATGCATCCATCCAAAGAATACTATTAGTGGGATTTACTGATCCTGAAGCAGTAAATGTCACTTGTGATGGGCCACATGTGGTTTCAGGTGTAACGACTACGCTATCTGTTGTAGGACAGGTGGCAGGGCAGCTAGCTATAAATTTGGCAAATACTTGACCAATAGAAGCAGTAGTCCCATCATTTGTGGAAGAACCTACTTCGTGATAAATTGTATCTCCAATTGGGCTCATTGCGGTGAAGCTCATTTCATAGAAAAAAGAACCTGGGTTATCACATACTAGCCTTGCGGAATCTCCATCGCAAAGATCAGCAAATGCTGTTAATGGGCCTGCTCCAGATGCAAGAGTTGCAGTCCCCATATTAATCCACAGACCATTTACGGGGTTTTTCTGTTCAATGGCTATACTACCACCATTCCATCCATCACCATATGCGTCAGTCATGATAAATGGATAACCACATTGTGTAATTGGATTACATAGCAAAGTAGAAAAGCTTTCAATTGCTGACCATGCGGATGTATCCCCCACAGAGCAAGTTTCTCTTATCGAAACGTCATAATTAGTTCCCGTAGAAAGGCCACTTAAGTTTCTGGATGTTCCAGTGCCAGAGCCGTATGAGTAGGTAGTCGAACCAGGTTCTGCATATCTAATTTGATAGCCTAGAGCGCCGGGGTTGTTTGTGCTCCAAGTCAAATCAGCAGTATTACTAGTCGTATTTGAAGCAATTAAATTTTTTGGGGTTAAGCAGCTTAGTGGAGTATATTCATCAGCACCTATATCTGGATTGGTTAGTGATCTTATGTCTCCATCGAAATCTAATGTTAAACCTAAAGGTGTCCCTGAACTATCAGCCAGAGTTCCAGCAGTATGAATGTCTGAGGCGCTAACAAAAATCGGATCCCCAAAAATAGAGTTCAAGTCTTGTCCTCCTGATAAAGTATTCCATGCTGAAATTGTATTTACTCCAGTTCCCACCGTGCCATATGCCATAGTAGTGGTCGAGTTCCCGAAATAAATGTTGTGGTCAGAAGTAAAAAATATTCCTGGTTGGCACTGTGTTTCGGCATGGATCGCAGAACCAGTATTGTAATTGACAAGAATATTATTGTGAATATCATTTCCCGTCGGAATAAACTGAGTTGTGCTAGTAGAGGCACTCATATAGATATTCCCTCCGAACAATGGGTGTCCTGAATTTAAAACTGCAGTGTTATGATTGATATCTAGATTTGAACAATGGTAAAAGTAAAATCCTCTAATAGAAGAGTTAGAAGTCACATTCCCTAATAATATCATATTATTTCGAACTTGGCCATTTTTCGTTGTATCAATATTAATATTGACCAATTCTATACCGGTTGTAGTAACTGAACCGGAAGTTCCAACATCAGTAATTTTATTATTTTCAACAATAATATCTCTGAATGTATTTCCTGTGGTTGCATCAGGATTTCCTCTAAGATAAATCCCTCGATAATGAGTTGTAATATCATTATTTTTAACTTCAGCGAACAAGGGAAAGGCTAGGTTGTCGGCATTCGTGTATACGTTCAAAGCATTTTCTGCTCCACGAACTTTATTGTTATTGAATACTACTCCATAAGAAATCTCATTGGCAATATTATTCAATCCATTAAACCATGAAAGGTTAGTTGTTTGTCCGGATTTATGGAATTCATTATTGGTAATCTCAACATATTTTACCCAATATAAATTGATGCCTTGATCTGTTGCATAGACTATATTGTTGTCAAGAAAGATTGAGTCTGCACCTAGTTGATATCCTGTACCTCCCATTTGAAAACCTCGAGAGAAGTTATTGATAGTGTTGTTTACAAAACGAAAACTTCCTCTTGCTTTTGAGTTTGGAGCCCCATCGTTAGCAGCGTGGCTAAATGATGTGCTTGTTCCTGCAGAGCCATTCAAGGTATTGCCATCAAGAGTCCAATTAGTGAGAGTAGAGTTGCCAAAGAATACTGTTCCGTAAGAAATCCCAAGGGCGTTAAATGTTAAGTTTTTAAACACTGTGTAGTCGCAACCATTGAGATATACCAAGTAATTGTTTATTGAACTAGTGGAAGAATCTTCGATTACAGCTTGATTGGTATTTGCTGGGTCAGACTGAAAAGTTACGGTATTGACCAATGAAGTTCCAGCAATAGAATCAACGCTAAAGCGAGGGTAGGTTCCATCTTTAATGTTGATTATTACAGGTCCACTAACTCCACTTTGAGATAAAGCATAATTTACTGAGTCTAGAGAGGAGAAATCAGCAGTTACTGAAGCAGATACAGTATAAAATCCTGACATCGCAGTTTGCGAATATGCGCCTATGTTGAGAGCAATACTCAGAGTTATAAATAAAATATATTTTGTAAAGTTACTCATTTTGAGTTGTTTAGGTTAAAATGGTCGTGAGTTCAATTGGATTTGGATAGAAATCTAAATTATTGCATTTGGTATCGTTTTAAATAATAAAAAAGTTAATATTTTTTGCAATTTTTGGGGAAGTCAGATTTTTGATTTGCATTAATTGCATAATTATCTGTCTTGGAAAAAAAATCAAATCTGCATCACTTTGATTTAATCCAAAATCAAGTCATTTGAATTTTTTATGGTTTGAATTATATCGTTGGCTACAACATTGGGAACCGCAAATGAAAGCGAGTAATTTGCTATTTTCCAAGTTTTTCCATCTTTCACTAAAACACCGTTGCCTCTGCAACGTCCCATATGATCTGAATCTAGTTTTTCATCAAACCAAGCAATATTTCCATTTATAGTTACATTTCTTCCTTTTAGTGGGACGAAAGTCCAAGCAGATTCAGTTTGAAAGTATTTTCGACTCCATTCTTGGAATTCAGTCTTTGTCCATCGTTCACCATCATCAGTACCTTGAAAAACACTTTCATCTGACGCCATGGTTCCGAAGTAAGCTATTGAGTCAGAATCGCTTGCTGCGCGATGCCAAGAATCTATAATTTCATTAATGAGAGTTTTATCGAGACCGTCATTAACAGAAAATGAGAAATCTGAGTCAATCCCATCTTGACAGGAGCAAGTAGAAAAAAATAAAAATATTAAAAAGGCGCATTGAAATATGTTCATATTTCTAAGGTACGACCTACTTTTATCCAGTAAAATTGTTTGAATGTCAAAAGCTCCTATTTTTATTCTTGGTAGTCATAAATCAGGTACAAGTTTATTGCGTTCCCTACTTGATGGACATCCGGAGCTTTATGTGATTCCATTTGAAACTCATTTCATGGCATCATTGGGCCGTTGGATTAAGTATTCTTACCGTAAACAAGCACCTTTAAAACATGAGAACTACGCCGATAACCTATTAAGAATAATTGAAGATTATTCAAAATCTAAGGATAGACAAACAGATGTTGTCCTTTCAGATATTATAGATCTAGACGCTGCGAAAAAATATTTAGAAAAGACAAAAAAAAATCTAGAAACTCCAGAAGAGGCACTTGAGTTGTTTAGCGATATGCTTCCTGAGATAATTGCTGCAATGGGATACTCTAAAGGGAAAAGACTAGTTGAGAAGTCAGTTGAGCATGCTGAAGTAGCGATGGAATTGTATAAATGTTTTCCTGATGCTAAGTTTATTCATATTGTTAAAAATCCTTATTCAAATTTTGTTGCCTTGCGTAAATTTAAATCAAAAGACCAGGGCTACCCATTGATAAATAGAGTATTTGATTCTCTAGAAATCGGTTATTACTTTCTCGATAAAAATGAAAGAAGTATTCCTGATTACAAGGTTATTCGCTACGAAGACTTGGCAGAGAACCCATCAATAATTGTAAAGGATATAGCAGATTTTCTATGTATTAAATTCAACAAGGAGATGCTTCAACCTAGCCTAATAGGAAAACCCTGGAGTGGGAATAGTGCTTATGGAGAATTTAAAAGTATTAGCTCAAAATTCTTAAACAACTGGAAAGATGAAATTCACCCTTTTGAGGCTAACCTTATCACCGACTATTTTCCCCATGTTTTGGAAAAGTATGGATACGAAAAATTATCTAAAATGAATGGATCATGGAGATCCGCAAAAGGAGAGTCTTTGGCTCGTTATATTTATAATCGTTTTTTTCGGTACTATTTAGGCTGATTTTGTTGGTCTCTTTTTATTAATTTCTCTTTGAGTTCTGTAACTTCATTTTGAGCTTTATTCAATTGTGATTGTAACGATAGATGACTTTCTTGCAGGTCATCACCTCGGCGTCTCTCTTTCTTTATTTCGGCAATTAATTTTTCGAGTTTTTGGTCTCTAGAGAAAATCTGTTTTTGATCGTTGCTCTGAACCCAAAAGCTATAACCGGCATAGCATACTATGCCTGCAATTGCGGCAAGTCGAAAATTGTCTTGCATACTTTTCATGGATTCGATGAAAATAGATGCTACATATCCTATTAAAAGAATAGCCCCTAGTCCAAGTATTAGCCGTTCGATGGTGTTGGTGTTCATAGTTTTTATTTAATTGACCATGAAAGTAATGATTTTGTAATGGAACTATTTGTAGATTTCCGAACTAAGAAAAATAGATATAAATGAAAAATGTTCAAAAATGGTCTTTGGTAGTTGCTCTAGCTGGCTTTTTATTTGGATTCGACACTGTTGTAATATCAGGGGCTAACGACCCTATTCGTGAGCTATGGAATACATCATCATGGTTTCATGGCACTTTTATCATGTCGATGGCTCTTTGGGGGACTGTCATGGGCTCTTTATTCGGTGGTAAGTTTATTGATAATTGTGGGCGCAAGCCAATCTTATTTTTTATAGGGTTATTGTATCTCTTTTCTGCTATTGGTAGTGCGTTGGCATGGGACCCATATTCTTTTAGTTTTTTCCGATTTATCGGAGGAATAGGGGTTGGGGCTTCTTCCGTAGCCGCTCCTGCATATATTTCTGAAATATCCTCCTCAAAAAACAGAGGTCGTCTAGTTGCTTTATATCAGTTTAATATTGTGTTTGGTATTCTTTTGGCATTTTTATCTAATTATTTTCTCAATGGTTTTTCAGGAACAATGGACTGGCGATATATGTTGGGAATAGAATCCATACCAGCAATTCTATATACCATTTTAGTGATAGGTGTTCCAGAGAGTCCGAGGTGGCTAGCTGTAAAAAAAGGAAACATGGAAGAAGCCAGCAATGTCTTGTCAAGGTTAATGGATAAAAATCAGGTGTCACATACTATTAAATCCATTCAACTAGAAATAAATTCGGGGACTGACATCTCAAGTAAATCGTTCTTTAATAAGAAATTTAGGTTTCCAATAGTTTTGGCTTTTCTACTGGCGATGTTCAATCAACTATCGGGTATCAATTTTATACTTTACTATGCTCCATCAATACTCGAAAATGCTGGTTTCGCTACATCTGATTCACTTTTGAGCTCCGTATCTATTGGAGGTGTGAATTTGCTATTCACATTTGTTGGCCTTTATTTTATTGATCGAGCGGGAAGGAGGCGTTTGATGTATTTGGGATCATTGGGTTATATAATCTCGTTAACCCTTGTTGCGTATGGCTTTTATAGCGATGCTTCTCCGTTTTTTAACTTGGGTTTTATTTTACTTTTCATAGCGTCGCACGCTGTGGGCCAAGGATCGGTAATATGGGTATTTATTTCGGAAATATTTCCGAATTCGGTTCGAGGAGTTGGTCAATCGTGGGGTACAGGGACTCATTGGGTTTTCGCCGCACTGATTACACTTGTAGGTCCAGTTCTTTTAGACTCGTTTCCTCAAGGTTATCAGATATTTTTATTCTTTGCCGTATGTATGGTCTTCCAATTGCTATTTACCCATTTTATGATGCCAGAGACGAAGGGAAAGAGCTTAGAAGAGTTGAAATCATTACTAGAGAAATGATTTAGTAAATAGTCTGCTAATCTTCGATGACTTCGGCTTCCCCTAAATCCTCGTCTTGAGGAGGATTATTTCCTTGAAACTGATTGTTGACTTGTCCCATTTTTTTCTTTAAAAATCTAGTGAATACCCAAAACCCGATAAGCATGAAAACATTTAAACTTGCATAAATCCAAAATATAACTTTTACGAAAGGGAAGTCCTCTTTTATGAAGTATGTTGCAAAAGCAAAAATTGCTATCTTGATTAAGACATTGGGTATTCTATTTTTCAAATTGAAACCTTTATTAAATCCCAAACTATTTTGTATCATGCTACAAATATATTTAATGGAGAATGAAAACCCTTAAATGTAAATTATAGATTGCTATAATTGCAATAACTATCCAGCGATATTTGATCTCAAATTGTAATTATTGAAACTGTCGGTTTTTTAATTTCGAATAAATGCTATTGGCTTTATCAAGAAGTTCCGCGGACTTTCTGCCGTTTAGATCAGAGTTTTTTTCATAGGATTGATAGTTTTTTTTTCTAGCGCTTTGAAACTTGACTAATACTTTATCCAGGATCATATTGGGATTCATACAGTAAGTTTCATAACAGATATAATACATATTCTTGTCTGTAATATTAGAAGCGTAACTATAATAATTTATCCAAGATTTGAGCCAAAAGTCTAAGCTTTCTTTATCCCCATCTGGAATATTTTGGCCAAAATTAAATGGCTTAATATTTTCTCCAAATTCATGATGCCCGAGCCAGTTCATGTATTCTAAAACAAAAGGATCTATTGCTTGCTGATTTGAAAATTTCTTATGCATTCTTAGCAAAGATGCTGCATGAGATAAAGGATCTCTAAATAGTACTATAAAAATAAAATCCTCATTAAACTTTCGGATTGAACGGTATCGTAATAACATATTGTTATTTTTCGATAAATAAAATTTGTTTGATTTGTTGAAGATGAGTTTTTGATAGTTCAAGTATAAATTATAATCTTTTTTGGAAATGGAATGCTCATTAAGAGTCTTTTTTTCTATGAAAGAGTCACTCGTGATGGCTTTAAAAAAGTACTCCTCCAAAGCCTCATTAGATTCTAAATTAATTAGTATGCCATCTTTGTGGCTCCTTTCGGCGCTATTTTCCGTTCCAGGACGATATAGTTTTTTCCAGGATCTTGGACTAAGTAGAAAAGGCATATTTGAATAGGAGAGTGAAGCAAATGAGCCACTCTCAAATATTGCATTCATTAAACTGGTAGTTCCGGAACGCGCCAAACCACTCACCACTAAAAATTTATCCTTATTCTTGAGCTGAACAGATTGTTTTTTTATTTCTCTCTTAAGAAGCTTAAGCCCTAAACTAGGGTGGTCTAAAACTAGTCGATGGAAGAGTTTGCTAATCTCATTATAGGAGCTGTTAGAGTGAATTGGTATTAAAAATGGAACGGTTGCGCCAATGGAGAATCCTACGATTCCATAAATGCTGCCCAATTCTTCGACTTTGAATAAGTCTCTAAGGACAAGGCTCCAGAGGATTAAGACTCCAGACGAGATACTCAAAAGCACCAAGGACTTTAACAGGGTAATAATTAAATTCTTCGTTCCAAGTTCTATGCGTGGTAATTTTTGATCTTCACTTTCGTCCCTGATGATTATGTCTAACAGCCCGACACTTTGCCTTGCTAAATCATAAAACACAAACCTGTAATACCGTAGAAAAGAAAAAGTAAGAAATCCACCTAGTCCAAGAATACAAGACTCGAGCATTGGTTATTTTTTAAGAAAGCGTTTTGCTTTAAGGTATACGATATAACCCAAAGAGAATAAAACTATTGCACCAATTAGAAATACAAGAATGACACTGCCTATTCCCAGACCTGGACCAATATATAATAGTTGTGATATCATGTCAATTCTTAATTATACGTGTCCAATTTGGTAGATGATGGTGTCCTTCATACTGAGACTTTAGTACATTTTTGTAAATAACCTCATCATTTTTAAGAACCCATAACAAACCACTATTTTGCTCTTCTATAAAAAATGTCTCATCTCCTAATTTTTCTGATAGACCCTCGGTAAAAGTATAGATTTCATTGGCCTCCATAGAGTTTTTTTGTTCGGTGCTAAAAGAATGATCATCTAGATGGTACAGCACTATTTCAGAATAGAAAGGCCCTAATCGCAATGGTGATGAAGTCTTTGTCCATTCTGTAGCCTCATTTTGCCATTTTGTATGCGTGTTATTGTTGAAAATACTAATGGTACTGTCATTAATAATGTCAATATCGTGCTGGGATTGAAAGGGCCCCTCAATTATATTAATTATTTTATTGCCTAAGGGTCGGTAATGGAAAATTGTTGAGATATTCTTACAACTGATAAATAAATCACCTTTTTGAAAATAGTAACTAGATTTTAACACTGGTTGAATATCGTTTATATGCAGTGGGTCGGATGATTTTGAAGCTTTTAATAATATATTTTCTAGATTATTATCCTTGAGTATTCTGCTCAATGATCTGTGAAATACTATTGATCCATTGTCAAAGTCTAAACATGTTATAGCGTTATCAATGAATCCAACCTTTCGACCATCAATGATGACTTGAGCATCGTATTTGGGTTCCTTGATATTAAGTGTTGGATAAGTGCAAAGCCAAATGTTATTATTATTATCTCTGTTTAAAGAGTGATGGGAGATTATTTTAGGTTGATCCCATATTTTTTCACTGTCTTTATTTATACGGAAAATTCCCGGAACCCCAATTGATGCATATACTATCGATTGATCTGGGTACAATAACGGGTGTATAATTCTACGATGAGAGTTGTCGAAGCCATCTATTTCCCAAGTGTGTATTGAAGAATCACTCTGCAGGTTCCGTAATTCAACTGTTCTTGCATTACTTGATTTAGAATAAGTAAATAGAGCAAAGAGATCATCTTCTAATTTGTTTATTGGTATAAATTTTGGTGGGGTAACAAGGAATGTTTCAGGCAGCTCCTGAATATATTTGACAGTTTCGGAGAATTTATCGGGAAAAGAACTCCATTCTATTAAAATATTATCTATTTTTTTGCCTAGAATCTGATCATTCATAGTGGCGCCTTTAATCAGCCAAGCAAAAGCTGATAAGAATGTCATTATTAGAATGGCAGAGGAAAAGTAGAGCAGGGTTTTGTTCACAGAATTAATTCTATTCAAATTTAGGACTCGATAGGACGATTACGACTTTAATTAAAGAGCCCCCATTTATGATTTGGGGGCTCTTTTAAAAATATTAAAAATATGTATTACTTAATTTCAATTCTTGCAAATATGGTTTTGTCTTTTTCAGTAATTGATGCATTGTAAATCCCTGGGCTCACATTTAAATCTAGATTTTTTCGAGTCTGACCAGCGGCCCATAGCCCTTCAAAAACTATTTTACCATCAATTGAGTAAATTGAAAGCATAGCATCATTATTACAAATACTTCGAGTCATTGTGAATTCACCTCGGTTTGGATTTGGAATAACTTTCAAGAAAAAATCAATATTCTTTTCATCAAATCCAATTCCTGAAATAGTAAAGCATGAAGATGTGTCCGAACAAGAGTTCTGCGTGACAATCACTGCGTATGATCCGTTTGCTGTTGGGGTGTATGCAGAGTTCATTTGTCCTGGGATAATTGTCATGGTACTACAATCCATCCAAAAGAATGTTGCTGAACTTGCCTGCGCAGTCAAAGTTGTTCCAGTTTGAACCACAGAAGTATTGACACTTTGTATTGTTAGATTTAATGTAACAACAGAATCACAACCATTGCTTCCTGTTAACGTATGGGTAGGACTAGATGTGGATGTTGTATACGTAATTCCGTCTATCCACTGGTGAATAAGACATGCTGTTATATTATCTGTTCCAGTAGTTGTCTGGTTACTTATTGATAAATTCAGCGTAATCACAGAATCGCAACCGTGAATATTGGTGAGGGAAACAGTGGGTGTAGATGTTGAAGAAGAATAGGTCACCCCGTCTATCCATGTATAGCTTCCGCACGCATTGACAGTTTCTGTGACCGTACTTGGCTGGTTGATGATCAGGTTCAAAGTCAATACAGAGTCACAACCATTTGCCTTAGTTAATGCATATTGAGGAGAGGATGTGCTCGAGGTATATGTAATCCCATCGATCCATGTGTAAGCCGAGGAGCATGTGTCCACAACTTGGGTGACATAGGAAGCGCAATTATTAACTCCCGTTACGGAAATATTGTCTAAAAAGAAGTTATTACCGTAACCATTAACTGAAACGAATTTAATTTTCATCCCACTTGCTCCAGAGTAATTGTCTAAACTGATTGTAGGACATGAAGCAAATGATGAATTCGTGCACCAATCTGATGAAGATACTGGAGACCAGTTGCTGCTAGTATAAATACCTGTCCTCCAGTTTTGAGCTCCTCCATCACCAAATTCTGCCACGAGGCTCCAGGACTGTCCACAGTCTGAAGAAGCATATATTTTTAAGGAGTCTTTATAACTCGCATTATATCCTCGGTAAGCGTATTCAAAGTCTAGCTCTACAAGAGTATCTCCCACAAAGTTTAGCACTGGTGATATTAATTCATCTTTTTGGCCTACCGAGTTATATGAAAAATGATTTATTCTCACGGCTTTGTCGCCAGGAGTATTTCCTGCAACACTAACCTGTTCCCAAGTAACGGAATTATCAGGGTTGTTAATGGACCATTTTGCATATCCAGATTCAAAATCTTCATTGAATGGCAATGATTGGCCTCCAATTTCGAGAGCATTTACATATGTTGAATCACTTGAGCCATATTGATTGGTGATCGATAGTTTCACCGAATACGTACCTCCACTATTAAAAATCAAATATGGTGATTGACTTGAATCCGTAGTCCCATTAATATAAGTGGCATTACTTGGCGTTATGTCCCAATTCCATGAAGTCGGTGAGCCGCTACTTTGGTCTATCAGTTGAACCGTATCTGTTAAATTACAAGTATTGCTTGGTTCTATTGTGAATTGAACAGCTGGAGGATTAGGCGTCGAGTTGTATGTTGGGCTTTGCCATACACCGCGTCCATAAGTTCCTATTCTTAGGATATTATTAGTCGACATTAATTCGATATCATTAATAATTACGTTCGGAAGATTTTCATTAAAAGAGACCCATCCAGAGGTGCTGGCATCGCGAAAAAATACTCCAATATCCGTACCTACATATATCCCATTTGAAGCACCATCCTCAAATTGAATACATTGAGCAGGAACGCTAGGAAGACCACTTGAGATATTAGTCCAGGAAGTTCCGGCATTTGTTGATTCAAAAACTTTATTGGAGTTATTGTAACCAGAGCAAGATATTACGATATGGTTGGGGTCAGTTTCATCAATATCAACACCCAGAATATTATATTGGGGGGAGAGATTGCCATTATTGGATTTGTCATTCCATGAGCTTCCACCATTTGTAGAAAGAAATATTCGTCTATCGATTAAGGCATATATATAGTTGCTATTTGAGGGAGCGATTTCAAATTCGTCTACATTAGAATTTGCGTAAATATTGGTTGATGGTCCTGACCACGTAATTCCGGCGTTAGTGCTTTTCCAGATATTTTTGAAGCCTGCATAAATAGTATTAGAAGTCGTCGGGTCACATTTGAATGGCGTAACCCAATTACCAGTACCAGAAGGACTTAGGTTGCTATTGATGGAACTAAAATTACTTCCTCCATTAGTGCTCTTAAAAAATTCTCCATAATATATGGAAGCATAAAGTGTGTTATTCGTATTTGGGTCAACACCATTATCCATTCCATCTCCTCCAAAGACTCGATTCCAGTTTGTAGGTGATGTTTTCAAGTGTGTACCATTATCTTGAGATCCACCTATAATTAAGGTTGTATCTGTTTGACTCTGGCTGATCTTATAATACTGAGTGATATTCATCCCATTATTTAATGCTGTCCAAGAAGAGCCGCCATTTATAGATTTGTAAACTCCTCCATCTGTTCCTACATAAAGCTCTGATGAATTAGGCCTAAATCCTGCATGATGGTGATCCGCATGGACATATGGTTTCCCTTGGGCTCCATACCAATGTCCATTAATTGCCCATGATGTTCCGCCATTGGTGCTTTTCCAAATATTAACTCCCCCAACATAAATTGTATTAGAGTTCAAAGGATCAACAGCAAGCGTTAGATCGTACCACGATTGTCCACCAGAACCGGAGCCATTGACTTCCCATCCTAAAATATTAGGAGATGTGCTTTTCTGAGTCCAGGTAGTTCCATAGTTAGAGCTAGAATAAAGTCCATAATAACCGCTATTAGATGCTCCATAAACGGCATAAATTTTATTTGGAGAGCTTGGGCTTACTGCCACCTCTACTCGATTGATCCCAGATGTAGGGAGTCCAGAGTTCACCAGTGTCCAAGAAGATCCTCCATTAGTACTGCGGTAAACTGTTGCACTGCTCCCCGTAGTTCCCGCAAATAGAGTATCTGAACCACTACTTATCATTGATAATGAATTGAATGGCCCTGATTGCTTGAGACTAAAAGTCACACCGTAATCCGTGCTTTGGAACATGCCATCTCTTGTAGCAGCAATGATGATACTTGAATTTTTTGGATGAACTAATACTCGAGTAATTCGCTTAAATTGGGTTAAAGAATAGCTAAGTCCAGTTGTTCCCCATGTGACGCCTCCATCAGTAGACTTCATGAGTCCAAAACTATATGTATCGCCCGCATCGCGGTCCCCTGTCGCTAGATACATAGTGTCTGGGTTGTTTGGGTCAATAGCTAAGTCACTGACTCCAATATTTGTTAAATCATCTGTAAACGTTTGCCATGTTGATCCATCGTTATAACTAACCCAAAGGCCTCCAGAGGGGGCTCCTGCAAAAATAGTATCATGATTCGTAGGATGAAATGTGACATCATTTATTCTTCCAATGCCATTACTATTTGAAGAGCCAGGAGCATTATAAGGCCCCAAAGGCTTCCAGTCTCCAAAGTCTTGAGTGACAGTACTCTGTTGAGAAACTGCATTATACCATACTGCGGGGCTTGGCCTTGTTCCATCTATATCAACACGAGGCTCCATGAAGTTTTGCCACCGTTTGAATTGTTTCCAGCCATGACCTTTTTGATATGGTTTCCCTCGGTATTCGTCCTCAAAAGAGGAGACTACTTTATTGAAATTGATGGTATAATCCTGCATTCCATCAATCCAAATGTTGCTGGACTCATTTTGTCCAAAAGAAGATATTGGTAAGGCGAGAAAAAGAAAAAGAAAGGGTAGGGTAATAGATAATTTATTCATTGAAGTGTTACTCATATGATCGGGTTCAAAATACAGTTTATAAATTTACGAAATGATTTACCTACAACAATCTTGAAAATATTGGTGATTAGTCGTTACACAAATCTTGTGCGACATAGATCTGAGGCTGAGATTTTTATAGGCTTAGCTAAGTCGGGAATTGATATTACTATCATGACTGTCTCGGATTCGCCATTCAATAATTTATTTTCTATTGCAGGGATTAAAGTAATTTCTCATCACCCTGAGAAACGTTTTTCGGTAAGAAGCATTCTTAAAATAAGGAAAGAATTACGAAAAAGTCAATATCAAGTAGTACATCTTTTTAACTCTAAGGCAATTCCAGCCGGAATAATTGCATCTCTAGGATTGAATGTAAAAATTGTCGTTTATCGAGGAGCTAAAGGACCATATTGGCATGATATTTCTGCTTACATTGGACATTTTCATCCAAGGGTAAGTGCTGTCATTTGTCTGAGTGAATATGTAAAAGAATCAATATTGAAACAAAAAGTGATTGATCCGAAAAAATTGCATGTTATCACTAAGGGTATTGACCCCTCCTGGTTTGAAGGTGTGACACCATTTTTTTATGAGTTTCAAAAATTAAATTCGAAAGCAAAAATCATCACTTGCGTGGCCCATCTTAGACCAGTTAAGGGTGTAGATTATTTAATAGAGGCTGCAGGTATTCTAGCTAATCATAAAGACCTTCATTTTGTTTTCGTTGGAAAGGGGACAAATCAAGAAACATTTCGAAAAAAATTATCTTTAATGCCTAATTTCAATAGACTCCATGGTTTTGGTGAAGTAGATGATGTAAGACCGCATATTTTAGCTTGTAATATTTATGTCCAGCCATCAATTTCTGAAGGGTTAGCAAAGTCAGTTATTGAAGCCATGGTTTATTCGAAGCCAATAATTATTACAAAGAGCGGCGGTCCTGAGGAAATTATACAGAATGATGTTTCCGGCAAGGTTGTACCCATTCGAAACGCGAAAGCTTTAGCTAAAAGCATTTTAGAATTGCTCAATAACGATATAGATCAAAAAAGATTTGGCCGTGCGGCAAAAAAAAACCTGTTAAAAAATCTAACAATAGAAGCGACAATAGCAAAAACATTAAAAGTGTATCAAACTATACTCAGTGTCTAAATCACAAGAAAGTTAGTTGGGTCTAACTTTCTTATATTTGCAAATGTTAGTTTAGTCTAACTAATCAAATAGTTCTCAAATAAAAATAAAAATGCATTCAAGGTTTTCTCATTTACTGACTCTAGTTTTTCTATTTTCCGTCAACCTATCCTATGCCCAAACGGGAAATATTTCGGGTATTGTTAGAGTGGATAATCGCGTTCAAGAATTAGCAACTGTGTCTATTTTAAATGATGCAGTTAGATATGTTTCTACAAAACCAGATGGTTCTTTTGACTTTAAAAAAATTCCTTTTGGTTCTTATACTTTGTCTGCCTCTTTTATTGGGTTTCAAAAAAAGACTTTAGAAATCATAATTAATGAAACAAGTCCCAGTGCTGATTTGAATTTCAATCTAGATCGGAGTTTGAATTCATTAGATGAGGTGGTAATTACTGGAACTAAAACCTACAAAAGACAAACTAGTTCCCCAGTAATTGTTAATGTTATAAATAGTCAATCTTTAGATGATTTGCAAACATGTGCACTGTCTGATGGTTTGAGGTTTCAACCAGGTTTGCGTGTTGAGACAAATTGTCAAACTTGTAATTATACTCAGCTCAGGTTAAATGGTTTACAAGGTGGGTATTCTCAAATACTTATAAATGGAAGACCTATTTTTAGTCCTTTAATGGGTTTGTATGGTCTCGAACAGCTACCCAAAAGTATGATAGATCGAATTGAAGTAGTGAGAGGTGGAGGCTCCTCTTTATATGGTTCTAGTGCAATTGGCGGTACAGTTAACATTATAACCAAAGTTCCAAAAATAAACTCTTACGAGTTAAATTCATTTTATCAAAATATTAATGGAAAATCAAATGATCTAGTTCTAAGTGGAAATGCATCTATTGTGGGAGAAAATAAAAATTCTGGCATGTCATTTTTCTTTAATAATCGTGGACGTGATTTATATGATCATAATGAAGATAATTTTTCTGAAATACCTAAAATTGAGAATCTATCATTGGGTATAAATATGTTTTTTCTTCCTAATGAAAATCAAAAAATAGAGCTTAGTCTAAGCAACTTGAACGAATATCGATATGGAGGCGAAATGATTGATAAACCCGCTTACCTAACAGGGCAATCGGAAGAAAGAAATCAGAATACATGGATGGGCACGATAGATCACCAGATTAATTTTAATGATGAAAACACTTCGTTAATCACTTATGGTGCCATGCAGAGTACAAATAGAAAACATTATACGGGGATATTACCTGACGATAGTATAGGTATTATCGGCCATATGCAAAACCCACCTTACGGAACTTCCCAAACAACCACCCTTCAGGTTGGGGTTCAATTGAATCATAGATTAAAAAGATTTATTGTCGGAAGTAATACTTTGACTTTTGGGAGTGAGTATATCCTAGATGATGTTTTTGATGAAATTCCGTCATACCAATATGAGATTGATCAGAGGACTACTGATTTAGGAATGTTTCTTCAGAGTGATTGGCAGTTATTAAATTCAATAAACTTATTATCTGGTGTTAGAATGGATAAACATAATCTAGTAAGTGATTTGATATTCAGTCCGAGAATATCTATGCTTTATAAAATTAAGACAAACACTCAGTTTAGATTAAATTTTGGAACTGGCTTTAGGGCTCCTCAATCTTTTGATACAGATTTGCACATAGCATTTGCTGGTGGAGGCGTATCGCGAATATCACTTTCCCCTCAGCTATCGCCGGAAAAGTCTCAAAGTTTGAGTGCTTCGATAAATTATGACAAGCCAAAGGAGCATTTTATCCTTGGATTTACCCTCGAGGGATTTTATACTCGTCTAAATAATGCTTTTTATCTAGAACCTATTGGAAGTGACGATTTTGGTGCTCTTTTTGAAAAACGAAATGGTCAAGGAGCAACAGTGCAGGGGATTACCGTGGAGTTTAGAGCTAATTATGATAAAAAAGCTCAATTTGAATCAGGATTGACTCTTCAATCTAGTCAATTTGATAATAAAGTTCAATACATAGAAAATTTGGAAGGAATAAAAGGATTTATAAGAACTCCAGCATCATATGGCTTCGCAACTTTAACCTTCATGCCAAACAAAAAAGTTCGATCTAATGTAAATTACATATACACTGGAAGCATGAATATCCCTCATTTTTCTGGAGCTCCAAATCAATTAATCGATGAAATGATTACTTCAAGATCGTATTCTGAATTGAGCTTGAAAACAAGTTATACTTTATCTCTAGTGAAGATGGAAACAGAAATAGAACTTTACTCTGGGATTAAAAATATTTTTAATTCATATCAAAACAACTTTGATGTTGGTAAAAATAGAGATAGTAATTTTGTTTTTGGTCCATCTTTTCCACGAACATTTTTTATTGGAATGAAATTCCTGAAACGTTAAATTTCAGAATCATAAAGCACCTAAATATTAGATTATAAATTATTGGCTAACTATACCTATCTCTAAGCCAAAATGAAACTTTCACTAAAAGGAGTAGTGCCGGAACTTCCACCAAAGGTCCAATGACTCCAGCGAAGGCCTGGCCAGAGTTGATTCCAAAAACAGAAATCGAAACTGCTATGGCTAATTCAAAATTATTTCCTGCCGCTGTAAAAGCTACAGCAGCATTTTTATCGTATTCTGCACCGCTCATTTTTGTCGTGTAAAAACCAATCAGAAACATCAGAGAGAAATATATTAAGAGTGGGATAGAGATAAGGATTATATCCATCGGTATACTTATGATAAGCTGACCTTTTAATGAAAACATCACGATGATTGTAAAAAGAAGGGCCAGAAGTGTGATCGGGGATATGAATGGGATGAATTTTGTTGTATACCATTCTTCCCCTTTAATTTTGATTAGAACAGTTCGACTTAAAATTCCAGCTAAAAATGGAATCCCTAAATAAACAGCTACAGTCTTACCTATTGTTATTACGGATATATCAATAATCGCGCCGTCAAACCCAAAATAAGGCGGTAATACGGTGATGAAAAGCCACGCGTAGAAGCTATAGGCAAAAACCTGAAAAACACTATTAAGAGCTACTAAGCCCGCTCCATATTCCCGGCTACCCTCCGCTAAATCGTTCCAAACTAAAACCATTGCAATGCAACGAGCGAGCCCAATGAGTATTAGTCCTACCATATAGTCAGGGTGGCTTGATAAAAAAGTCAATGCGAGAACAAACATTAAAACTGGACCAATCACCCAATTCAGAAGAAGAGAAATAAATAATATTTTTAAATTTTTGAATACTTTTGGAAGCAATCCATAATTCACTTTTGCCAGTGGAGGGTACATCATTAAAATCAATCCGATTGCAATTGGAATATTAATTGATTGAAAACTAAGTGAATTAATAACTTCTGAACTGGAAGGAAAAAAGTATCCAATTGTCACCCCGATAATCATTGCTATGAATATCCACAAGGAAAGATTTCGATCTAAAAAGTTAAGTTTTTTCATTATTTAGCAATAAAAATATAGCCTGAGCTAAATACTGGAATGAATATTTTATTAAGTGCGTAAGTATATTTTTTATTGATTTTTGCATTAAGGAAAATCAAGTGTGAAAATCATCTACTAAATGAGATTTAGGAATTAATGCATCAATGTCACAGACTTTTTTTTTCCCAAATAATTTATACCGATTGCCTGCGATCCAAAAATATAAATATTTTATAAGACGATCTGGCATTAAATTCATAAGTAAACTTAAAAATAGATAGGGTCCTGCCATATCTTTAGTTATCATTTTAATGGCATCTTCAGCCTTATACTCCAAGCCATCTCTTAGGTATATCACGTATCGTGAATCGATAGAAGAATCAAATTTACCAAACATGAATTTCAATGGGTATCGTTTAAAAATATACCTAACTAGCCCATTACATAAATTGCAATACCCATCTATATAGATCACTTTCATAATAAGAGCACTAATTTATCATCTATCATCTTCTCAAAGGTAATTAATCATAAAAAAAAGCCCTGTTATAAACAGAGCTTTAATAAAAAAGATAAATTATTCCGTTAAATAAGTTTTAGAACTTTAAACTTAATCCGGCTCTAATCTGCCTTCCAGCTTGATTGATATCTAATGCTCTAGCGAGTGAAAGATGATGCGCATATGCAACATCTGTAGCATTTAGAATTTCAACATTCCAAGAAAAATTTGAAGAAATTTCACCTGTTAGTGTTGCTGACCACAAACCATAAGAAGGCGTAGATCCTTCAAGAAACCTTTGCTCCGTAAGAGAAAGCCTAGATTGTTCTGCATAGAAATCATAATGTATCTCTGCATGAAGTTTTTTAGGGACAATCTCAAATAACAAATGACTCGATACTCTACCTGGGGCAATAAAAGGCAATGCAAAACCATCTAAGTCGTTTGCTACTGTGAGTGAAGCCACGCTATGAAAATGGATACGATCGGTTAGATTCCAACCCAATCTGCCTTCAATCCCGTATAACTGAGCATCTTTTTGAATGTAATAAAACCTCCATTCTCCGCTATCGTCATTAGGACTCGTATGAATAAAATCATTATAAAATTGATAATAAGCACCAACTTGAAGATTAAACACCTTACTATTGTAGCCTATGTTGATTTCTCCATTAAGAAGCCTTTCTGTTGTTAAATTGGAATCTCCAACCTCAAATCTTCCTGCACCAATATGTGTCCCATAGGCATATCTCTCCTCGAGTTGCGGACCCCTAGTTCCGTAAGAAATTCGAGATTGGATATCCAAGTTTTTAGTAAGAGAATGCACCCAATTTAAGAGGAATGAAGCCCCTGAAAAGCCCCCTACCTCTCCTCTAAGCCCTGCAGATGTCTTATTTTTTCCATTTGTGTTACTGATATGTGTAAACAAAGCTGACTGAAACTGATTTTTATTTGGATATATTTCCTCCTCAGCATCTGCTCTATTCTGCAAAGATCTAAATTGCTGTTGGACTCCAACTGTTAATAGTCCCGCAGAAGACATCTTTTTTAATGAAGTTGTTTGTGTAGCGCTGATTAAATTAAATCCTATATGTGGACCCTCTTCCTCATGCCCTGGCTCATCTTCACCATCATGATGCTCTTCAAATTCTGCACGAGAAGCTGACTGAAAACCAGTGATATTTCTTAAATCCCAATCTCCGATCTTTCTATCTGACTCCCAAGAAATATTTGCATTTCTTACTTGCTGATCGCCATGCTTTTCTTCTTCTTCATTACCCGGCTCATCTTCATGATCATGCCCTCCTTCGGGCATTCCTAGAGTTCTAGCCACAAGAGAAGTCTTGAGTCTATGGTTTGATTTCCCTGATTTGAATTTAGAAAGGACCCTAACTGATGCAGTTCGGCTATGAGAACCATGAACCGTGTCTCCATCTCCGTCAATATACTCTGGATTCGCTCCAAAATATCCTCCAGCATAATAAATTCCGTCCCCTGATCCTCGGTAATCATATTGACCGCTCAAAGGAGATCCATTTGTACCACCCGATAATTTTAGAGCATTTGATCTACCTGTCTCTAAAACTCTTAAATCCGAGAAGTAAAGAACTCCTGCCATAGCATCTGTTCCCAAAGCTAAACTGTTTGGGCCAGGAAGGATTTCTACATGATCGATTCCAAGTAGCGGAAAATCTAATCCATGATCTGCCCCTCCTTGTAAATTATCATATCTCCAACCTTGGTATGCAGTAACTGTGCGATATCCACCAAGACCGCGAATAACAGGTTTCATTGTATGACCACCAATATTAATGACCTGAAGGCTAGATGATTGATGAGTTAAATTAGTAAGAGCAGAAGGCCCTTGGTCCGATAAGGTTTTTATCGGAATAGCGAGAATATTAGAGGTGAATGAATTCGGGTTGTGAGATTTACTTTCAACCAAGGCTTCTCCTAGTTCAATAGTATAGATTTTTGATGTGTCTACTTGACCATAAAGGCAAATAGGTAGGGCATATAGAGCCCAAATAAAAAGTTTCATAAAATATATTTTAATTATTAAATAATAAGGAATTCATCATATCATGGTGAGCAAATTTATTTTCCAGGGAAAGGCTTAGAAAAAGCTTTTCCCTGGAAAATAAATTTGCTTTAGAAAGAAAAAATGATGAATGTGAAATCTATCAGACAGCATTAGGTGGCCCTCGACAGAAATCATGATTATTTATTCTTTGACAAGTCTTTTTAAAATAGCTCTGAAGTAGCAAATTTGAAAATAACCTTGTCGATGATTCGGTAGTCACTATTTCCCATGTGCCTGTCGTAAAAGTTGCATCTGCCCAAAAACACAGTTCTTCTTGCTCGTGCATGTGCTTGCCAGCTTCATTGCATATCTTTTTTAACTCATGATCATGGAGAAATTCATGAAAAATCGGCTGAGCAATCCTCAGAATTAAAGAGGAAAAAGCAAGAAAGAATAGATAGCGATAGGTTTTGATAGGTCGACTTATTTGAATGATCAACATATATCAAAACTTTTTGAGAAAAAAACGTTTAGGAATAAAGAAATAATCAAGAATTTACTTGAATCAAAGACTTCTAATTTTGTTACCACAGAATATTTGCTTTAGCCTTTTTCTTAAAGTATTTTGTTTTTTAGTTCAGCATACAATTTGCTGTAAGGAAAACAAATGTCCAGATAATAGGTTCTTATTTCTGTATAACAGGAACTTTAGTTCTCGTTTATCATTGTTTTCAAATTTAGTATAATAGACTTCGAACAGACATTAAACTTTTTTTTTATACTATTTCGGACTGGTCTAATGATCGCTGCGCGATTTTTCGCCTATTCTTGAAGGGTGTTTGAACAAAGTATTTTAATTAAAAAACGGTTACACTATTATAGTATAACCGTTTTATTGTTTTAGTAGCGGGGGCAGGACTCGAACCTACGACCTTCGGGTTATGAGCCCGACGAGCTACCAACTGCTCCACCCCGCGATGAACGGCAAATGTACAAAAGAAAAGTCCTGATATTTTCTAAATATTTGTTTATTATCGATCAAGTTATTTTAAGCAAAAATGTTTAAAATAATCTTTGAGCAACCCTATAGCATATGCTAATTAAACTTTACGACCTTTGCGAAATGGAAAGAGCTCATAAATCTGGATTTGTTAATATAATTGGGCACCCCAACGTTGGCAAGTCCACATTAACAAATGCTCTGGTTGGTGAACGATTAAATATCATTACCCCAAAAGCTCAAACAACACGCCATAGGATTTTCGGTATTCTAAATGGTGAAAGTGATGAATTTGATTATCAGTTAGTTTTTAGCGATACGCCAGGGGTTTTAGATCCTGCATATGCTCTTCAGGAGAGTATGTTGAGTGCAGTGAAATCAGCATTAGAAGATGCTGATATATTTTTATACGTTGTTGAGCTTGGAGAAGGGCCTTTGAAAAACGAGTCTTTTTTTAAATCTCTTCAAGAGACAGATAAACCTTTGATTTTACTTCTAAACAAAGTTGATTTACATGATCAAGAAAAGCTGGAAAAGGAATCGGCACTATGGATCACTAGAATGCCAAAGGCTGAAATAATTCCAATTAGCGCTCTAACTAAATTCAATTTAGACTATGTAATGCAGCGAATCCTGGCCTTAACTCCAGTCTGCCAGCCTTATTTTGGGAAAGATCAATTAACAGATCGCTCAGAGCGATTTGTAACTTCAGAAATAATACGTGAGCAAGTCTTGATGAACTACAACAAGGAAATTCCTTATTCTGTTGAAGTTGGAATTGACACTTTTGTTGAAGATGACGATATAATTAGAATCAGAGCTATTTTATATGTATCAAGGGATTCTCAAAAAGGAATTATTATTGGACACAAAGGGGCAGCATTAAAACGAGTAGGTATTGGCTCAAGAAAACGGATGCAAAACTTTTTTCAGAAACATGTTCATCTTGAACTTTTTGTAAAAGTGCAGGCAGATTGGCGGAATGATCGCAGTAAACTTAAACGCTTCGGATACGAATGAAATCTTTAATTGCAATTGTTGGACGTCCTAATGTAGGTAAGTCAACCTTTTTTAATCGCTTGGTTCAACGCAGAGACGCTATTGTTGACTCAATGGCCGGTGTCACCAGAGACCGTCATTATGGTCATACTGAGTGGGTTGGAAAACGATTTAATATAGTCGATACGGGTGGATATGTTGAAGGGTCAGATGATATTTTTGAAGGTCAAATTCGTAAGCAAGTTGAGGCGGCTATAGATGAGTGTGAAGTAATTGTATTTCTTGTTGATGTTGAAGATGGGATTACACATGACGATAAAGAAATAGCTGCTTTGTTACGAAGACAAAGTAAACCAGTCATTTTGGTTGCTAATAAGGTCGATAATCATCAAAGAGCAGCTGATGCTGCTGAATTTTATTCGCTTGGCGTTGGTGAGCCGCTGTGTATGTCTGGTGTAAATGGCAGTGGTTCAGGAGAAGTTTTAGATGCCATTATAGATGTCCTTCCTGACAATGAAGTTCAGACTTCACTTGATGACCCTTTAGATGATCTACCGAAATTTGCAATAGTTGGTCGACCGAATGTTGGCAAATCATCCCTAACAAATTCCCTTTTTGAACAAGAAAAAAGCATAGTTACTGATATTGCTGGAACTACTCGCGATACAGTAAATGCTCATTTTAATAAATTTGGTTTTGATTTTGTCTTACTTGATACAGCTGGCCTTCGTAAGAAGGGGAAAGTAAATGAGGATATAGAGTTCTACAGTAATATGCGCAGCATACGGACTATTGAGGAGTCTGATGTTTGTTTATTAGTAATTGATGCGACACAAGGATTTGAGGCGCAAGATCTTTCAATTCTTAATGTAATAGAGAAAAATCACAAAGGCCTTGTTATAGTGGTTAATAAATGGGATTTACTGGAGAAAGAAACAAATTCAACGGAAGATTTTAAAGCGAAAATCTTACTAAAGACCAGACCTTTTGTGGATATTCCGATAGTTTTCACTTCTGCATTAACAAAGCAGCGCGTATTGAAGTCAATTGAAGAAGCTATGGCTGTATACGGGCGAAGGTCAGGCCGTATAAGTACAAGTAAATTAAATGATGAAATTTTACCATTGGTAAAGCACATGCCTCCTCCAATTTATAAAGGGAAAGAAGTCAAAATAAAATATATAACTCAACTCCCTACTCACTATCCTCAATTTGTTTTTTTCTGTAATCTTCCTCAATATGTTAAAGAGGGTTACTATAGATATGTTGAAAATCAAATGAGAAAGAGATATGATTTTTCTGGAGTGCCAATTGAGATTTATTTCCGAAAGAAGTAAGAGATCCTATTTAGTTGCTTTGTAAAATGCCTCTTCAAGGCTTTCTCCATTTTTTGTGAATGTCTCAATGGAGCATTCGCGGACTATTTTACCCTTTTTTATGAAAATGACTCTATCGCAAAGGGCCTCAACCTCCTGCATAATATGCGTTGAAAGAAGAACAGTCTTATTTTTCCCAATTGCTCGAATGAGCTTCCTTATTTCGACTAATTGATTTGGGTCAAGGCCTGTAGTAGGTTCATCGAGAATGAGAACGTCTGGGTCATGGACTAAAGCTGCGGCCAAACCGACACGTTGTTGATAGCCTTTAGACAATTGTTTAATCTTTTTATGGGATTCCTCTTGTAATCCTAATTTTTCTAACCGGTCTTCTATTTTAGAATACGGTGATCCATAAATATCTGCTACGAATTTTAAGAATTCATGCACATACATATCATCATAAAGGGGGTTGTTTTCAGGCAGGTATCCAATCAATTTTCTAACAGCTAGACTCTGCTTTGAACAGTCTAGATCGCAGATTTTAGCATATCCATCATCTGCAGGAATGTAGCCAGTTAGAATTTTCATTAATGTGCTTTTTCCTGCTCCATTTGGTCCTAGAAGACCTACTATTTCTCCTTTTCTCAGATCGAGACTGACTTCATCTAAAGCAAGCTGCCCATCGTATTTTTTTGAAATTTTATTTGTGAATATTGCCATTTAAATTTTCATAAGTTGGAGCTGAAAAAATTAAGAGTTGAATGATTTTATCAATTATGAACAAATAACTGTTTTTTTTTTGATTTAAAATGCCACATCGAAATTAAGGCAGATATCTTTGACGATAATGAAAGGAATGGTCACTAAATCTACAGGTAGTTGGTACAAGGTTCAAATGGAAGACCGGTCTTATGTAGATGCTCGTCTTAGAGGAGCTATGAGACTTCAAGGATCAAAAAGCACAAACCCTGTTGCCGTCGGCGATTTTGTAGATTTATTTCCGGAGTCAGATGGACGCTACGTAATTAATAATGTTCATGAACGAAAAAATTATATTGTCCGTCGCTCTGTTAACTTGAGTAAGAAAACTCAAGTGATTGCCGCTAACCTGGATCAGGCAATTTTAGTTTGCACAATTGCTGAACCCAGGACACTTTATGGATTTATGGATCGTTTTTTGGCTACTACTGAGGCCTATGACATCCCCGCGATAATAGTATTTAATAAGATTGATGATTATTCCAAAGAAGCTTTTGACGAGTTAGAGTACAGAGAAGAGGCTTATGGCCGTGCTGGATATAAAACACTTCGGACTTCAGCAATCTCGGGGGAGGGGATAAGTAATTTAAAGAAACTTTTAAAGGATAAAGTTTCTTTATTTAGTGGTCATTCTGGTGTTGGGAAAAGTACTTTAGCTAACCTGCTTGAACCTGGATTAGACCTAAGAACAGGAAGCGTTTCAACTGCTCATGGGCAGGGTAAACATACAACTACGTTTGCCGAAATGCATTTCATGAAACTAGGTGGCTATATTATCGATACGCCTGGAATAAGAGGGTTTGGATTAGTGAATATGGAAAATGTTGAAATAAGTCATTTTTTTCCTGAAATCTTTGAGCTTCAGCCTAAGTGTAAATTTGGTAATTGTAAACACTTGGATGAGCCTGGATGCGAAGTAATTAGTGCTTATGAAAATAATAGAATAGCACCAACACGTTATATTTCTTACTTAAGTATGTTGAACGGCGACGAGGAAGGTGACTCATTTCGTCAGGATATTTATAAAAAAGAATAACATGCGGGCAATCATTCAAAGAGTTTCGGAGGCGTCAGTGTATATTTCCAATGAAAAACATTCTTTTATTGGTCATGGATTACTTGTTTTTGTTGCATGGGAAAAGAATGATGATGCTGCAGATTCAGATTGGATGATAAGAAAAATTCTTAATATGAGGCTTTTTAAAGATGACAGTAATATTATGAACCGCTCCATTTTAGAATTTCAAGGACAAATTCTTGTAGTTTCTCAGTATACATTATTTGCTTCTATAAAAAAGGGGAATAGACCAAGTTATATCCGTTCGGCCAGCCCAAAGTTGGCTAAACCTTTCTATGATTATTTTGTTAAAAAAATGCGTGAAACTTCAAATTTGAATATTAATTCTGGGGTTTTTGGGGCGGAAATGAAAATTTACTCTTCAAACGATGGACCAATTACTATTTCGCTAGATTCAAAAAATAAAGTTTAAGAATATGAATAATTCTCCTCCAATAAGCTCATTGCAGAATGAAGTAGATCAGTGGATAAAAGATTTTGGTGTTCGCTATTTTAATGAGTTGACCAACATGGCTCAGCTTTCAGAGGAGGTAGGAGAGGTTGCTAGAATAATATCTAGGCGTTTTGGAGAGCAGTCTGAAAAGGAGTCTGACAAAAATGCAGATCTTGGCGAAGAGTTGGCTGATGTGCTTTTTGTCACTTTGTGTTTGGCTAATCAAACGGGAATTGATTTACAGACCTCTTTTGACCGTCGAATGCGAGATAAGGCGTCTCGCGACGAGCAACGTCATAAAAAAAATACAAAATTGAAATAGCTAAATAATTTCTTCCCAAAATTATTTAAAGGAAAACATACTAAACTTATATTTGTAGTCATATTATAAAACAGAGTTATGCGTCCAGACCTTTTCGAGCACTCAGATTATTATTTAATGGATGATCTCCTTTCTGAGGAACACAAGCTTGTTCGCGGTGCTACCAGAGATTGGGTCAAGCGCGATATTAGTCCCATTATTGAAGAATATGCCCAACGAGCAGAATTCCCAAAGCAAACGGTAAAGGGATTAGCTGGCATAGGAGCGTTTGGTCCATATATCCCTGTCGAATATGGAGGAGCTGGTCTAGATCAGATTTCCTATGGATTAATGATGCAAGAGATTGAGCGTGGAGATAGTGGTGTTCGCTCAACTTGCTCTGTTCAGTCATCATTAGTTATGTATCCCATTTATGAATATGGAAGTGAAGAACAACGTTTAAAATATTTACCCAAACTTGCGAGTGGAGAATATCTTGGAAGTTTCGGATTAACAGAACCGAATTTTGGCTCGAACCCTGGAGGTATGGTTACAAACTTTAAGGACATGGGAGATCATTATCTATTGAATGGAGCGAAAATGTGGATATCCAATTCTCCTTTGTGCGATATAGCAGTTGTTTGGGCAAAGAATGAAGATGGAAGGATTCATGGTTTAATCGTGGAGAGAGGAATGGAAGGTTTCACTACTCCTGAAACTCACAATAAATGGTCACTTCGCGCCTCAGCGACTGGTGAATTAGTTTTTGACAATGTAAAAGTTCCTAAGGATAATATTCTGCCAAAAAAATCTGGACTTGGAGCGCCATTAGGCTGTCTTGATTCTGCTCGATACGGTATTGCATGGGGAGCAATTGGAGCTGCTATGGACTGCTATGATACTGCATTGAGATATTCGAAAGAAAGAATTCAATTTGATAGGCCGATCGGTGGTTTTCAATTACAGCAGAAGAAATTAGCTGAGATGGTTACAGAAATCACAAAAGCTCAGTTATTGACTTTTCGATTAGGTCAATTAAAAAATGAAGGGAAAGCGACTACTGCACAAATTTCTATGGCGAAAAGGAATAATGTTGATGTAGCATTAACTATTGCCCGTAATGCCCGGCAAATGCTAGGAGGTATGGGTATATCAGGAGAATACCCTATTATGCGTCACATGATGAATTTAGAGTCTGTTGTGACTTATGAAGGGACACATGATATTCATTTACTAATTACAGGTATGGATGTAACAGGAATACCTGCATTCTCCTAATCAAGATTTAAATAATCTTTTCGGTTAATATAAAAAAGTATCCATGGGATATCTTTCTGTGTGAATTTTTGAAGCCATTTGGTAAATAAAATCTTTTAGAGAATCAAAATTTGATTTTTCAGTAGCTGAAATAAACACACAGTTTCCCTTTAGCTCTTCAATAAGTTGATTTTGTATCTCTTGGATATGATGATTTCCGCCATCATTATTTGACTGAATAAATGAATCCAACTTATTAAATATTACTAATGTGGGCTTTTCATAAGCCTTGATTTCATTTAGTAGTTTGTTTACTGACGACATATGATCTCGAAAAAGAGGATGCGATAAGTCTACGACGTGTAGCAAAAGATCTGCTTCACGCACTTCATCTAGTGTTGATTTAAATGACTCTACTAATTGGGTTGGAAGTTTTCTTATGAACCCCACAGTGTCAGTTATTAAAAAGGGGAGGTTTTCGATAACAATTTTTCTTACAGTAGTGTCGAGAGTTGCAAATAATTTGTTCTCAGCAAGAATATCAGTTTTGCTTAATGCATTCATAAGTGTGGATTTCCCCACATTTGTATATCCTATTATAGCTGTTCTAACAAGTTTACCTCTGTTGCCTCTCTGAGAAGCCATCTGAAGATCTATTTTTTCAAGTTTCTTTTTTAAGTCTGATATTTTATCCTTTATAATTCGTCGATCTGTTTCAATTTGAGTTTCTCCTGGACCTCGCATTCCAATGCCTCCCTTTTGCCTCTCCAGGTGAGTCCAGAGTCTGGTTAGCCTGGGCAATAAGTACTCGTATTGAGCCAGAGTAACTTGAGTTCTTGCATATGATGTCTGTGCCCTAGAGGCGAAGATGTCGAGAATTAAATTTGTCCGGTCCAGGACTTTAATATTTAATAATCCCTCTATATTTTTTAATTGAGATGGGGTTAATTCATCATCAAAAATTGCTAAATCTATTTTTTCTTGCTGAATGAAGTCATTGATTTCATTCATTTTCCCAGAGCCAAGAAATGTTTTAGAGTCAGGCTTATCTAATTTTTGTTGAAATACTTTTATTGTTGTTGCCCCAGCTGTTAAAGCAAGAAATTTTAATTCATCTAGGTATTCAAGGCTTTTTGTTTCATTTTGATCTCTCGTGATAGCGCCAACTAAAATGCAGCGTTCAAGCTTATTATTCTGAATAATTTTTCTTTCTAACATTAGATATTTTATAAAATACTATTCTGATCAATCTGTGAAATAAAGATTTCAGAATCTCTGCGCATTAAAGCTGAGTGGTAATTGCATTTATCCATACTTAACACGTATTTATTGAATCTGATATGGTCACTAATAATTATTGATATAACAATTATATAGTCTATTAAAAAAAAATGCGCCTTTTTATTTTTCATTTCGTCAAAGGTAGCCCAATTTAAAAATGGGCCTCACCTTTGTAATTAGTAATTAATAAAGTTATGTCTAAGAAAAGTTCGCTTATCAGGAAAAAAGATATACTAGATTATCATGAAGGTCAACGTCCAGGTAAAATTGAGGTCGTTCCAACTAAGCCCTCTAATTCTCAACGTGATTTAAGTATAGCTTATTCCCCCGGGGTAGCTGAGCCTTGTTTGAAAATTGCAGAAAATGCGAATGATGCTTATAGATACACTGCCAAAGGGAATCTCGTCGCTGTAATTTCAAACGGTACTGCCGTTTTAGGACTTGGAAATATTGGGCCATTGGCATCAAAGCCTGTGATGGAAGGAAAAGGTGTTCTCTTTAAAATATTTGCTGATATTGATGTCTTCGATCTAGAATTAGACACAACAGATACTGATAAATTTATCGAAACTGTTAAAATTCTTTCTCCAACATTTGGGGGTATTAATTTAGAAGACATATCTGCTCCAGAGTGTTTTGAAATAGAAAAGCGGTTGCGTGAGGAATTGAATATTCCTATTATGCATGATGACCAGCATGGTACGGCAATAATAACAGGAGCTGCTCTGTTAAATGCTATTGAGATCGTAGGCAAGGACATAAATAATATTAAAGTTGTCTTTAACGGTGCAGGAGCTAGTGCGATTTCATGCGCCTCGTTGTATTTAGCCTTAGGTGTTCTTCAGGAGAATATGTTTATGTGTGATTCTAAAGGTGTAATTCATGCCAATAGAGAGGGACTCACTCATGAAAAATTAAAGTTTGCAAGAAAAACTGAGCTTAGAAATCTCGATGAGGCTCTGAGAAATGCTGATGTTTTTGTTGGCTTATCTAAAGGAAATGTTTTATCTCCTGAGATGATTAAGAGTATGGCAAAAGATGCTATTGTTTTTGCTCTTGCTAATCCCGATCCTGAAATATCCTATCAACTGGCGAAGTCGGCGCGTGAGGATATTATAATGGCCACAGGCAGGAGTGATAATCCAAATCAAGTGAATAATGTTCTTGGATTCCCCTATATTTTTCGTGGGGCATTGGATGTTCGCGCTACTCAAATAAATGAGGAAATGAAGTTAGCTGCAGTTTATTCAATTGCTCAATTAGCGAAAGAACCAGTTCCTGAAATAGTCAATCTTGCATATGGAAGTCGAAATTTAACTTTTGGATCGGATTATATTATTCCAAAACCTTTTGATCCAAGACTTATTTATACAGTGGCTCCTGCCGTTGCTAGGGCAGCAATGGATTCAGGTGTTGCAAAGAGCTCTATTTCAAACTGGGATGCATATGAAGAGGATCTTAAGAATAGATTAGGTCATGATGATAAGTTCATTCGATTGGCTATGGAAAAAGCTCAATCAAGCCCTAAACGAGTTGTTTTTAATGAGGCTGCAAATTATAAAATTCTCAAAGCGGCTCAAATAGTTAGAGACGAGGGTATAGCTATTCCTGTTCTACTCGGAAATACGAAGAAAATAGAGGCACTGAATGACGAGTATTCATTAGGGCTTGAAGAACTTGAGATTATTGATACTAAGTCAGTGGATGTTCCACGATTAGAGGAATATATTGAATCATACTATAAGTCTCGACAGCGTAAGGGCGTTGGTTATAATGAGGCGCGCAGACTTTTGTTAAATCGAGATTACTACGGACCTATGATGGTAAAAATGGGTGACGCAGATGCTTATATCACAGGCGCAATGGTCAAGTATCCACGTGCGGTGAAACCTGTTATTGAAATTCTTGGACCTAAAGACAACACTAGAACTGTTGCAGGCGTTTATGTGATGTTAACTAAGAAGGGTCCCAAGTTTTTTACTGATACGACTATGAATCAGGATCCTAGCGCCGAAAGAATTGCTCAGATTGCTTGTGAAACTGCAGAGCTTGTCCGGAAAATGAATATTGAACCGAGGATTGCTCTTCTTAGTTATTCAAATTTTGGCTCATCTACAGGCAAGACGGCTATAAAGATGCGTGATGCGATAAGCTTGATACGTAAATCTGATCCAAGTTTAATTGTTGATGGAGAAATGCAAGCAAATTTTGCCGTTGATAATAAACTTTTAAAGGAGCAGTTTCCTTTTAGCGATCTCGTTGGGAAAGGAGCAAATATTTTTGTTTTTCCAGGATTAAGCTCTGCTAATATCTCATATAAATTGTTACAATCTATGGGTGGGGTAGAAGCGGTAGGCCCTTTACTAGTTGGATTACGCTATCCTGCTCATGTTCTTCAGTTGGGATCTAGCGTCCGTGAAATCGTTAATACGGTGGCAATGGCAGTAATTGATGCCCAGTCGAGAGAGGGTATTGAATAATTAACTTACATAAAATGAAATTTTTTTTATTTCTTGCTTTTATATCTCTATCCGCCAAAAGTGTAAGTGGAATTGTGACTGATGTGGAAACTGGCAAAATGATTTTCTCTGTGTCAGCTAAGGAGAAAAATGGAAAAACGGCTTCGGTAAGTAACCTTGACGGTATCTACTCAATTAAAAGTAAGAATGAGTCTGTTTTGGTATTCTCTTCTCTAGGTAAGACATCTCAGGAGTTGATTTCAGTTGGAAGTATGTTAAATTTTTCTTTGAAAAAATCTTTCCTTAGGTCTATCAATTATAGTGATTCTCGGAAAAAAAGTAAGGTTAAAAATAAAGGTGGATATACTCAAGATAATTACGAATTCATGCATGGTTTAGGTTATGATTATTCAATAGGGGTTCCTCGTAGTTTATCCGGTGCTATATTCACAGGAAATGGATTAAACTATGTGCCGCGATTCATTGCGCCGATCAATTCAGATCTATCGTTTGGAATTAGTTTGCCTATGGGTCTATCCTTTACTAGTTCATCGGGGGGTGGACGACCTTTAGGAGTGAATTATGCAGTTTCTCTTGACATTCATTCTGGCTTTTTAAGTAGCCAATTATCAGGAAATCGATTTGGAGCTTTCTTTGGATTGGGATTAGGCAGCTATGATCTTTATTCTGCTTATAATGATGGCACTAGAACAACCATATATCGAGATCCTAATTATGGTCCTTATGCTCATTTTGGACTTCGAATTCCTTATTACGGTCAAGATGTGACACTAGCCGTATGCAATTGGAGAGGCGTTAACGTTAGCAATGGGAAAACACAAGTTTTTTCTTTTAAAATTATTTATGAATTTATTAGATGAGCAATTTTTTTAAAGTTGCAGCAATAATTTTCCCTTCCGCTTTTCCGGCTAATAGATTAATTGAATGAGCCATGACTTTTCCAAAGTTTTGAATACCAGAAACATTAAGGTCAGTAATTATTTCTTTTAATATTTTCTCAAGCTCAATACCCTCAATCATGGGTGGTAAATATCTTGAAATAATTTCTAATTGCTCTTTTTCTATAATAGCGAGGTCCTCACGGTTCTGACTTTTAAATATTTCAAGGCTTTCATTTCGCTGTTTTTTTAGGCGCTGCAAAACAGAAATCTCTTGAATATGAGTAAATTCCCCCGTTTGACCGGGTAATGCTTTTTCTATCTTTAATGCAGTTATGATCGACCGAATTGAATCTAACTTTATTTGAGACCTGGAACGCATGGCTTCTTTTAGGTCATTACTGAGCTTTTCTTCTAAGTTGCTAATCGACATTGTCATGTAGGAATGAATTGTGAGAGAGGAATTCTATATCCTCATCTTGACCACTTAGTCCAAGATTGCTTTTTTTCTTTTCTTGAGAATAAGGTGCCTTTCCCTCAGGTAAGTCAAGACCATTTCTCTCAAAGCTTGGGGTCTGCCATTCCTCTTCATTTACTGCAACAAGCTTTATGTTTTTTCCAAATTGATGATTGAAATTTTGCAGATAAGCTCTTCTTTGATTAGCTATGCGTTGCATACTTTCATTGATGCTGTCCTGATCAGGATCTACTGGAAATAGAGAACTATCATCCAATGGCTCCACACTTCTGATTGTCAATGATATATCTGAAGAATCTTCATGGTTGTTCTTCTTATTTAGGTTTTGATCTTCATTGTCCCCATGCTTTTCTGATTCTTGGATATTTTCTGAGGTATTATATTTATTCGACTCTTCTTCTGGAACGTTATCAGAATCAATTTTTTTATCTTTTTTTATTATCTGTCGAGATATTAAATTTGAATCTACTTTCTCTCTAGATTCATCTAGTTCGTTCTCTAAGGCTCTTAAGTCCTCCAAAGAAAACTCATCAATGATTCGCCTTTTTTTCTCTGGTTCATCTTGGCTTAGAGCGTCTTTTTTAATTTGACCATTAATTCTGCTCTTATTTTTCTCTTCATCTAAAAAATGACTGTCTCCTGTATTAGAAATAGTTTGTTCGTTAGTCTCAATATCTTCTTTGATCTGATTATTTAAATCATAATTGACTTTATTTTCAACATCGTCATCTTCAACTTGATTTATCTCCGGAATTTGCTCATCTTCTGGAGCATCCATGCTAAAGGCATCAAAAACTCTAGGTGTTGATTCTTGAGCCACCAATGGTTTGTCAAAAACAGTATCATCAACTAAATAATCAAAGTTTAAATTATCTTCTGAAAGATCAAAACTCGCAATCGATGATAATGTATGATCATTTTCGTCATTATTTAATTGAACTTCCTTGTCTATTATATCTTTTGATTCTGAGTCAACTTCAATTGGTGGTTCATTATTATCAAACCTAACTTCAATTTTATCTTCATTCTCATCTAAGTGATGGACAATATGCTCTTCATCTACTTCGTTTTTTGACAATTCTCCATTTATGGGGTTTTCAGAAACTTCATTTTTTAATACTTCTTGGTTATTTAAAACACTTTCGACCTCAGAATTATATTCACTCTCTCCGGAGCTGAATAGATTAAATTGAGTTGACCTATCTTCCTTGCTAATTGTATCATTTTCTATATTGATGGAGGTGTTTGAATTGTGGGGGCTACCATCAAGGTCATGGATAATCACTTCTTGCTCAATAGGCTTTATTAAACCAACAGGGTTTGACGCATTAAACCCTGTAGCAATTATTGTAACCTGAACTGCATCTTCTAGCTTTTCATCTTCGCCGATCCCCATTATTATATCAACTTGTTTACCTGCTTGGCTCTGGATATAGTCATTTATTTCACCGATTTCATCAAATGTAATTTCATGTTCTCGATTACCAGAAACTATTAATAAGAGTACATGGAGCGCTCCTTGTATGTGATTATCATTTAATAAAGGAGAATCTAGAGCTCCTTGAACAGCATTAATCGCGCGATTAGAACCTTTGGCTTTAGACGAACCCATTATGGCTGTCCCAGAGTCTTTTAATACCGTTCTCGCGTCTCTTAGGTCGATGTTGACATTGTAATGATGTGTTATCACCTCTGCGATGCCTTTTGCAGCTGTGGCTAAAACCTCATCTGCTTTATTAAAGCCTGTTTTGAAGCCTAGATTACCATAGACTTCACGTAGCTTATTGTTATTAATCACAATTATGGAATCAACATGATCCTTTAATTTCTCTATTCCTACTTCAGCTTGTCTCAAGCGAAGACCGCCTTCAAAATGAAAGGGAGCTGTAACTATTCCTATTGTTAGAATGCCCATTTCTTGAGCAGCCTTTGCTATAATAGGAGCAGCACCTGTCCCTGTTCCACCGCCCATTCCAGCTGTGATAAACACCATTTTCGTACTTGCCCCTAAAACAGATTGAATAGCACTGTAACTCTCTATAGCCGCTTTCTCACCAACCTCTGGATTAGCTCCTGCTCCAAGACCTTCAGTTAAATTCACTCCAAGCTGCACTTTGTTTTCAACTGTACTAAATTCCAACGCTTGTACATCAGTATTACAGATAATGAAATCAACCCCTCGAATGCCTTGAGATTTCATGTAGTTTACTGCGTTGGAGCCTCCTCCCCCAACGCCAATGACTTTAATTACAGACGATCTATGTTTCGGCATGTCAAAATCTAATATATTATTTTCTTCCATCATATGTTAAATCAATCGTCAATTAGGTCAATGAACTTATCGACCCATCTCTTAAACCAGTCTGTTTGTTTTGGAGTTCGTGCAACAGGATCAAAATCCTGTTGGGTTTCTATTTTTACGTATTCTAAATCTTCTTCTTGAATTAAGTTTTCATTTGCATTTTGAGTCTTAGTGTTGTCTCGTTGAATATCTGATTCATCAATTATACTTTTATTTTGGAGAGTTGTTGAATTTTCATCTTCAATGTTCTCTAGCGGATTTACAAAGTCAGCTTCCTTTTTGCTAGATAAACCTTGCATTAATAATCCAACAGCAGTAGAGTAAATTGGAGAATTTAGAGTGACTTTAACAGACTCTTTTGATGCTAAGTGCTCGTTAGGATAGCCAATTCTGGTATCCATACCTGTTAGATATTCAACTAATTGCTTAATATGCTTAAGCTGGCTTCCTCCACCCGTAATTACAACTCCTGCAATGAGTTTTTTTGAGGTCTGATCGTGTCCATAATTTTTAATCTCAGTAAAAACAGCATTTATTATTTCTGTGCAACGAGCATGAATAATACGACTTAGGTTTTTTAAGCTGATTTCCTTGGGGTCTCTTCCTCGGAGTCCAGGAATTGAAACAATTTCAGTTTCTTTATTTTCCCCTGGCCATGCGGATCCAAATTTTATTTTCAATAATTCAGCTTGTTTTTCAATTATGCTGCAGCCTTCTTTTATGTCATTTGTTATGATGTTTCCACCATGAGGAACAACTGCAGTGTGACGTATTATTCCATCTTTAAAAATTGCTACATCCGTTGTTCCACCTCCAATATCAACTAAAACAACTCCTGCTTCTTTTTCTTCTTGGCTTAAAACAGCATCTGCGCTGGCGAGGGGTTCAAGATTCACAGTGTGAAGCTCTAAATTTGAGCTCTTCACACATCGTGCTATATTTCGAATACTAGTAATTTGTCCAACGACAATATGAAACGTTGCTTCTAGTCTGCCACCAAACATCCCTCGTGGCTCTTTGATTTCACCTTGTCCATCGACTTTATATTCTTGCGGAAGGACGTGAATTATTTCTTCACCTGGCATCATTACTAACTTGTGCACATTATCTGTTAGCCGATCCAAGTCAGAATCATTAATTACTGATTCAGCGTCTTCACGAGTGATATAGTCACTATGTTGTAAGCTTCTGATGTGCTGACCGGCTATGCCTACCGCTACAGAGTTTATTTTAAGCTCTGAATTTACTTCTGCAGCTATTATCGCTTTTTGAATTGAGTCTATGGTTTGGGTAATATTCACTACAACACCTCTTTGAACACCAAGGCTTGGAGAAGACCCAAGACCTATTACTTCAATTTTCCCTAAGTCATTTTGTCTTCCGATCAGTGCTACTATTTTCGTAGTTCCAATATCAAGTCCAACTGCGATTTTATTATTTTCCATTACTTAATTATTGAGTTTGTAAACGACTTGCGATTTATAGCGCAGATCTAATTCTGATAATTTTTCTAGTTTATCTTTTTGAAGTAAATGAGCATAAAGAGATTGCGCTTTATGTGCTTTTAAATTAAACAGATTAGGATCACCCCATTTTATAAAATGATCGTGCCATTTGGGATATACTGTATATGAGCCATTACTTTCCTTATTTATCGAAGAAATTCCATTTGGAAAAGCGGAATGCTTGGATGCTTTTTCGATGAAACTTAAAGCTTTTATTCTTGAAATAGAATCATGAAAGCCAGTTAAAAGAGGAAGTTGGTCAGAGGCGTGATTAGAAAGAGGAAATTTTTGTCCATTCTTATCGATATAGCTCATTATTTTTTTATTTATCATTCTTGCCTTTGCTGACTTTTGAAAAAGATTTATCTGGAGTATTCCTTTCCAGGTTGAAAATACTTCGGCATCGCGTAAAAGCTGATGTTGACGTAATGTTTCTTCTAACAATGCAATGTTGATTTCTTGTTGAGGTATTGTATCCCTATGAATGTTAAATGAATTGAGGATTTCGTTAAAGTCTGATTTGATTATAAATTTTTGATTACTAGGTTGTTGTATGTCTATTTCAAATGATATTATAGGTCTTTTTTCGTGCATTTTATTACTCTCACTAATAATCCAGATCATCCCGAAGGAGACAATGAACCAAGTGAGTGTTGTTACAATTAGCTTATATGTTTTCATTTCTCTAACTTTTTTAAAGAACTAATTATCTCCGGAACGAGGGAATTTATATCTCCTGCACCGGCGGTAACTCGAATATGATCAGTTTTGGAAGATATCCAATGGGCTGCTGTAGAGAATGATAATAAGTGCGAACCAGGAATTAAGTCAACGAGAGTTTCTGAATCTACTCCTGGAATTGGATTTTCTCGGGCTGGATAAATAGGTAAAATTCCTAATGAGTCAATTTCTGAAAGCACCTCCTTAAATTCTCCAAGAAAATCTCTTGTTCTAGAGTATAAATGCGGCTGAAAAACCATTGCTATCTCCTTACTCGGATATATTGTTTGTATCGCATTTATTAATTTCTTTAAAGCAGTTGGGTGATGAGCGTAGTCATCGATATAGACTAGATCTGTTTTTGTTATATATATTTCAAATCGGCGTTTAACACCTTTAAAAGTTTCAATCCCCTCGATTATTTTTTTAGCTGAAACACCAACATGATTGGCAATTGTTGCTGCTGCTACTGCATTCTCAATATTATGATTTCCAGGCATTCCAGCATTAATTCGAGGGTATTTAATTCCATTTAATATTAGATCAAAATATTGATTGATCCCATTGGAAACGATATTTTCAGCTCCAAATTCTTTATTTCCAAATCCGTAATTTTTACCCTTAATTTCTCTTATACTACTATGGGTATAGCAGGTGCCACATTTTTTTGCGAACTCACTAAAAGTGTTTTGTAATTCATTTTTAGTTTTGTAATAATCTAAGTGATCGGGATCAGTAGATGTAATTACTCCTGCACTTGGTTTTAGGCTTAGGAATGACCTGTCGTATTCATCTGCTTCAACTATTGTTATTTCTCCGGTCCCATGAAGATAGTTGCTCTTGAAATTGGCACTAACCCCTCCAAAAAAAGCTTGTACTGGCATTCCTGAATTGCTCAATATCCAAGCTAATAGACATGAGGTTGTTGTTTTACCATGAGTTCCTGCCACTGCGAGGCAAATGCCTTTATTTGCTATGTTTCCTAATAACTCTGACCTTTTTACAATTTGTAATTTTTTGTGAATCGCATAAAGTATTTGAGGATGCTTTAATGAAATGGCTGGTGTGTAAACAACTAAAGTATCATCGTTAAGATATACATCATTTTTTTGATTATTATATCGAATATTAACTCCTTCGTTCTCTAATGACTTAGTTATCTCGCTTTGGGTTTTATCATAACCGCTTACTTTAATGTTTTTCTTAAGAGCCCATCTTGCTAGTGCAGACATTCCTATCCCGCCGATTCCAATGAAGTCTATTGAAGTAATGCTTACTTTTTCCATGACCAGCATTTTTCGAGTTGATTCACTATTTCTTGAGCGGCATATGGCTGAGATATTTTTAAGGCGTTATTTCTTAGCTGTTCTAAATTGTCTTCATCTCCAATGAGATTAATAACTAATTGCCCTATCTGATCTTTAGCATTTGCCTCATCAATATATATTGCGGCATCTCTATCTGCTAAATTTTGAGCATTTTTAGTTTGATGATCTTCTGCAACATTGGGCGAAGGAATAAGGATTGATGCTGATCCAGTACAACAAATTTCGCTTATGGACCCAGCGCCAGCTCGAGATATTATAATATCTGATGCTAGATATGCTTTATCCATTTCATTTAAAAATGGTTTAATTTTTAAATACTTTGTTTCGAAAACTTTTTGCGATAAATCTTGGAAATACAGTGACCCACATTGCCAGAGAATTTGAATATTTTGTTTGTTCCAGCTATTGATATTTAACTCGACACAGTCATTTATTGCTTTTGCTCCTTGGCTACCTCCAAGAACCAATACTAAAGGAAGAGTTGAGTCAAACCCTAAATTTTTTTTGGCTTTGTCAGAATGTTTTCTATTTCTGCCAATCAATGATATTTTGGAGATATCTGATCTGATTGGATTGCCAGTTAATTTTACTTTTTTTGCTGGAAAGAATTTTTCCATTTCTGGATAAGCAACACAAATTGCATTTGCCTTTCGGCTAACCAATCTATTTGTCAATCCTGCGAAGCTATTTTGCTCTTGAATCAGAGTGGGGATGCTTAATTTCTGGGCTGCAAATAGACTGGGCCCACTGACATAACCACCTGTTCCTACAACAGCATCTGGTTTCCACTTCTTCAGGAGTCTATAGACCTTGAATGAACTTAATAGAATTTTTATTGGAAGTGATAAGTTTTTTAATATGGATTTTCTCTGAAAACCAGCGATATTTATACCAATGATCGGGAAGCCAGATTCAGGAATTTTTGACATCTCCATT
>MDTF01015511.1_pt1 | contig 45143 bp, 46 predicted proteins | sample 811191 | NCBI WGS metagenome assembly MDTF01 (sample SAMN05326649, study PRJNA326480) | marine metagenome | isolation source: seawater | place: Southern Ocean | collected 2011 | reverse complement strand
CTCTTCCGTGTCTTAAGACAAAGTACCATTGGCGCTGAAGGGCTTGACTTCCGAGTTCGGAATGGGATCGGGTATAACCCCTTCGCAATAATCACCGGCCCAAGTGTTATACATAATTTAAAAACATTGTAAACAATGAAATATTCTATTTTTTATTATTTTTTGTGAATTCTTCGACATATTTCTTAAGACTTATTTTACTGAAAACCTTATGTACTTTATTTGATAAGTTCATATTTGTTAATGCTGAGGCATATCGTTCTCCCCGTCTTGGAGGTAAAAACTTAATTTTTGAATTAAAAAACTTAGCAACCTCTAAAACTGTGTAATTTTTTTTGCTTGAAACACTATAGTGCCTACATTTATTTGCTTTCCAGGAATCGTAACAAACTTTAACTGTGTCGATTACATGAGTAAATTTTCTAGATTGAGTGCCTGGTTTTACAACTGTTAATGGTTTGTTATTTTTATACGCTTCTTCAAATATTCCAATGACTGTTGACATTTTTCCTTTAGAAATTTGTCGAGGCCCATACACGTTATAAAAATAAATTATTTCATATCTCATATTAAACCATTTTTTTAAATTTTCTAATAACTCTAAATTTTTAGATTTTATAAATGCATAGGGCGATAAATTTTTATCTCTTCCTTTATTACCTAGGCTTGCAGATGTAGCTGAATAAATTAACTTAATCTTGTTAGCCAGGCAAAAACTAAAAATAGCATGAGATCCTACGGAATTAGATTGCATACATTCATTCATTTTTAAAAAGCTTTGATATATTCTTGCAAATTCTCCAAAATGGAAAATAACCTTAATTTTTTTTTTATTATAACTCAATATTTGATGAATATTTTTAGTGTCACCAGATATATATTTTATTCTATTATTTTTAATGTGATTTCTTTTTGTACCAGTAGAGTAATTATCTACACTTATTATCTGGTATTTTGTTTTTTTTAAAAGAAGGTCAACTAAATTTGAACCAATAAAACCTGCACCACCTGTAACAACAATAATATTTTTCATATATCTATTTTCTTTTATAATCTTTATTTACAAATGACTCATAGGTTTTTAAAATTTGATTTTCTAAATTTATATTTGGTCTCCACCCATATTTTTTTGCTAATGATATATCCAATACTTTTCTGGGTGTTCCGTTTGGTTTTGAAAGATCATAATAAATTTTTATTTTTTTATTAGGTATAATTGTTTTTAAAATTATATTGACGTATTCTTTGATTGTGTAATCTATTCCACTACCTATATTAATTAATGTTTCTTTAGTTTTTTTATTCATAAAATAAACGCATGCATCGGCTAATTCCTCAACATAAAGTATTTCTCTTTTTGCTTTTCCATTGCCCCATAAAGTTATCTTATTTCCATTTTTGATTTTTACGCTATGTACTTTTCGAATTAAAGATGGAATAAAATGAGAATTTAATGGATGATAATGATCATTTGGTCCAAAAGTATTTGTCGGCATTAAACATTTGTAGTTAGTTTTGTACTGCTCATTATAGCTATTGCACATTTTAATACCTGCTATCTTTGCTATCGCATAAGCATCATTTGTTTCTTCCAATTTTCCATCCAATAAATATTCTTCTTTGATAGGTTGTTTACTAAATTTTGGATATATACAGCTTGAACCAAGGAAAATTAAGTTTTTAACACCACACAAAAAAGCTGAGTGTATCAAATTAGATTGGATCATTAAATTTTCATAAATATATTGTCCTTTATATTTATTGTTTGAGTATATTCCTCCAACTTTTGCTGCTGCTATAAAAATAAAATCAGGTTTTTTTTTTTTTAAAAATTTAAATACTTTCTCTTGATTGGTAAGGTCTAGCTGAAACCTTGTAGCTATTATTATTCTATTAAAACCTTTTTCTTTTAATTTTTTTATGATTGCACTTCCAACTAGGCCATTATGTCCTGCCACATAAATCTTTGACTTAATATTAATCATTAATGTTTAGAGATTTCAAGTCTGATGCGACCATATCCTTAACTAATTCTTTGATGCTACTGCTTGCCTTCCATCCTAACTCTTTTCTTGCTTTTTTAGAATCTCCAAGCAATGTATCAACTTCCAAAGGCCTATAATATTCCTTGTCACACGAAACTATACATTTACCTTGTTCGTTATAACATTTGGAATTTATGCCATTTCCTTTCCACTTAAACTTAATATTAAGTTCTTTTAAAACTAAGTTTACAAATTCTTTTACAGAATATTGTTTTCCTGTTGAGATTACATAGTCTCTTGGATATTTATTTTGAAGCATTTTCCACATAGCCTCAACATAATCTTTGGCATGACCCCAATCTCGTTTAGCTTCAATATTTCCTAAATATAACCTTTCTTGTAAATTATTCTTAATTTTACAAAGAGCTATTACAATTTTTCTTGTAACAAATGTTTCTCCTCTTCTTGGGCTTTCATGGTTAAATAATATCCCATTTACTGCAAATATATTGTAAGCTTCTCTATAATTTATTGTGATCCAATGAGCGTAAACTTTAGCCACACCATATGGGCTCCTGGGGTAAAAAGGGGTGTTTTCATTTTGAGGTATTTCCTGAACCTTGCCAAACATTTCTGATGTACCTGCTTGATAAAATTTAGTCAATTTTTGATAACCATGAAATTTTATTGCTTCTAAAATCCTTAAAGAGCCTATTGCATCTGCATTTGCAGTATATTCAGGCACCTCAAAAGAAACTGAGACATGAGATTGAGCAGCTAAATTATATATTTCAGTTGGTTTAATCTTTTTAATTAGAGATGAAACTGATATTGCATCTGTAACATCACCATAATGAAGGAAAAAGTTTTTTTTTTTTTCAAATGGATCTTGGTAAATATGATCAATTCTTCCTGTATTAAAAGATGATGATCTTCTTTTAATACCATGGACATAATACCCCTTTTTAATTAAAAATTCTGCTAGATAAGACCCATCTTGACCTGTCACCCCAAAGATTAATGCAATTTTTTTTTTCATAAATTATTTGGATTATATAGTATTTTTTTTATATATGTAGTCAAATGATTTTCTCATTGGCATTCTTATCTTAAATACTCTAGAAAAATCTGCTTTAATTAAAAGATCATGAATATCAGAAAAAGTATAATTTTTAATAATCATATTGTCATAGTGATGTTCAAAGTAAATAAAATTAATATTTTGAATAGTTTGCTCTAAACTCTTTAGGACTTCAAGTTCATAACCCTCTGTATCAATCTTAAGTATATCTACATTTTTAATATTTTTTTTTATAATAAATTCTCCCAATTTAATTTGGGAAACCATCTGTTTATTAATAATTTTTTTTTCTTTTATAAAGAAAGATATTATCTTGTTTTTCCTTTTAAAATATGAAGAGTTTTCATCAATTGAATTAAATGTTGAGGAGTTACTATCTGGTGACTCATTAAATAATTTTAGGTCGTTTGAATTACCCACACCCTGATTAATTATCTCTATATTTGTCTCTGGGTACATTTTTTGTATTTTATACATATTAATTTTTAAATCTTTATAGGTTTTATTACTAGCTTCAAATGAATAAACATTTTTAATTTTAAAATTTTTTAAAAAATTCACAACAGTTTCTCCCTTATGTGCTCCCACATCTATTAAAACATTATATTTTAAATTTGTATTTTCTTTAAAAAAATTTATTATTTTTTTATGATAAAAAAAGTCAATAATCTTTAAGATTAAATTAAATAAAAATTTCATTTTTTTTCTCTGTAATATATGTAGTGATTATTCATAAATTTAACTTTAATGTGATCCTTTGAACAAAATATTAAATCTTTCTCAATATTGCATTTGTTAATGGCTTTAATTGTTTCAAAAATTTTAAAATTCTTTGCCTCTTCTCTAAAATATGCATTGTTTAATATATTATAATCATAAAGTTTATACTCACTATGTAATCTTGAAATATTTCTACTAAAAAAAATAATAATTGTTAAAAAAATTAAAAAATATACTCTTTTTTTAAAAATTGGTATCTTATGCAAATATCGTGTTAAGTATATTGAAAGAGGAATAAAAAATATCAAAGCTATTAAGTGGTAACCACCGTATCTTAAAGTTGGAAGCACATAAAACCATTCAACAGTTAGAAAAACCAAAATAATGTAGATAATCCAGAACTTGGGCTTTTTAATTCTTTGGGTTTTTTTTGTAAAGAACACAAATAATAATACTAGACTCAAAAATATTACCCCTAATAAAAAATCAGACACTTTGTTAAAGAAATATTTATCTATCCAATTACTAACCCAGTTAAAGTTTTTAATATAAATTTCTGGATTTAACACCCTATAATTGGGATTTGCGCCTGCTTTGGCCCATTGTTGGTACCATTGATTCATTTCCTCAACTTCATTAATTGGTATTGACCAACTAAAACTTTCAAAACATAAATTTTTAATTGGATATAATAAACAACCACTATTAAAAAAATTAACCATAAGTACTAAGATCAACGTAAGCACACAAAGATATATCACTACATTTTTAAATAAAAAAACAAGAGATATTTTTTTATTTAAAAAATAAACAAATACTGGAATTAATAATAAACCGTAAAGTATATAAAAAGTTTTTAATGAAACTATGAGAGTTAATAAAACAAAAAGTTTTAGAAATAAGTTTTTATCAATAAATTTATTTATATTAATTAAGTAAAATAACTCACAAATGACAACTATGATTAATATCATGGCAGAACGATCTGTCCCATGTTCGGCTAAGCGGTAAAAAAAAACATTTATAAAAATTAAAGAAAGGAGTGATAAGTAAAGAATATATGACGCTTTTTTAAAATGTAAATGAGATAATATTTTGTTATAAAAAATAATATTAGCAAATCCCAAAAAAAATACTGGTGACAAGTGTAATAAGAAATAATTCGTGAATGGTAAATTAAATAAAGCTGATAAATAAAAAATTGAGGAATGTGTTCTAAATCCATGATTAAAATTTCCCAAACCAATCATATTAGAATACTCAGTTAAAAGGTGAGCATATGGAAAGTGATAATACGAAAAGTCATCATGGTTTTTGCTTACAAAAATAAAAATCATCAAAATCATAAAGACAATCAATAAATTTTTAATATTTTCTTGAGCTATTTTTTTATTAGTACAAAAACTTATAAAACCGATTATGAGAATAGCTGAATTAAATATCTCAGTATGTGGTAAAAAAAAACTTGATAAATATGAAATAAATATAAGAATAAAAATTCCATAGATTCCTATATATCCAATGTCTTTTTCTGAAGATCTTAGAAAAAGATGATTAAATAATATTCCATAACCAACTATAGAAAATACAATTGCCCAATAATAGAGTGATAAAATTAAAATTGTATCCATTATATAATTATTTGATTATTTGATTAAGCAAGTAAACAATAGTTTTAGTTAAATAAAAATCATAATTTTTTTTATATATTATTTCAGTTTTTTTATAAATATCCCTTATAAAATGATGAGCACTTAAACGCTTTATCCACCAATTATTGGAAAATTTTTTATTCTTAGACATAATGCCATCAGATACCTTCCTGTAAATTGTGAGACGCTCATCAATAATTAAAAAATTTTTATAAATCATCTTTGACAAAGTTGTAATCCTAAAATCGATTTCTAAGAGAGGATAGCTACCAAATGTTTTATTTTCAAAAAATATTTTTAAAAGATCTTTTTTTATGTTTATTGAGCTAGTTGGATACGTTGTGGGCCAAATATTCTTAGAAAATTTTTTTTTTATTATAAAGTTATCAAACTTATTATTAATTAATATAATTGGTTTATCAAAGATTATCTTAATTTTATCATTTTTAGAAAAAGATCTATATATTTTATCTAATTTATTATCTTCAAAATAATCATCGGCATCAAGGAGACAAATAATTTCTCCCGTGGAAATACTAAAGGCTTTTTTTAATATATCCATTTGATTGACAGCTGAATAACTACTTATCTTTAATTCTTTTTTTATAATGATGAATTTATTATATTTTTTTAAAATTAAATCCGTATTATCGTTTGAATAATTATCTAACAGAATAATTTCGTAGTTTTTATAAGTTTGATTTAGGCAAGACTTTATGCATTTCTCTAAGTACCTACCTTTATTAAAACTGCTGATAAGAATAGAAATTTTCATTATAAATATATTAAGATTTAGCCTCGATCTATTTTACTCAAAACTTTAAAGTATTTGTTTAAATTTATTAATAATATAATAACTATTTAAAGCAATGAACAATATACAAAAGTATAGAGAAAAATTTAAAAATTTAACTTTAGTTATACCAGCTAAGGAGAAAACTGATTGTCTTTTACATGTATTAAAGGAACTTGAGGATTACAACATTAAAAAGATCATAATCATTCCTAAGCAAGATGTAATTTCTAACGAATGGCAGTTCGATGGAATGACGGTGATCAATCAAAAAAAAAATGGCTATGGAAATGCTCTGATAGAGGGGATTAATGAAGTAAAAACAGATTTTTTTTGTATATTTAATGCTGATGGTTCATTTGACCCTTCTGAACTTTCTGAAATGATGAAGTTAACAAAAGATTTTGATTTTATATTTGGATCAAGGTACTTAAAAAATGCAAAAAGTGATGACGACACATTAGTTACATTTTGTGGAAATTATATATTTTCATTAATTGGAAAAATTTTTTTTAATATTAGAATATCTGATATTTTATATACATACGTTTTATGTAACACCGATAAAACCAAAATATTAGAAATAAAGAGTATGGACTTTGGATTTTGTGTAGAATTACCAATTAAAATAGAAAGAAAGAAATTCAATTACACAGATGTAGCTTCGCATGAAAGAAAAAGAATCTCAGGAGTAAAAAATGTAAATGAATTTGTTGATGGATTTAGAATTTTATTTAGATTGATTTATTTTTTTTTCCAAAGAAAAGTATAGAATTAAATAAATAAATGAATTTAACAGTATGCTTAAAATAAGTATCTTAGTATTTGAATAATAATTACAGAATAATAAAAATATTACAAAATTGTAGAAATTTATTATTATTGCTGTCGATGTATTAAGATGTTTAATATTTAAAATTTTTAACTTTGAAACTGACTTATAAATTAATTGATGTAAGTGGTTTTGATCTGCGTTGTGTACTTTTTTTTTTTTAGAAATTCTTCTAATTATTGAAAATAAATTTTCAAATGCTGGGTACCATAAAAATAAACATATCAAAAATGGGGATACAGAATCATTTTTTAATGAGAAATCAATAGTAAAAAAAGCTAAATAAAAAGAAACTAAGTAAGAGCCAGAATCCCCTAAAAAAACCTTTCCTGTAAAGTTATATAAAAAAACTATTATCAAAAAAATTAATAATAAATTGATATTCTCATCAATAATAAGATTATTCTTATCTGATATAAAAATCAAAAAACTACAAACTAAAATATAATAACCCAATAAAAGAGTATTTAATCCATCTAAAAAGTTACTACCATTTAACAGAATTAGTATACAAAAAACTGTGAATACTATTGAAATAATGTTTATTCTTAAAAATATATCAAAAAAATAAATTCCAATACTATCTATCTTTACATCAAGAAATACTGAAAAAAATAAAACAATTATTATTTGAAAAAAAATTCTTAGCTTTGGTGAAGAAATTTTATTACTATCAGATAGTATTCCTACAATTAATAACATTCCCGCAAACAAATTTAATAAGAATAGATCTCTAAAAAAAAATATTGAACATGAATAAATAATTACTCCTCCACATAATATAGGTTTAAATTTGATATTTTTATCCAATAATTGCTTGTGGTCAGAGTATATAACTTTATCCAAAAGAAGTTGATTTCTGTTAAATATATAAAAAATTATTAAAGAAATGATAATGCTAATTAAGACTGTTAAGTGATAATTATGAAATTCAATCATAGATATCTTTTTTTAATAAAGTTAAGACTTAAAATAAAAGTTAATATCAATGAAATAAGAACATTATATCTTAAAAACTTATGATAAAGTATAAAACTATCTTTTAATTTTTGAATAGTAGAACTTGATAATGAGTTTGCTGTTTTTCTCCAAAAAGTTAAATTTTTGTTAATACCTAGCATTTTTATTTTTTTTTTTGATAATCTTAACCAAAGTACATAATCTTCCTTAGTTTTTAAATTCGGAAATTTCACATTTTTTAGTAGATTTGATTTAATCATAACTGATGACAGCCCAATATCACAGGAATACAAAAGGTCTCTATATTCAACATTTTTTGGCGATTTAATGCTTTTTATAATTTTGCCATTTTCATTTATAATTGAATAATCGGTATACGAAAATTGTATTTTTTTTTTTTTCATAAATTGTATTTGGTCTTTTAATTTATTTTTATGCCACAGGTCATCTGCATCTAAAAAAGCTATATAGTTTCCTTTCGCTTTTTTGATTCCATAATTTCTAGAAATACCCGCTCCTAGATTTTTTTTATTTATAATAATTTTTTTTTTTTTATTTTTTTTAAGGCATTTTTTTACAAAATCTAGATCTTTTATTTCAGGATCATCATAAATTAATATAACTTCTAAATTTTTAAATGTCTGATTGTTTAAGGAATTGATTGTTTTTCTTAAATAATTAACTTTTTTATAAAATGGTATTATTATTGAAATTAAGTCAGACATAATTAGTTTAATTTTTTTTAAGTATTCTTGATAAAGATAAATAATGACTAAATAATGTAAATTTTTTGACATTTTTTATGTTATTTAATAACAAAAAATTTTTATTAATTTTTTTTTTAAATTTTTCAAAGTTATTAACAAAACTCTCCTCATTGTTAGATTCAAAAAGAATACCATTATAATCATTTTTTATTAGGTCTATAGGCCCTGTGCTACAATTGCTGGATAAAACTAGTGTTCTACAAAATGCAGCCTCAATAATTACAAAGCCGGGGTCTTCCCATAACGATGAAAGAATAAATCCATTAGCATTTGATATTAAGGGATAAATATTATCAACATGTCCAATTAATTCTATATTTTTTTCTAATTTATTTTTTAATATAAAATTCTCTAGTAAAATTTTTTGTTCACCATCACCTGCAATAACCAGTCTAAGATTCTTGTTTTCTTTTTTAAGATTCAAGATTTTTTTAAATGCTTTGCATAAAAATAGAAAATTTTTTTGCTTTGTTAATCTCCCAACTGAAATATAATAATTATCTAATATTTTAATTTTTTCTTTTTTTTTATTAAGAATATTTTTAATATCTAAAATTGGATCATATAAAATTTTTAATTTAGCAACATCTACAATATTTAACTTTTTAATGTGCTCATATGTACTTTTTGTCGGACATGAAACTGCATAAATTTTTTTTAATGCAAGCTTCCAAAAAAATTTTCTTAAAATATTTAATCTAGGTTTACCAGATATTCTCAAAATAAAGTTTGTTTTATAATTAAAAATTATTAATTGAAATAATGGCAAAGAAGTAATTAAATGAATTATCAAAAATTCAGGGGAATTTTTTAAAATTAATTTTTTTAAAGGAAAAAAACCTAGACAAAAAATTAATATAAAAGAAAATCGGCTTTTAATTTTTCCGTAAATAGGAAATAATTTTTTGATTAAAGGATTGTAAAAGTTAATAAGATTAATTTTTTTTTCATTTAGTTCTGCACGATCTCCATCAAATTCACCAAAAAAATTTATTATGGAGCATTCATAATTATTTTCATATTTTTTTAAAGAATATGCAGAATTGATAACAGCACGGGCTGTAGCAATCTTTGTTAAATGTGGTGCCCAATAATAAATTTTTTTTCTCAAAATATTCTCTTTATAAAAATTAGATATAATGTACTAAAGTGGGTAATTATATAAATTTTCTCTTGTCTTTTTTATGGATGAATACATTAATAAATTAAATGAAAATATAATCAATTTAATTGATAATATTCAAAAACCAATTATTTTAGAGCTTGGCGTCCAGAATGGCAGGTCTACAAAAAAATTTTTAGAAATTTGTAATAACAATGATGGAAAATTGTATTCTGTAGATATTGATAATTGTGCCGATGTTGTTCCTAAAGACCCTAAATGGAAATTTATTCAATCAAGAGATGATAACTTTAAGCTGATCAAGGCTGAAATTCCATCAAAAATAGATATTTTATATATAGACACACTCCATGAAGCAAAACATGTGGAAAACATTTTTTTTAACTACTACGATTTAATTAATGAAAATGGATATATTTTTATTGATGATATTTCACACCTTCCATATCTTAAAAATCAAGAACGTGAAAATTTTTATTGTGAGATTAACAATAAAGAAACTTTTGAATGTCTGTTAGAAATTTACCTAAAGAATAAAGACTCTTTTAATTTAAATTTTTCCTTTAAATCATCAGGTTTGGCTATTATTCAAAAAATAAATGATAGTTCTTTGAATAAAAGACTAAAAATTAGAACCAGAGAATTTAGTTTAAAAAATTTTGTAAGAAAAATATGCTCCAACCTAAAAACAAATTAATACTTTTTATGCCCTCAATGGAGGGCGGTGGTGTAGAAAAAAACTTAATATTAATTGCTAACTATTTAATTAAGAAAATAAACTGTATCTATCTTATAACATTTGATAAAAAATTTATTAAAAAATTTGACAACAGAATTAAAATAATTATTCCTAAAATAAAAAAAAAAAAAAATTATTCTAAATATCAAAAGTATTTTTTTTGTATAATTTGTTTAATAAAAATAATCATTGAAGAAAAAAAAATTTCTATATTTTCTTTTCAAGCAAATATTTATTGCATTATAATTGCAAAAATCTTCAATAAAAAAATAGTCGTAAGATCAAATTCTTCTCCGAGTGGATGGACAAAAAATATACTAAAGAGCTCTATTTTCAAATTTTTTTTTAGAAGAGCTAATTATATAATAGTAAATAGCAAGTATTTTAAAAAACAAATTGATAAAATATTTAATATAAACTCTATTATGATTTATAATCCTTTAAATATAAAAGAAATTTTGATAAAAAGTAAAGTTAAATTAAAAACTAACCCGTTTGGTAATGCAAAATGTTTAAAAATAATAAGTATTGCAAGATTTACTAATCAAAAAAATCATAAACTACTCCTCAACTCACTTAAATCTTTGGAAAATAAAATTAAATATAAGTTAATTATTATGGGGTATGGGCCTAATTTAAATTTAATTAAAAGACTTATCAAAAAACATAAAATACAAAATAATGTGATTGTCATGAATTATAAATCTAATCCCTATCAATATATGAATTATTCAGATTTGTTTATTTTAACCTCAAATTATGAGGGTTTGCCTAATGTTTTGTTAGAAGCGATGACCTTAAAAAAATTGATTATTTCAACTGATTGTCCTACTGGACCCAGAGAGATATTAGATAATAATAAGCTTGGAATACTCACTAAACTAAATAATGAAAAAGATTTGTCTAATAAAATTTACTCAGTTCAAAAAAATTTTAGTTCTTATAAAAAATTGACCTTAAAAGCATATAAGAGCTTAAATCGATTTGACTACTCATATAACCTAAATAGATATCTAAAAACTATAAATAAAATAATTTAATGAATTATATAAAAAAGATTTTAAAGAAAATTTTAAGGACCATTAACTGGAAATTAGTTAAGATAAGAAGAAAAAAACCATCTGATTATGTTTATAGTGCACCAAAAAAAGAATGGGTCAATAGCATATTGGAATCTAATGGAATAATTCATATAGGAGCGCATCGTGGTAGCGAAGCTCCAATATACAACTGGTTTAATAAAAAAGTAATTTGGTTAGAGGCAAATCCTGAACTATTTGATGATCTAGAAGATAATATAAATGATTACTATAATCAAAAAGCTTATCTATCTTTGTTAGGCGAAAAAACAATCTATAATAAAAAATTTTATGTTTCTAATAAAGATGCTTCTTGTTCTTCAGTTTTTAATTTTTCTGAAAGTGTAAGAAATAAGAAACTATGGGCCGAACATAACCTAAAAATGGATAAGGTTTTGAGCTTAAATATGATTACAATGGATAATTTTGCTCAAAAGAACAATTTGGATATTTCTAATTATGATCTATGGATAATAGATGTTCAGGGGAGCGAAATACAGGTTTTAAAAGGTGCAATAGAATCTTTAAAAAAATGTAATAATATAATTGTAGAAATTAGTAAAAAGCAATTTTACGAAAATGGTTCCACTAATTGGATGGATTTAAAAGAATTTTTAAATAGAAATGGATTTAAAAATTTAGAAGAGCCAACTGAAGACCATTGTGATGTTTTATTCAGTAGGACTAATTAATAGAATTAAATTTTTCTAAAATGTTTTAGGTACTTGTAAATAAATATCAATAAAACTAAGATTTTATTTTGACCATTATCTAATCTAATTTTAATTTCCTCTAAAAAGTGATCAAAAAAACTAATTGTACTAGAAAATCCTCCTCTTCTAAAAATACCAAAAATTTCATTTTTTTTTGTGCCAATTCCTTTTAATTTGTGTTTAACAATCATTCTGAAGAAGTAATCATAGTCAGATGAAAACCTATATTTAAGATTATAGTTACCCACTTTCTCAGCTGATTTTTTTTTTATAAAAAAACCAGTTGAATGACTAGAATAGAAACCCCAACTCCAATAAATTTTATATGGTCTATAACCATATAAAATTCCCCAGTGTTTTTTTACAGAGCCAAAAATAAAATCTACATTGGGGTAATTTTTGATATAATTATCCAGATGCTTAAATGCATTTTTTGTGTAAACGTCATCAGAATTCAAGAATCCTATATATTTTCCTCTTGCCATCTTCATACCTTTATTAAATGCATCGTATATACCTTTGTCTTTTTCACTTAACCAATAATCAATTTTATTATTATATTTTTTTATAATTTTGAGCGTTCCATCAGATGAACCTCCATCGATAACAATATGCTCATAACTTAAATTTTTTTGCTGATATAAACTCTTAAATGCAGCTTCCAGAGTTTTACTATTATTTAAAACTACTGTAATAACAGAAATTAGAGGCTGTGGATTTTTTTTTATTCTCAATCCACTGTTTAATTTTTTCATATTTTAAATATTGACTTCACTTTATTTCTTCATTAACATTTTATAATCTTCAATCCACAGATTTAAATATTTTAGCTCACTTTTCGAGATAAATTTATTCTTAATTAAAACTTCGTATGAAATTAATAAATTTTTGATATAATTATCTTTGCCTTTTTTTAATTTTAAGTTGTCGAGTATTTCAAACATTTTTTTATTATTTAGATACATTGGTAACTCTTGCTCAAAATCGTTTAATAAGTCATGATAATTTCGATTTTGAAACATTGTTGTACCAAAGAAAAGTATTTTTTTATTGTCATTTTTTAATATTTTTAGAGCAATTAAACTTCTCCAAATATCTGTGCATCTCATTGGGCAAGTAACGGGAAGATACAGTAAAGGAAATATTGGTTTAAACCATATTGTATTTTGACTATTAAATGTAGATAAAGACTTCCCTAAACTCACTTTGTAATTATTTTTAAATTTAATATTTATTTTATTATGTATCAATCTATATATAGCATCAACATCTGGATTGTTTTCACACACACCTTGCTGTAAATAAAAATTAGATTTTATTATATTTTTTATAATTATTTTTTTATTGGTAAGAAGGTCTAATGGCAACCCCCTTGGCCAAATTAATTTTTTTTTTTTACAAACAGGTTATAAATATTTACCCAGTTATTATTTTTAATTTCTTTAACTTTATGAACTAAGTTTAATTTACTAAAAAAATTTTTTTTAGGGCAATTATCGTCATCAGTCTCAACAATAATCTCAGATAAATTCTTAATTGCTAAAAGATATCCAATATTTTTTCTTGCATAACTATTTTCTGGACACTTTAGGGAAAATTTAAAATTTAATTTTCTTTGTCGTTTTAGGTCAAAATATTCACCATATCTTAAAGAAAAGTTTTTTGGGGTCTTTTTATCTCCCACAACTACAAAATTCCATTTATGAATTTTTGAATTTTTACTAAATAATTTAATATTATTATTCGGTTTATTAATAGTTGTTACAACAAGGGAAATTTTATTATTTATCATTTTCAAAAAAAATAATTAGTATATAAATTGAATTAATTATATATAAAAATTTTACTTAATGCTGATTAATTTACTTAAAAAACAAATAAAAAAGCTTTTTTTAGCAACACCACCTACTCTTAATATTGTTAATAAAAAAATATTGACTAATGATTATGATTATAAAATTAATTCTTTTGGAAATTTAAATAAAAATAAAATATTTTATGTTATTAGAAGGTCGCCTGGAACAGGATTATTCTCTAATTTAACTTTTGTTTTAAATCATATGCTGATAGCTAAAAAATTTGGATTTATACCTGTGGTTGATATGAAAAATTTCATCACAATCTATAACGAAAAAAATAGTATTAATTACACTAAAAATGCATGGGAATATTACTTTAAACCTATATCAAAATATTCTTTAGATGAAGTTTATAAAAGTCATAAAGTAGTTTTTTGTAGTAATAAATTCTATAACACTTTTTGTTACAATATTGAAAAAGATGATCCTATAAAACGGATATTTCAAAAAGAAATAAAATTTACTGATAAAATTTATGAAGAGTTTAAATATATTAAAAATCAATTTTATACAAATAAAGTTCTTGGCATTCATTTTAGAGGAACTAGCTACAAAAGTTCACCAGGTCATCCTTTTCCCGCTACAACAAACCAAATGATTAGTCTTACAAATCGTTTAATAAAAAAATATAAATTTAGTAAAATTTTTTTAGCAACTGAAGAAGAGAGCTATCTAAAGGTTTTTAAAAAAGAATTTAAAGATAAGCTTGTATATTTAAAAGATATCTATAGATCTAATAAAAATGATGCATTCAAAAAATACCCTAGAAAAAACCATAGATACAAATTAGGTAAAGATATAATCTTGGAGATGCTTCTTTTATCATCTAGTAATTATTTTGTTTATGTTGAATCTAATGTTAGTAGTGCGGTAATGGGTTTGAATATGAATAAAAAACAAAAAAGACTTAAAATCAATAATGGCACTAATTCTAAAAATCAATTTTTAGCTCAATGGCTATGGTATGTTAAAAGAATACTACCAAATAATTTTGGTGGTTTTAGAAATCAAACTAAAATATAAATTTTATTAAAAATATGTCTTATTTACTAAATGCACCAGATATCTCAAGTTTAGAAAAAAAATATGTTTCAGATGTATTGAAAAATAAATGGCTTTCTAGCAATGGACTTCACACTAAAAAATTTGAAAAAAAAATTTGTGAATACTTAAATTTAAAATATTCTTTAGCTGTTCAAAGTGGTACGGCTGCATTGCACGTAGCGCTTAAGAGCTTGGGCTGTAAACCGGGAGATAATATAATTTTACCAAATTATAGCTGTGTGTCAAATCTATCGGCAGTTACTCAATGTGGTGCAAATCCTATAATTGTTGAAATAGAAAAGGATACCCTTGGACTTGATATTGATGATTTAAAAAAAGCTATAAACTTATATAAACCTAAAGTAGTTCAACTTGTTCATGTTTATGGATACCCTGCAAAATATACTAATGAAATTAAAGATTTGTGTAAAAAAAGAGGAATATATCTTTTGGAAGATTTTAGTGAAGCCTTGGGTGCAGAAATTAATAACAAAAAAGTTGGAACATTTGGGGATATAGCTGTTTTTTCAATTAGGTCTGAAAAAATGATAGGTGTAGGTGAAGGAGGAGTAGTGGTATCAAATAATAAAAAGATTTTTAATAAAGTAAAAACTCTTGCTTCAAGAAATTCTCCCTACAGAGGTAAGAAAGATCCCTATTGGAAAAAATATTATTGTGCAGGAGAAGGATATAATTATATGTTGCCTCATTTATTAGGTGCTGTTGCTAGGGCTCAAATTGAAAGATTTAAAGATGAATTATTACCTAGAAAAATTAGAGTTGGTAAAATATATAAATCAATTTTTAATGGGATAAATTTAAAAATGACACAAAAAAATATCCTTGGCCACAAAGCTGTATATTGGTTAAATAGTATTTATTTTGAAAATACTAGTAAAGCAAAAGTAAAAAAAGTTGCTTCAATGTTAGAAAAAAATAACATAGAAATTAGATCAGGTTTTTGGCCATTAAATGATTTAAAGGGATTTAAATCGAAATATGTTGGTACAAAAAAAATTACTAAAGAAATTTTTGATAAAACACTAGTTTTACCTTCCAATATTTATTTAAAAGAAAAAGATATTATAAAATTTAAAAATTTAATTATTAAAAATATCTAATTTTAGATGAAAAATAAAATAATTAATGTTGGTTTTGTTATAAATTATCGTCTTGATGGATGGTTGGGTGTTACCTATTATTATAAAAATTTATTTAAAACAATTTTAGATCAAGAAAACTCCCAGATTAAAATATTTATTATAACTGATTTTCACATGAGTGAAGATGAAAAAAATGAATTTAAAGGAATAAAAATAATCCAAACTAACTTAGTTAATAGACGCTCCAGGTTTTACAGGTTAATGAATATCTTTTCTATCTTGCTATTTGGTAAAAATTTTTTATTAGAAGCATTCTTAATAAAAAATAATATTGATATAATTTCACATACTAATAGTCTTGGATGTAGATCTAAAGTCCCTAGCATTAAATGGATACCAGATTTTCAAGAAATACATTTTCCAGGTAACTTCAGTAAAAAATTAAAACTAATAAGAAGACTTGGTGTATATTTTGCAGAAAAACATTCAACTAGAATATTATTAAGTGCAGAGACTGTAAGAAATGATTTGAAAAAAATTAACACTAAAGCAGCCAAAAAATCATCAGTACTATACTATTACACGAACCTTGATTCAAACACACCCTTTTTGGGTAAAGAAAGACTGATTGAGAAATATGCTATCAATAAAAATTATTTCTATGTACCTAATCATTTTTGGAAACATAAAAATCACCTATGTATTTATAAGGCTGTAAAAAAATTAAAAAATAAAAATATTTCAATTAATATAGTTACCACTGGTGAGAGGAATGATTACAGGTCCCCCGGATACAATACTTTTTTAGACAATTATGTTACAAAAAATAATCTTGAGGACAATATTCAACACCTGGGAATTATACCTATGAATGATGTTTATGCACTGGTTAAATCCTCTATTGCAGTTATAAATGCATCTTTTTTTGAAGGCTGGGGGACTACAGTTGAGCATGCTAGGTTTTTTAATAAGGAAGTTATAGTTTCAAGTTTAGATATACACTTAGAGCAATATAATCATCACAAATCTCAAAAAATTCATCAAGAACATAATAAAAAAAAATGTTTTTTCTTTAACCCGAATAAATATGAAGAATTATCAAAGATAATTTTAAAGTTAAATGAAAATAAAAAAAACGTTGTTGATACAGATAATCAGGATCATTTTCTAAATCACAAAATAGTAATTAAGAAATTTTATGAAAATTTTCTAAAAATAATAAAAGAAAGCACTAATTTAAATTAGCTTCCCAATTTTATTATCTATATACCATTTGTAAGTTTTAGTGATTGCTATCTTTTGATCTGTTAATTTTAAATTTTTTGCAATCTTTAAAATCTTATTATTGTCTCCATGTGTAATAAAAACATCAGCAGGGTGTTTTGGAACTTTTTTAACTCTTAAAGAATTCTTTTTAAAAAAATTACATATTTTTAATATATTTATTGGTTTATTTGAACAAATATTGAAAATATCATTTTTAATTGTTTTTTGTTTCATTAAGCTTAAAATCATATTTTTTGCATCTTCTATGTATGTAAAATCTCTAAAATGATTACCATAATTATTTAGCTCTAATGGTTTGTTTTTTTCAATGGCTCTAAATAATTTAAATAAAAACATATCCGGTCTTCCCCATTCACCATAAAGTGTAAAAAACCTAAGCCCAATGCAACTAAGATTATATTTTGTACTGTAGTAAGCTGCAATTTTTTCATTTAACTCTTTTGATTGAGAATAAATATTTATCGGAGAAAGTTTTTGACTTTCTTTAGACGGAAATTTTTTGGTGTTACCATATACTGAACTTGAAGACGCATAAAAAAATTTGATTAACTTTTTATTTTTTAGTAATTCTATAAGATTTATAAAGCCAAGTATATTTGATCTAACATATTTTTCTGGATTAACAAGTGAATATCTAACTCCAGCTTGTGCTGCAAAATGAAAAACATAATCAAAATTTTTTGATTTGATATAATTTTTTAAATCTTCTTTATTAGATATATCTATTTTATCAAAAATAAAATTTTTGTTTTTTTTTAATTCATTTAATCTTTTTTTTTTATATTTGACTGAATAATAATTATCAAAATTGTCAATCCCATAAACTTTTTCGCTATTCTTTATAAACGTTTGAGCTAAACTAAAACCTATAAACCCCACAACACCAGTAATTAATATTTTCATCTATTTTTTTTTACCTTTATAATATTAAATATTTTCATTTAGATCTGATCATTAAGATTAAATACATTGTCACATATGGCTAAAGTTTCATCTTGGTGACTTACTATAATTATGGTCATATTTTCTTTGAGTCTTAATATATCGTCTAATATCTTTTTTTCTGTCTCGCTATCTAGGGCGCTTGTGGCTTCATCTAATATTAAAACTTTAGGATTTTTGTAAAGAGCTCTTGCTATCCCAATTCTTTGAATTTGTCCTGCTGACAAACCAGAGCCTCTTTCTCCCACAATTTCGTCGAGTCGATCATCTTCCGCTCCTATAAATTCATTTACTTTAGCAATTTTAATAACTTTATTTAATTTATCGATATCAATATCATCGCTATCAACTCCAAAACATATATTTCTTTTTAATGTGTCATCAGTAATAAATATTTTTTGTGGTATATAACCAATTAGACTCTGCCAATTACTGACGTTTTCTTTAATATTAACATTATCCACAAGAATAGTTCCTGCTGCAGGATTTAAAAAACCTGACAACAAATTCAAACAAGTTGTTTTACCTGAGCCACTCTTTCCCTTAAGACCAAAAATAGTATTTCTTTTAATATTAAAGTTAAGATTCTTCAGAGTTTGTTTTGAGTTAAAATAACTAAAGGATACATTATTTACTGATATTGAGTCATTTAAGGCAAAAGTAATATTTTTATTTAAAATAACTTTTCTAAATTTTTCTATTTCATCACTCATATCAATTACAACATGTTTACTAGCTAGAATTCTGTTTAAACAACTAAGAATACGACTTATAGAAGGAACTACTTTTGTCATACCGGCTGCAATGATGCTTATTATTGGTATTATTTCTTTAATTTCATATCCGTTCATTAATAAAAAACTAATTGAAGATATAATAAATAATACAGCAATAAACTCCAGCATGAACTTGGGCATCGTTACTTTAATTTCTAACAATGCTGATAATCTTACTATTTTGTAGTTATGTTCATTAAAAATTTTATTAAAAAACTCATTTTTATTAAACAATCTTATATCTCTTATGCCTTCTATGGCCTCTCTAGTAACCTTTAATCTTTCTGCTAATCGATTATTTATACTTTTTCCCATTGAACCAAGTCGAGCTCTATTCACCACATAAAAAATTAATATAAAGGAAATTGATAAAATTGATGTGGTGATACCTATTGGTTTATTTACACTGATAAAAATAAAAAAAGTCCCTATTATAAAAATAGTTTCAAATATTAAGGTAAACAAACTAATTAATACATTGTTCACAAAGAGTGCTGGATAATCAATTATATTCCTTGTTATATAAGCGGAATTTTTTGGAATTAAAAAACTTAAAGATTGGCCAATATAACCTTCAAACATTGAGCCACTAATTGACGCAATCAGACTATAATTCAATTTAGATTTTAAAAAATTTGCAAATATTGCAGATAAAGCCTTTAAAAAATAAAATACTCCAACAGATATCATCAGATATATTAAAATTTCTTTTTGATTAAATTCATATAAAAAATGCAAAAATGAGTAATCAGATATAAAATTTCGAAACTTTAGCGGATCGGTCATTATTGTTACAATTGGAAAAATTAATCCAAGCCCAATTAACTCTAAAACTGTTAAAAATAATATCAAAACAGTAATAATAAAAAATTTTTTTCGTTGTTGAGAGGATAAAATAAAAAATATTTTTTTTAAATCTGGCATTTATTCTTAAAGTTCACTAATTATCTTATTATTTATAATTTTATATAGTTGATTACTATTATTCATATAATTTACTAATTTTTGAAATGCTAGATAATTTTTATTATTATAATTTTTTTCTATTTTTTTGTTATGATATATTGAAAGAACTTTCCTTTCTAAAGATTTGTAGTCATAAACATTTTGAACAATACCCTTATAAGAAAATATTGAAGACCAAGTTTTGTTTTTTTTATTATAAGCCATATGCATTAATGTCTTGGCCTTTGACGTTTCTTCAATTTCCTTCTTAACATTATAAAATTCTATTGTAGGAATCTTTAAAGCCAAAGAATCAAAGCAGGCAGATGTTATAACAGATATACACATATTTGACCTGACTGCTAATAACATCATATGATCTTTTTTAATAGACCATAAACTTTTATCAAATTTAAGTAATCTTTCTTTTAACATTATTTCATCAGTTTCCTGAGGATGAATCTTGAAGGTTACTTCACAATTTTTAATAGCTTCAGCAGTTTTCATTATTGACTCTATTACCTCTTCATAAGAATCTATTTGAAAATAGTCTTCGTTGGGTCCTCTTAGAGCTACTAGAATGTTAAATTTTTTTGATTTTTTATTTTGTATACTAACTATTTTATTTATCCACCATCTTTCATATCTCAATAGACCACAGTATAGTAAGTTTTCTTTTTTTATTACCTTATTTTTATTTCCAAAAAAATAGATCATATTTGCCTTAGAAGAAAATAAAAATAAATCCCCGTAAACATTTTGTATTTTATTATAGTTTTTAATCTTTGGGTTTTCTTCCATACTAGAAGAAATCATGGTTGCTTCTGGAAATCTTATAACTTTTATCTTGGCATACCTATTTTTAAAAATAAGAGGAAGGTACGTTGCATGACTATGTGTTAAAAATATACATTTTACTTGTTTAATGTTTAGCTTAAATTTTTTTATAAAAAAATCTAAATTAAAAGTTCTATTTAATATTAATTTTTCTTTTTCTTTTGAAATTTTTATCTGTAATTTTGATATAATTACATGCAAACTTTTCCATAAAAAACTATCTTGTTTTGATACAATTATAAAATCTTTACAAATATTATTCCAAATTTTAAAAATACTTTTATTATTTTTTAAACTTTTAAAACTAGATCTATCTGAAAATATAGTGATTATGCGATAGTTTTTACTAAACTTAAATAGTAATGGGAGCAACCAATCAACTTCACCAGCATGTCTGCGAACTATAAATACAACAATTTTTTTATTCACTTTTATTTTTTTCTAAAAAGTTTTTTAGCTGTTGCTATTTTATAATCTAAACTTTTTTTTATTAATGATTTTGATTTCTTCTGATTATAAAAAGTCATGATATTCCCATAAAATGGTGGAGATACTTTTTTAAAATTAAAAATTCTTATCAAGTTTTTCTTTGTAAAGTGATCTGTTTCAAAATATGGGTAATCAACTTCTTTTACATCAAATCCATTATCATCCAACAACCTAAATAAGGAGTTTTCTGAAAAGAAAGAAATATGCGTATTGTCTTTATAAAATCTATATCTTTTTTTAAATCTTCTTGCACAAGCACTATCAAAATTTGGTGTTCCTAAAATAAAATATCCATTTTTTTTAAGTAAATTATATGCATTTTGTATAAATACTTCTGGTTTATTTAAATGCTCAATCACATGATAAGAAAACACTACATCAAATTTTCCTAATTCTTTTAAGATTTTATTAGATAATTTTTTTTCAAGGTCTAACTTTAGAATTTTTGAGTTATCATTTGCTTGCTCAATTGCTAAATCTGAAAGTTCAACACCATATTTTTTCCACTTAGAACTAAAAGCTGATAAAAAAAAACTGAGACCACTCCCTAAGTCTATAATTCTTGGTTTTGTTATTTCTTTAAACTCTTTTTTTATAAAAGAAATTTCATTTGATAAATCTTTTAATTTTTTTTTCTTTTCATTTAATAAATTTCTTATCTTTCCATCTGGGTCTTTAAAATTTAAAAAATCACTCCAATATTTATTTTTTGTAAAGTTATTTTTTTTATTTTTACTTATATAATATTGATTATATTTTAAATTAAAAAAATTATGTTTCATTTATTCTTATATTTTTCTCTATAAAACTTTAGATCTTGTATTGTATTTATTTCTGTTGCCATTTTATTAATTAAGTTAGATTTGATCTTATAACCTGACTCAATATATTTTAACCATTCATTATCTTCTGCGATTTGTAATGGTGTTGATTTCATTTGCAAATATCTTTTTAAATGATTAATCTTCAAACATACAGGTCCATGGTGTGTATAAAAAAAATTATTATTTAATACTTTAGATGGGACTTGTGATCTACTTAAGTACATTATATCATTATTTTTACTAATTATTGCTTTTGCTATATTTTTATTTCTCATTATGGAGATGTCTTTATTTTTAAGATGAACAGTAGATCCACAATAATCTTTATTGTTTTCAATTATTTTATAGGCTTTTAAAGTTTTTGTTATAGCTTCTTTGCCTATAAAAGGATTATCGCAAGAAACTAATAATGCTGCTGAATATTTTTCCTTAATTTTTTTTACTCCGTATGAGGCTCTTTCTGTTCCATTTTTGAAGTTACCTTTAATAAATAAAATATTTTTGATTTTATCTTTTAATCTATCAATAACAATTTTTGAGTCTGTAAAGATATATATATCTTTCTCATTAATATTTTTTTTAACTTTATTATAGGTTAATAGTAATATTTCCATCTTATTAATTTTATGTAAAGGTTTTCCTGGTAATCTTTTTGAATGATACCTGGCCGGAATGATTGCACAGACTTTCACGGTTATGAGTCTCGATTTTTTAATACTTTTTTTAATTTTTCGATCGACAATAAACTATTTGTATTATTCGATGAATATTCTGTATTTGCAGGAAAAATTTTATTCTTTGTTTTTTTCAAATAGTATTTTTTCATTCGTGCATTACTTGTAATTACTAAATATTTTCCAATATCAATTGTATTCTCACTTTCACTTGATGAAACTAACATTTCATGTATTTTTTCACCTGGCCTAATACCAATAAATTTAATCTTGCATCTTGGTGCAATTATTTTAGCAAGATCAACAACTCTATAAGATGGAATCTTAGGTACAAATATTTCTCCGCCTATTGAATTTATACTGGCCCATAAAACCATTTTTATTGCATCTGTCATAAAGATATTAAATCTGGTCATATTTTTGTCAGTAACTTTTAAAATTCCACTTTCTTTTTGTTTTTCGAACTCTGGTACAACTGAACCTCTGCTTGCAAAAACGTTCCCATATCTAACAACAGTAAATTTAATTTTTTTCTTGCCTTTTATATTGTTTGAAGAAATAAGTAATTTATCTGAGCACAATTTGGTTGCTCCATACAAGTTTATTGGGGCACATGCTTTGTCTGTTGATAAACTCACAACTTGTTTAACTTCCGTATCAAGTGCAGCATCAGTTATATTTTGAGCTCCAAGTATATTGGTCTTTATAAATTCTGATGGGTCATACTCTGCTGCAGGAACCTGCTTTAATGCAGCTGCATGAATAACTATATCTATACCTCTAAAAGCTGATTTTAATCTATCTTTATCTCTTACATCACCCAGGAAAAATCTAAGTTTTGTTAATTGATTATTTGAAAATAATTTTTTCATTTCAAATTGTTTGTATTCATCTCTACTAAAAATAATAATTTTTTTAAAATTTTTATGATTTTGAAACATATGGTTTACAAAAGCCTTGCCAAAAGAACCTGTTCCACCAGTTATTAATATAGATTTATTTTTAAACATTTTAACTGTTATAATGTAAATTAAGATTTATTTAACTTATTTTTATATATTTTTTTTAAATTTTTGTAATCTTCATTGGTATCGATATCATAGAACTCAAACTGCTTTAACTCAACAGCTAAAGTTTTAGATTTCTTTATTTTATCAATATTTGAATTTTTCTTAATATTATACCAATAACATTGGGCAGCATCTTGAAAGCATTCAATCAAATCTTGAGATCTTCTTGAGTGATTTTTGATATTTATAGGAATAAAAAATCCCTGTTTATCTTTTTTTAAAGCTCTCTGAATTGGATATGAAAATTTTGAAACAGTCATAACTTTATGGCTATTATGTTTTAAAATCAATTTTTTACACTTTTTAAGAGTAGAAATTTTTAAAAGAGGATTTATTGGATATAAATAACATAAAGTATTAATTAAAAAATTATTTTTTTTAGAATAGGTCAAGAAATGATCTAAAACCATTAAATCTGAAGCAAAATCATTTGAATATTTTTTTGGTCTTAAAAAGGGGACTTCTGCACCATATTTTTTTGAGATAGATGCAATTTTTTTTGAGTTAGTTGTCACAATCACTTTATCAAAAAGATTACTCTTAATAGCTTTTTCAATAGTATAGCTAATAATTGGTTTGCCAAAAAAGTTGATTATATTTTTATTTTTTAATCTTTTTGATCCACTTCTTGCAGGTATTAGACAAATATTCATAGATTAAAATTAATTAAGTAGTTATATTTTTATGGAAAAATTTTAGTTAAAGTATATTTTTTTTGTAAATTTTTTTCTGCTTTAGAGCTAACAATACTAACTTTGACTTTTTTGCTCTCTTTTAATACTTTTAAAAATTCTAAAATTTTTTTTTGACTTCTCTTTAAATTTGTAACTTCTTTCATATTTCTTCTTCTAGGGAAAATATTTTTTTCATCAAAGATATAAACTTTTCCAAGAACAGTTTGATATTGATTGCTGTTTTTTTTTTTACTTCTTTCAAATAATATAAATCTATCTAAAAATTTTGTTCTTGTGAATGTGCCATCTAATGTCCCATTTAAAGATGAGTCTTTAAGATTTTCAATAATATATTTATGATACAACATTCTAGTTGAGGGGTCTTTGACTATTGCAATTATCCCCAGATCTTCTTGAAGCCAAATTCCTTCTAGTGGCCATAATTTTTGTGTATTCTTAAAATATTTATTTATTACCTCTTCCTTAGTGGTTGGAAATTTTTTTTCCATACTCCAATATCTCGTTTTGGCTATTGAATTACTAAAGGTTGTTAATGATAATACAAAACCTAATACAATTATCTTAATAGAAATACTTTTATACTTCATATTAAAAAACTATATTATAATATTTTTAATTGTATATAACTTATATTTTATGAAGGTTGTATTTGATGATATTGCTAATAATAAAAAAAAATTATTTTTTATTATTTTAATAACTGGTATTTTTCTTAGAGTGTTAGCATCACTTCAAGGATTCAATATAGATATGGAATATTGGAGATTTGGTGCTGATCTTCTTAAGTATGGTGGTAAACCATTTGACACTAACAACTTACCTTATGGTCCACTTTGGATACATATTCTATTTTATTTAGATAAAATACCCTTCTTTGTTAGTGGCGAAATTGAATCACTAAGATACAAAGTTATGCTATTTTTAACATTGGTAGATATTGTAATATTTTATTTAGCAATTAGGTTGCACAGCTTAACTGTTGGTCTTTTGTTTTTTTTAAATCCAGTATCAATTTTTATAACAGGTTTTCATAGTCAATTTGGAAATTTAGCAGTTTTAATTGGTTTCCTGGGTGTCATTTACTATGAAAATAACAATAACAATAAGGGATTTGCTATATGCAATTTATTATTGGGTGTTTCATTATTTACTAAACATATTCTAATCTTTTTCCCCCTGTGGTTAGCAATAAAGGAAAAAAATTGGTTTAAAAAAATTTTATTTTGCACACTTCCTTATATAATATTTTATTTAAGCTTTCTTCCGTTTGAAACAGATCTGAATACAATTTTAATTAATATTTTTGGATATGAATCTCATAGAAATGCGATATTTTGGAAATTATTTTCTCCTGAACCATTTATTAATTATATTGGATTTAAAAATTTATTTATTCTGTCAATCATTTTAATGGGTTTTGTTTTTGAAAAAGAATCAAAAATTAAAAGTTTTTATTTCTATTTAATATCATTAGTGCTTTTTGGAATGTCTACAGCAAATCAATACTTGGCAATACCAATAGTAGCAATAGCTTTTTTTTGGAATCGTTTCTTTTTTTTATACACAGTTTCATGTTGTTTATTTTTTTTAGTAGACACAGTGGGGCTGAATATAGAATATCTACAAAACTTAGTTGGGTGGACAAGAAATGCTACAAGAATAGGCTATAAAATTATAATTATATTTTTAACGTTAGGGTTCCTACAAAGCATTATTGGAAAGAAAAAATTTAATTTAATCATAATAGAAATATATAATTATGTTACTAAAAAATTTAAAAATCAGTTTTCAATAAAATAATTGCTAATATAAATTTTTAAATAATTTATCATTAAGTTTTTTTGAAGAAATTTTATTTGAATAACTAATTAATCTTTTTTTAAATTGATTATAAAAATCTTTATTAGATATCAATTTTTGGAAAGTTGATTTGAAACTATCTTTATATTTTTTTATATACAAAATTTTATTAAGATTGTTAAGATTATTACAATTATTTAGCTGATTTTTTGCAGTACAGAATATTATTGAAGGTATGGCCAGGCTTAAACTTTCAAATAAGGCAGTTCCTCCAGCACCTATAAAGCAATAAGATTTTGATAGTTTATTGATAAAAAATTGCTGGTTATCAGATTTATAAAAATTTATAGTTTTATATTTTTTTTTTAAAGATGTTATCTTCTTATTGTAGACACCTAAAAAGCAATTAATTTTAAAATCTTTTCTGTAACTTTCCATAATATCTCTTAAAGCATTTTGAATTAGAACATGATTTGAAAGTCCTCCAAAGAAAATAGTTAAATCTTTACTTGTTTTCTTTGTTTTAAATTCAGATTTGTTAAAATTAAAATACTCAGGACCTAAAAAAAATTTAGTATTTTCATTTGAAATTTTTTTATATTTATATGAAGCATTATTTATTAAGTTATGGTTTATTAAAATATTACAATAATTTTTTTCTGGTATATCTTGATAAAGAAGAATGTTTTTTACAAATTTAGCAAATTTTAATTGTAATTTAAACTTAAATTTAGGGTCATCAATAAACAGATTGTCTATTTTATTTTTTATAAAAAAATTTTTTTCTTCGTCAAATTTTTTAAAGTTTAATATTTTTTGAAAAAAATTATTTTTTTTAAGTTCATTAATCTTTTTTTTATCAAATTTTTTGTCAATTGATAAATAAACAGTTATTCCTTTTTTTTTAAAATATTTTATCACTTGTAATGATCTTGCTAAGTGACCTGTGCCAATCTTTTTAGAAAAGCCAATTTTAAAAATGACTTTTTTTAGTTTCATTTCTTTCAATTAAGTAGTTGTTCATTATTAAATAGTCTATTTTTCCATCTATAAAAGCTCTTAAAGCATCTTTTGGAGAGCAAACAATAGGCTCTTCGTGCATATTAAAACTTGTATTAATTAATATTGGTGTTCCAGTAATTTTTTTATATTCCTGGATAATTTTATAGATTCTTTTATTATCCTTAATATCAACTATTTGTGGTCTAGCTGTTTTATCTATATGGACTGCCGCAGGTGAAGATTTTACCATAACGCCCCTACAATTACATGTAATTGTCATAAATCTATAAGGGTCATAATTGTTTCCAATAATAAAGTATTTTTTTGCACTTTCTTTTAAAGTTATTGGAGCAAATGGCATGAACTCAGTTCTTTGTAATTTTTTATTAAGACTTTGGTTAATGGTCGCGTCTTTTGCAGAACAAAGAATGCTCCTATTCCCTAACGCTCTAGGTCCAAATTCCATTCTACCATTAAAATGAGCAATTATTTTATTATTAGACAAATGAACTGCAATTGTTTTTTCTATATTTTTTGGTTTGCAAAACTTTACATTAAATTTTTTGATTGATGATAAAATTTCTTTATCATTATATTTTGGTCCTAAATAAACATTTTCTACTTTTGCTGGTTTTTTTTTTGTTTTTTCAAAATAGCATAATGACGCTGCACCGACTGATAAACCACCATCACCCATATTAGGAAAAACATACAACTTATTAACTTTATTTAATTCATTAATTTTTTGATTTAGTTTTACATTGGCAAAAATTCCACCTGCTAGGGATAAATCAAATTTTTTACTTTTTATATTTTTTACACAATCTAAAACAACTTTTTCAAGAATATATTGTGCAGTTGCTGCTAGATCTTCTTTGGAATACTTCTTTTTTAAATGTCGAAAGTTCAGGTTATTAAATGTTGCTTGGTAAAGTCCATTTTCATAATGAGCTTCAAATTGATTGGTTTTTTTATTAAATGAAATAATGTTATGCATATCTTTTAAAGCTTTTTTATAATTTCCATAAGCAGCGAGACCTAAGATTTTGCCCTCATGCTGGTGTGGCTTAAAACCTAAAAGCTTGGTAATTCCCCCGTAAAAATATCCAAGGGAATCGATTGTGGGCGTAGATGAAATTTCTGAAATTTGACCATTATTATATTTAAAAAGTTTTGATGATGCATTGTCTCCCCATCCATCAATTGTTAGAGAGTAGCCAGACTCAAAACCAGAGTTATAGCATGCTGATGCCGCATGTGCTGTATGATGATCATAAACTAACAAATTTTTATATTTTTTTTTTAATTCAAATATTGCTTTTTTTGTTCTATTGTTAATTACTAAATCTTCATGTGCATTTCTTTTTTTTAAAAAAGTTATTTGTTTATTTTTTAAACTTTTGGCTAGGTTAGATTTTTTAATTTTTTCTATTTTTATATCATAGTAATTATGGTTGGGCATATCATTAGTTAATGCTGATAAACCACATGTTGCAAAAAAATCTATATCACTAATTTTATTAGATGTTTCTTTTAAAAGTTTATCAACACTTTTAAACGGAAGTCCATACCAATTTTTCTTTCTATTAATTCTCTCCTCACTAATAGCAAATTTTAATTTCCCATTCTCTAAAAGACAAACAGATGATTCTGATAAAAAGTTTATTCCAATGATTTTCATTTAGTTTTAATATTTTTTTGGTATTTGTTTTATCAAATTATCAATAGCTTCATAGGGTGATATCATTTTAATTTTTAGTTTTTTTTGTATTTTATTAACATCTAATCCCAAATAACGTGCCCTTTTAATCTTATTGAGAGTGCTAGTTACTGAAATTTCATCAAAAAACATTTGTTTTTTTAATTTTTTTGTAAAATATACTGCAAAGTCTTTTTTAGAAATTGGCCTTCTAGTTGCTAAATTAAATACTCCACTAGCATTTATATTAATTAATCTTTTTAATATTAAAGCAAAATTTTTAACATCTAAAGTAGAAACATACATATCATTAAATAGTTTTATCTTAACTTTCTTTTCGATAGAGCTATAAAGCCAACCAACAAAAGTGGATTTAAGTTCTTTTTTAAACCCAGTAAAATTAGTTCTGACAATTAAGTAATCTTTACTTTTTTTAATATATTGCTCGGCTAAAATCTTGGTTTTAGAATATTTATTAATAGCAACCAACCTTTTATTTTCTTTATTTAGTTTGTTTGATTTATTGAAAAATAATTGATCTGTTGAAATTTGAATTAATTTGAATTTATATTTATTTGATAAGTCTATTAATTTTTTTGGTAAGTCGGTGTTGACTTTTTTTGCTTTTTTAAAATTCCGTTCACAATAAGCTAAATTAGTAATTGCTGCACAATTTATTACATATTTAAATTTAAATTTTTTAAAAATATCTTCTAATTTAACAAAATTTTCAAAATTAAAATTATACTGTGATTTATTTCGCGCAGCTAAAATTGTTTGTGACGATGGCAGTATTTTTTTCAATTCATTGCCAAGCAATCCGTTAGATCCTAATACCAGATACTTAAAATTGACTTGGTCTAATTGGTGTAAATTTTTTAACATTAATTTTTATTTTTTTTCCAATAATTTTTTTTAATTTTTGAGGGTTTAGCCCATCTCCTGGTCGAATTGATTTAATCATACTTCTTGTGATCTTATCCCCTTTTTTTAAATCTTTTATATAAAACAAAGATCTGGTGATTGTTTTTAGTTTTTTTTTTAGAATTTTTTTTTTATCAACTTTTTCATTTCCAAGCATTTTTTCTAATGTTCGAATTTGATTAACAAAATCTAAAAAATCATTTGCGTTCATAGAAAAGCTTTTATCTTCACTTTTAATTTTATCATTTAAAATATAATGTTTCTCAATTACTTTGGCTCCCATTGCTATCGATCCAAGTGTTGCTAGACTACCTATCGAATGGTCTGAAAAACCTACGATTTTACTATATTTTTTCAATTGATTTATATGTTTTAAGTTTAGTTCATTATTTTTTGCAGGGTAGCTTGAAATACAATTAAGTAGAATTATTTGATTGTTATTATTTTTCTTACATTCGTTAATTGCAAGTTTAATATCTTTATCGCTAGCAATTCCTGTGCTTAAAATTATTGGTTTTTTTTTACTTGCCGCATAGCCGATTAATTCAAGATCTTGAATTTCAGGTGATGCAATTTTATATGCTGGACAGTTACATTTTTCTAATAGATCAACTGAGTAAAGATCAAATGGAGCTGAAAAACAAATTAAATTCTTTTTTCTCGCATAACTAAATATTTTTTTGTGCCATGAAAAAGGAGTATAAGCAGATTTATATAAGTCATACAAATATCTACCTTTCCATATAGATTTATCATCGATATAAAAATATTTACTTTTACTATTAATAGTTATGGTGTCTGGTTCATAGCTTTGAATTTTAATTGCATTTGCTCCTGATTTTTTAATTAAATCTATTGATTTAAAAATATTAGTTATTTTACCAGAGTGATTTCCTGAGATTTCTGCAACTATAAATGCCTTGTTTTTTTTTGAAATTACAAAATTGCCTATTTTAATTTTTTCTCTTGTTTTTATATAATTCTTTAATTTCATATTTTATTTATCATTAGTTTTAAATTCAATATATTAATTCTATAACTTAACTATTGCTTGCTTAAAAAATCTTATATATATATATTTTTATTATTAATATGGATAATACAAAAATAATTAAAGAAATTAATGATAATGGTTTCTCTATTGTGGAAAATTATTTTGATAAAGAGGAATTAAAATTCATAAAGGCCTCATTTCTTGAAACTCTCCAATATATTAATAAAAGTGATGAAACTGACCTACATAAAAAATATTATGAAATAAAAAAATTTAACCCTAAGTTAAAAGGTAATTGGTATGATCTAACGGCTCAAAATTTAGATTTGCTGAAAATGATCTATAAAGATGGAGTTTCTAGTCTTATAAAACAATACTTTGGGACTAAGGTTGTTTTCTCAGGAAGGGCTGCAATTCATGCGCATGACGATGAAAATTCTCATTTACTATTGCCTCACCAAGAAACTAATCAATATTCAGTTAATAATTTAGTTTTTTGGTCTCCAATAGATGATACGGACCACTCAACAGGTGGGCTAACTGTTTTTGAAAATTCACATAAAGAAGGCTACTTTGAACATAAGCTATTTAACTCAGAAACTGGAAAAACCTGGACTGATAAATTTACTCATATTGATAAAAAAATAACTGATAGGTTCAATAAAGTTAACCTAGAAGTAAAGGCTGGATCAGCAGTATTTATGAGCTCTGCTCTTATTCATTCTGGCTACAACAACAATAAAACAGGACATGTTAGAATTACCTTAACTGAAAGATTCAACCCTCTTCAAAAAATACCCTACTTAAGAGACGATAATGCTGAAATGAAAATACCTTATATGGGTGTAAACCTTAATCTTATTTCGGATTAAATTTAAAAATTAACTTTATATTTTTTTAGGATTTCTTTACCAATTTTAAAAGAGCTAAATTCAACAATATCATCTGTTTCCATTGCAATTTTAAACTCATCCTCTAGTGCAGACATTAAGGTCATATGGCCGATTGAGTCCCACTCAGTTATTTCGTTATATTTTATATTTTCATTAAAATCTGATGGACTCACTGATAAAGAATCAATAAAAACTTTTTTGTATATTTCGTTATTATCTGACATTAAATTACGTTAAATTTTTAAGAATGTTATTTACAATCTTATCGGGTGTCAGTCCATGCTTTTCTTTTAGAAATTCATAACCACCACCTTTACTATAGTAGTCATCTATACCAATAGTTAACAACTTAGGGGAATTTTTTAAAGTAGCTTTAAATTCAGCAATAGCACTACCCAAACCACCAATAATATTATGTTCTTCGACGGATACTATTAACTTGGATGATGTGCAGGCTTTTGAAATTGCGAGTTGATCTATAGGTTTTATAGTGTGCATATTTATAACACTTGCAGATACATTCTTTTTGCCAAGGGTATCTGATACTTGTAAACAATCATAAACACTTGCTCCAGAACAAAAAATTGTAATATCTTTTCCTTCTTTCAGTTTTATAGATTTTCCTATTTCAAAATTATAATCTTGATTATAAACAATTGGATTATTAGATGATCCAGTTAAGCGTATGTATGTTGATCCATTAAATTCTACTGAGGCTTTTATTGCTTTAACTGTTTCTAAAGAATCTGCAGGAGAAATGATTGTTATCCCTGGTATTGATCTTAAAACACCGATATCTTCAATACAGCAATGTGTAAATCCCAAGGTTCCTAATGCAAGCCCACTAGCAATACCAACCATACATATCTTTTCATTCATATAACCAATGTTAACTTTAATTTGCTCTGTACATCTAGTTGTCTGAAATGGTGCAAATGTAGTTGTAATTACATTATATCCTTCGCTAGCCAGTCCGGTTGCAACACCAATCATATTTTGTTCAGCTATTCCTAAATCTAAATATTTTTCTGGGAATGTTTTTCTGTATCTGTCTAAACCTGCAGAGGTAGATACATCACAAGTTAAAACCATTAAATTTTCAATCTCTTTTGCTAACTCAAGAGCAGTAAGACCAAAAGTTGCTCTTGCACCTATGGTTGACCACATCTTAATATTTCTTTCATTAATAATCATAAAATTTTTTATTTAAATTAGTTCTTTAATAGCTTGATCATAAAGAGACTTACTTAATACAGCATGATGCCAACTGTTATTATTTTCAGAAAAAGAAAAGCCTTTTCCTTTAATGGTGTTTGCTATTATAGCTTTAGGTTTATTTATTTTTTTTTTATCTTTAAAATAATCGTATATATCTTCTAAATTATGACCATCTAGTTCAAATGTATCCCATCCAAAACTTTCCCACTTTTTTCCTAAATCAGTGGAGTCCATAATTTCTTTATTAGATCCTGTTTGTTGAAAGTTATTTTTATCTATAATTGCATATAAATTTTCTAAGTTATAGTTTGGAGCGGCCATTGCGGCTTCCCAGACAGATCCTTCATTACACTCTCCATCTCCTAAAACTACATAGACATTATTATTTTGATTTTTTTTCTTTAGTGAGATTGCAACCCCAATGCCTATGGCTAAACCCATTCCCAATGAACCGTTCGAAAAATCAATACCTAATTTTTTATTAACGACCGGATGACCTAAAAGATTACTGTCATCTTTTTCAAATGTTTTTAATTCTTTTTTAGATATGTAGCCAACTTCACATAAAGCAGCATAATAAGCTAAACATGCATGACCTTTGCTTAATATAAATCTATCTCTTTCTTTCCACTGTGGATTTTCTTTTTTAAGTTTCATCTTATAGCTAAATAAAAATGCAACTATTTCAGTAATGGATAGGGCTCCACCAAAATGAGAACTACTTGCTCCAGCAACAAAAGCCATTTCTAAAATATTTTTTCTTAATTCTATTGCAAAATTTTTAATATTTTTAATGTCTTCAGTTTTTGTCATTTACATCCCTCCGTCTACTCTTAAAGTTTGTCCAGTTATATAACTCGACATCTCAGAGGCTAAAAATAATGCAGCATTGGCTATTTCACTTGGGTTGCCAATTTTACGTAGTGATATTCTTAATTTCATTTCCTCTATTAATTCTGGCGATGTACTTTCTTTCATCATTTTAGTGTCCGTAAGACCTGGGGCAATAGTGTTGACTCTAATATTGCTAGGACCTAATTCTCTAGACAACACTTTAGATTGTGCGCTCAATGCAGCTTTAGATGACGCATAAGCACTTCTTCCTTCATTTCCATCAATTGCAGCACTTGAAGATATATATATTATGCTACCTCTCTTTTCTTTCATCATGGATTTTAAAATATACTGAGTAAATGTAGCTTGAGAGAAAAAATTGATTTCAAACAATTCTCTAAGTTTCTTTTGTGATGTCATTTGAAATATTGAAGTATGTATTGTAGCTGCATTATTAACTAAAATATCTATTGAATCGCCAAATTCTAAAATTTTTTTCCCAGACTCCTTAACTTGCCCCTCTTCAGATAAATCGAGTTTAATTGGAGTAATCTTATTTTTATATTTTTTTTCTAATAAATTGATTTGTTCTTGAAAAGTATCATCTAAATTTCTAGCACAAGCGTATACATTTGCACCATTTGAAGAAAAAACATCTAAGATTTTTTTTCCAATTCCTTTATTGCTGCCAGTTACGATTGCAGTTTTTCCTCTGAGAAGCATAATTAAACAAAATCTTCTTTTGAAAAAATATCTTTTGCAAGTGCTGGCTTAAATATAGTCTGACCACTTTTAGTCATAAATTTTTTTATAAAAGATTTGTCTTCACCAGCCAAACAAAGGTCACTATGTTCTCTAAAATATTTAATACTAAAGCCATGGTCTATAATTTCTTTTAATGATTGTTCGAAAATATTTCCTATTTTAATATGAACATATGGACACACCAAAACATCTCCTATTGGTGTTACATAAACTCTATTTACTGTTGTACAGCCTAAGATTTTTTCATTATTTTTATCAAAAGGATTCCAAATGTTTCTAACTAGATTCTTGTATTCTTTTCTAATTTTTCTTAAGTACTCTCTGTCCTTGTCGTCACATATTATCTCTTCTGCATTCTGCCACATACCTGATGGCACTGCCACATTAAGAAGAGTCTTGTATCTTTTATCTCTTGAATAATCCAATAGTTGTTTAAAATGATCTGTATTTGCGTTGTAGTGACCTACTGTAATATTTAGATAAGGATCCATTCCTGCATTTTTGACATGCTCAAGACCTGCTATCGCTTTTTTCCAAGAATCTTTTCTGCCTCTTATTTCATCATGGATTTTTTCATCCATACTATCAATGCTTACTGAAACTCTACTTACTTTATATTCTGCTAATTTTTTTGCCATTTTTTCATCTAAATAATATCCATTAGTTGTCAGATACATGTAAAATCTCTCTGGTTTTATTGCTTCTAAAACTTCAAATAATTTGTCTGGTTGTAAAAGAAGCTCTCCTCCCTGCAGGTCAAATTCAAAATAACCTAACTCATCAGCTTCATCTGCTAATTTTTTTATTGCACCTATATCTAAATACTCTTTAGCATGATCTCCCTTAGGTGAGTTTGTAAAACAATACTTACATCTTAAGTTACAAGCATTATTAAAGTTTAAATCTATACCTCTAGTCTTAGTTCCAACTTTTCCATCATTTTTTTGAACATAGTTATAAAATTTTCTAAGTTTTTCAACTAATCTTGGCTTATTAAGAAGTGATGAGGCAATTGGCATAATTATTTTATATTATACCTTTTAATTTCCTTAGGCAACACCAAGTTAATTTTTGCTGAACAAACCTTCTCTCCTTCAACTATTCCAACTGCGCTAAATGATGCCAGTCCTCTTTGATATTTTATAACTTCAGTTTTTATATAAAGTCTTTTTTTTGGTAATACTTTTTTTTTGAATGACAGTTTGTCAGCAGAGACTAGATACATAATTTCACCTTTATTTCCTGGCAGAGTTAAGATTGAAAGGGCACTCATTTGAGTTAAAGCTTCAATTTGAAGCATACCTGGCATATTCGGGTCATTTGGCCAATGGGCCTTAAAAAACCATTCATTAACGGTTAGATCCTTATACCCATTTGCACTCTTTCCTGGAATAACCTCTGTTACATAATCAATCATTAAATATGGATCTCGATTCTGTTGATATTCATATATTTGATTTTTATCTAATTTCATTTATTTATCTTAATTCTATTATTCTTGTTAATATCTTGTTTATATCGTACCCATCCCAATTAAAATTCATGTCTAAAGCTTGACCTATTGGAACGATTCGATCAATTCCACTTAAATTATTATTTAATATAAATTTTGATAAATAATTTTTTGATAAGCCAAAGTAGGATAACGTTTGACAATTTTTTTTGATATATTTTGCAATCTCATTAAGATTATTAATATCAAGCTCATAAAAGTAACCCCATCTTCCTCTAAGAGAACATAGGTCATGATCTAATTTTTTGAGTCTAATTAAATATAAAAATTTGTTAAATACCATATGGCTTTTAATATTATTTATTGTCGCCAAATCCTCATATAATTTTGTACGTTTATCCATTGAGCCAATTTCTGGCAAGTTATACTTTTTAGAAACATAATTAACTAAGCCGTTCCAAAAAATATTTTTTGCTTTAGAAGATTTGTCACCTAACCATAAAATTAAATGAGGTGATGAACATGCATTTTGATCAACTAAATAAGTATCATTATAAAACTTTTCAAAAAGTCTGTTTAAATTATACTTTTTAAGTTTAAGAATTTCTTTTGAATTAATTACACAAAAAGAAAATCTATCTGAAAAAGCAATGTCTAATGATCTTTCTTGTAATTTAAATTCTCTTATTTTTTTTATTGTCTTGTTTCCTCCCCAAACCATTCTTGCATCACAAGCTAAGGATAATTTTTCAGTAAATTCATTATTTTGACTATATCTTATTACTTTTACCATATTTTTAATTTCGGTGAATTTTTTTATTGTTAAAATTTTATTTATATTTTTGCAGATAATTTCAACTTGTTCAAAATGTTGGGAAGGAACTTTTACAATATTTGTATTACCAGTTAATAATCCAAACATTAAAGAATATATAAAATTTGTAGGTATATTAGATGGGGTGATGTGAAAAACTAAACCAAGTCCAACCCTCAATTCTGTTGACTCAAATCTACTTTTTAAAATATCGATATTCTTTTTTCTACACCAAAATGCTAAAGTCTTTAAATCTGGAAAATTCTTTGTTTTTTTATCCTTATTTAGATAATTTGAAAAAGTTGAAATAAATTCACATACCAATGTATTATAGGGAGGTTTGGACTGAAAAGTAATCTTTTCATTGCCCACAAGGTAACTTACTTTATTGAGTTGTTTCATTTAAATATCGCTACATCCTCTAACTTCAGCTTTTTTAATTCGACCATGCACAATAAACCTTTTTCCTATTTTTGAACAATCACATTTATTATTTATAATTTCTCCAATATCTTCTGTTAATATACTGTGTCCAGGGTAGCTAGTTGGCAATAAAGAGATTAATTGAATGAAGCCTTTTTTTCCATTTGGCTGAACATTAAAATTTTGATCTCTAATTATTATATCTGAAAAAATAGAAGTTAAAAAACTAGAACATTTTCCACATTCAATAAATATCGAGCCTGTTTGTTCTACTAAACCATAATAATTAAAGATTTTTGATAATCCTAACTTATTTTTAAGATTTTTCTTAAATGAATAATTATTAACTTTTATATTGAACATTTTTTTCCAACCACCTCCATGAAGTAAAATACCCTTAGAAAAATTAAATTTTAATTTTTTTTTAATTAAATCTATATAAAGATTTTGATAAACTAAGCTAGTAAAACCAAAAATTAGAAAATTTGAACTTCCATATTTTTTTAGAAAATCATTTAAAATATCATAATCCAATAACCCTTTATCATTTAAAACAAATGTATAATTCTTACCAAAAATAGAAAAACCATAAAAAGCAGCTGTCTTAGCATCAAACCTTGTTCTATCTTCCAAGGAAGGCTTTTTATCTATCACGAGCATTGGAAGTCTTTCTTTGCCGAGTGTGGGTGAAATTATTTTTGATAATATTTTTATCTGATTTCTTGAATTTTCTTTATCTAAATAAATTTGTGATGGTTTATTATTAGAGGTTCCTGAAGATTTGAGCGTCTTAAAAATTTTGTTTTCAGGAATACTTCTTAATTTTAACGATTTAAATAGATTAACGGGTAAAAATGGTATCCTGTTAATTTCATTGTTATCTAAGTCATAGGCTAAGTGATCTAAAATCCTTCTATACTCACTAGAATTTTTATAATGATGCTTAATTAAATTTTTAATTAAAGAGAAAAAATAATTATTTTTTTCAATATTTGGTGAAAATGCATCTAACTCAAAATATTCATCTATTTTCATTTTTTATATTTTTTTTTAACTGATAAATTCTTAAATGAACTGCCTAAAATTATTTTATTAATTTCTTCTATTTCAATAAAATTATGATTTATCTTATAAAATTTTTTAATTAAGTCTTTAATTTTTATCGCTTTAAAAATATCAGATGTAGAAATTAATAATATTTTATCGTTTATTTGGCATCTTGCCTTTATCCCATTTTGCATTAGTTTTTTTTCAATATCTTCTAAATTAACTCTCAATCCAAATATTTTTGATATTCTATTTTTTCTACCAGTAATAAAATAATAATCACTTTTATCTTTATAAGCCAAATCTCCTGTAAAAAGAATATGATTATTCATATCCCCTTTTGTTAAATCAGCTATTTTAGATGCATAACCTAAAGATACATTTTTTCCGTAGTAAACTATTTCTCCAGGTTTATTAACAGATTTAATTTTTTGTCTTTTTTTATTAAATAATTCAAATTTGGATCCTTTTAAAACTTTACCTATACTATTTATTTTTGACAATGATGAATTATTCAATTTTAGATAAGACATTCTTGGAGCTGCCTCTGTCTGACCATACATAATAAAAAAATTTAAATTTTTTTTATTCATAATTTTATAGAAATATTTAATTGTTGATTCGTCGAGCTTTCCTCCTGCTTGTGTAATATACTTTAGACTAGGAATATTAAATTTATGAAATTTTAACTTTTTTAATAACTCATAAAATTGAGGAACACCATTAAGAGAATTAACATTAAATCTATTTATCTTCTCCCAAAAAATTTTTTCAAATAAGGTAGATTTATTGAGTACTATTTTTGCACCAGCATCAAGATGTGAGTTTATTATTGAAAGTCCATACGAATATGCAATTGGCATTGTTGTAATTGCAGTCTGATTTTTATTAATCTTTAAATAATTTCGAATTGAATCTGAATTATTTTTTAAGTTACCGGCTGAAAGTCTTACAAATTTAGGATTTTGTGTCGTTCCAGATGTTGTTAAAAGTAGACGATTTTTTTTATTTAATTTGTAAATTTTTTTATAATTGGTCTCTAACAATTCATAACTTCTAAGACTTATTAAGATTTTATTAAATTTATTTTTTTGACTTAGGGGGAAACTTTTTGGACTAAAAATATACTTTGGTTTAAATCTTTTTATAATTGATTCTACATAGTCTGGCATAAAACTTTCATCTAGCAGTATTGCTGTAAATTCTGATTGCAGAAAAGCTGTGTATCCAAAAATAAAATCTGCACTATTACTGCCAATCAATAAAACTAAAGATTTTTTTTTAACTTTTGAAATAATATAATTATTATTTATTATGATGTCGCTATAAGTATATTTAGAATGATCTAAATCAATTAAAGCAATATCATTTTTATTTTTTTTAAAGTTTTTAAATAAGTTTTTCACTATTTGCTATCATTTATTATTTTTTTTGGATAAATTAATTTTTGCTTTCCCCTTAAATCTTTGACCATTACCTCATAAGTTTTATTAATATCAATCATACAAAAGTTAATTTTATTAAAAATTGTTTTTGTTAATGCTTTCTTGTTAGATAAAATATTATCTAATTTATCATCAATTCCCGTCATATAATCTGAATTTAAATTTCTTACATACATTCTAAATTTTAAAGATAGTTTTTGATTTTTTTCATTAAAATAATTTCCTTCAAATTCCTTAAAATATCTAAAATCGACACCAACCGTTTCCTCTGCCACATGCACAAGTGTAAGGCCTTGCTTATAGTCCATACCAACAAAAAGTGCTTTACCATTATTTTCAATGAGATATCCAAAGGGAGAATTTAGACCAAAACAGCTTTTATGCTCCAAATTACAAATATACTCTTTATCTTGCCCTGAAATAGCAAATGAATAAATTGGATTTTTTGACCTTTTAAAAGACTTATCTTTCAATGCCCAATTACTCAAAGATCCAGTTTTAGATTTAGTTTTATTATAATAAAAATTTTTTCCTTTACAAAAATCCCAGTTAAATGTTGGAAATATTATGGTTCCTTTTTTTCCAACTCTATTTTTTAATTCTTTTATGAATTGATCTGGATTAAAAATCTTTTTTTGCTTTTTATGTTCAATTAAAATTTTTAAAATATCAGATGAAACTAAAACTTTATCTCCTTGAACTATATTGCATTTATCAAAAATATAATCAAAATTTGAATTACTAAATGTTCTTTTCACTATTTTAAAAATTTTTAAATCTTAAAATTTTTTTAGACTTTAAAAGTAAAGATTCATCATACAATTCTTTTAAAGGGCAATTTAATATTTTGGCAATTTCAAAAATGTCTCTCTTTCCATTGGCGTATGCTATAATATTTGTTCTTAATTTAGTTTGATTGTCTGAATATAAATCTTTATGAGACACGTCATGATAAAGTTTATTTTTACTTAAGAAAGGTTCACATAAGGTCTTTGACTTTGGATAAATTCCAAGCTCAAGTACATCTATAATATTTTGAATTACATTAAAGGAACCTTTTAGCCCTTTTTTAGTTACCAAGCCAAAATTATCTTTATCAGTATGGTACTCGGGGTAGTACCTAGATCTATAAAAAGCTGTAACTGGTAAATTTATACCTGGAGAACAATATTGCCTCTCATCACTTCCTCTATGTATGAAAGAAAAGTGTTTAGAATTTTTTAAACCTTTTAAAGATGCATATAGAGCTTTATCAGCTAAATTATTACCTTCAGGACTATAGACTTGTGTATAACCCCTCTCATCTCCGACCATACTTAAATTAAAACCACAAATAGTATTTTTTTTTAATGTTTTATAGAATTTTGACAGATATGAAATTGAACCTATGGTTTCTGGCAATAATACAAATCTGTAAGTATAATATCTATTTTTATATTTTTTCTTAATATATTTAATTAATGCATTTAATAAAACAGGACCTGACAGTTCATTATTTGCCATAGAAGGATGGCATAAATATGTGCTGAAAAAAATTTCTTTTTTAGATTTTCCAGGCAAAATACAATGACTCAATTCTAAACTTCCTTTAGCTAGTGAACTATCAATAAAAACTTTATACTTCCCATTAGGTAATTTTTTTTTTTGATTTTCAGTCATACAAAATCCCCAGTTTTTTTTATAATAACTTGTTACATATGGAATTGAGTCTTTTTGATTTTTTTGAGTGTAGATATTTTTCATTAGTGCCTTCAAACTTAAGGTTTTATTAACTGGCATAGAATAAGACATAACATGAAGGTTATTTTTTTTAAATTCAGAAAATTTTTTTCCACTTTTTATGTGTTTGATAAACGAATCTTTGATATTCCACTCAAGTGGTATTTTCCAATCAAAAACTTTAGTACCAGATTTAAACTTAACTCTTTTAAATTCTGGATTAATTTTTTCAAAAAATGAAAGACCCGCTCTAATACCTCTCCCTGTAATTGATCGGTGCATAGGGTAAAGTTTTTTTGCCCATTGTATCATTTCATTTTCGTACATATTTTTAAATATATTTACTATTTGTTAGAATAAATTGAAATAAATAAAAAAAACTTTACACTCTAATTAATGGTCTTTATTATTAAATTAAGATAGATGTACAAAAAACTACTTTAATTATGTCTTTTTTAAACACCTTATGAAAATTGGAATTGTTGCAGATGCTAAGGTAAATGCTGGTGGCGGATATCACGTCATAGAGTCTGCTGCTTGTTTTTTTAAAAACATTAATGTTAAAGACTCAAGTTTTGAAATAATTACAACATATAAAAATAGTTATGATAATTTAGAAAAGATAGTAGGTAAAAATAATTTAGTTCTATTTGATAAAGAAAATTTCTTTAATAAAATAAATCTCTTTTTATATAAGATTAATTTTATTAAATATATTTTTGACAAATTTACTGTCTATAATTCTTTTGAAAAATTTATTTTTAAAAAAAAATATGATTTAATTTACTTTATAACACCTTCATCTATGGTTGTTTATTGTAGAAATATAAATTTTATTTATTCAATATGGGAGTTTGCTTATAAAATAAGCCCCTTTTTTCCAGAGTATAAAAAAAATTATATAGAACTAAGAGAGCAAATAAATAAGTTTGTCTGTGACAATGCATACAAAATTATACTTTTTGGAAATAGAGAAAAATCAGACTTTCTTAAACTAAATAATTTAAATGAGCAAAAAATTGAATCTCTTGTATTTCCCCCAATTTTATCAACGATTAAAAATCAATCTGAAAATATGGATATTAGCTCTTATATCAAAGATAAAGATTATTTATTTTATCCTGCTCAATTTTGGCCCCATAAAAATCATATCTATATTTTGGAAAGTCTTAATCAGTATAACAAAAAAAATACTAACAAAATGCATGTGGTTTTTACTGGCGGCAACATGGGAAACCTACATATTATTAAAAAAAAAATAAAAGAACTTAAACTAGAAAATTTTGTTAAAATTTATAGCTATCTCAGTAATGAAGATATTGTTAATCTTTATAAAAACTCTTTTTGTGTTTTGTTTCCCTCATTTGTCGGTGCAGAATCATATCCATTATTTGAGTCTTTATTTTTTAAAAAACCAATTATGTATAATGAAAAAATAATAGATAAAGTGTATTCAGATTGTGTGCTAAAACTTAATATTGATAATCTAGCTAGTTTAGAAAAAAATATTAATTTTTTAAAAGATAATAAAGAAAAAGTTAATAAGTTAATAGAGAATGGTTCAGATCTATATCATCAAATTTTTGATGAAAATAAAATGGAATCTAAAATTTCCAAGATGATTATTGAGTATGCTAATTTACAAAAACTTTGGAATTAAATTAACAGATTTCAAACTTAGGCAATGGAAATAAAAATCTTGTGCCTCTTTTTATTAAATTTTTCTCTCTTTTCAAAATTTCTTCTTTAAAGTGCCATGGCAATACTAAAAATAAATCTGGTGGACTTTTTCTAGCCATTTTCTCAGAAATAATAGGAATTTTAGTGCCTGGCGTAAGACGGCCAAATTTCTGGGGGTTTCTCTCGACTGCTGAAGAGATGATCTTATTATCTAATCTAAAATATTGTAAAAGTACATTTCCTTTTGTTGATGCTCCATAAACATAAATTTTCTTATTTTTATTTTTTTCGCTTATAAGAAAATTTTTAATTCTTTCTTTAATAATATTAATTCTTTCAAAAAAGTCCTTTAATGATTCAATTTGGTCGATTTTTAATCTTTTTTCTTTTTTTATATAGCTATCTATTTTATTTTTATTTACCTTAAAATTAGAATTTTTTTTAGAGACATAGTATTGCATACTACCTCCGTTGACATTGTTTTGGTTTACATCTATTAATTTTAAACCATTTTTATTGGCTAGTTCATTGATGATTTTAGTTGAATAATAGGCCACATGTTCATGACATATTGTATCAAACATATTTTTTTCTATTATTGAAAGAAGATCTGCATGCTCAATTAAACACACTCCTTCATCATCTAATATTTTGCAAATATCTTTTAAAAATTTATTTGGATTATCTAAATCATAAAAAACTGATAACGCTGTAATTATTTTAAATTTTTTTTCTGTTTTGGCCTTAATTTTTTTTGCAGAAAAAAAATCATAAATAACATGATTAATCTTTTTAAAATTTGATTTATACTTAATTGAAACAGGATCAATTCCAAATCTTATGTAATTTTTACTATATAAATTAAGAAGAGTTCCATCATTACAGGCAATATCTAAAATTTGATCGTCTTTTTTTAAAAAAACTTTTTTTATCATGGTTTCATGAATTGACTTCATGTGGTTTGACATTGTTAGATTTAACCCTGTCCTATAACCATAATCATTCGAAAATAGATGTTTTTGATTAAAACTTTTACTTAATTGAACTAACTTACATTTGTTACAAAAATCTAAGCCTAAAACTCCTGATCGAATTTTTTCACCAACTTTGGGAAATTTTCCAGTAAATTTAAAGTTACCTAATTCAAAAACCTTCTTAACGTTAAGAGTATTACAGTTTCTGCATTTTTTTTTATTCATAAATATTAATTAAGAAATAATTAACATATTAAATGACAAATCTATATTTCTATCAAGAATATTTCCAACAAAGATTTCTGTTTTAGAGTTAATATCTAACAAAGGTAGTATATATAATTAACTAGTAATTTTAATATTTTTTATTAATTTATATATAATCTACTTAAAAATTTTTTTCAGTGCATAAATCAAGCCAATTGAGCTATTAGTACTGGTCAGCTACACGCATTACTGCGCTTCCACAT
>MDTF01018130.1_pt1 | contig 45176 bp, 45 predicted proteins | sample 811191 | NCBI WGS metagenome assembly MDTF01 (sample SAMN05326649, study PRJNA326480) | marine metagenome | isolation source: seawater | place: Southern Ocean | collected 2011 | reverse complement strand
TTTGTTTTATCCCAATTATATTGTGTGGTACTGCAATATTATATTCAACATTATATGTTTCGCATAAATTAATTAAAATCTTTTCGGCTGCAAGTTTTGAAATTCCATAAGGATCCGAGGGCTTGGTTGGTCCAGATTCTAAATAAGGTATTTTTACCTCTCCATACCTTGCAATTGAAGAGCAAAAAACAATTCTTTTAACTTTATTTTGAATTGCTGCTGAAAAAACAGCTGTAGACCCTCCAATAATATTCTTAGATATTAAATAAGGAGAAAATATAGAAAGACTTTCATGGGCATAAGCGGCAGCATGAATTACCACATCCACATCTTTTATTATCTCTTTCATTTTATCTAAATTTTCGCAGTCTGCTCGATAAAAATTAACTTTTTTATCAACATTATCAAGATCTCCTCCAACTAGATTATCACATCCACTAACTTTAAAATTTTTATTTAAATAGTAGTCAGCTAAATTAGAGCCAAGAAATCCTGCTATTCCTGTGATGAAAATTTTTTTCATATAAATAAATTTATTATTAATTTTTTATTATAAATTTCAGAATTGTATAAAAGTATTTTCAGAGAATTATAATTCTTTTAAATCTCTATCAACCATCTCTTTAACTAATTCATCAATCTTTATTTTAGGCTCCCATTTTAAAATCTTTTTAGCTTTTTTTGCACTACCTAATAAAGTGTCAACTTCTGTTGGTCTAAAGTATTTTTTGTCACATTCTATGATACAGTTTCCCTCTTGATCATATCCTTTTGTATTAATTCCACTTCCCTTCCATTTAATTTTCATATCAAGATACTTAGCAACTTTTTCTATAAAAAATTTGACTGAGTAATTTTTTCCAGTAGCAATTACAAAGTCATCTGGTTTTTTTTGTTGAAGAATTAACCATTGAGCTTCAACATAATCTTTTGCATGGCCCCAATCTCGTTTTGCAAGAAGGTTTCCTAAGTATAGTTTTTTTTGTTTTTTATACTTAATTCTACACAAGCCTTTACTTATTTTTTTTGTTACAAATGTTTCACCTCTAACTGGACTCTCATGATTAAATAATATTCCATTACAAGCAAATATTCCATACGCCTCTCTATAATTAATTGTTATCCAGTGAGCATAGACTTTAGCAACACCATATGGACTCCTTGGATAGAAGTTCGTTTTTTCTGTTTGAGGTATCTCCTGAACTTTGCCAAACATTTCTGAAGTTCCAGCCTGATAAAATTTTATTTTTTTTGATTTAATATTTTTAATTATTTCTAGAATTCTTAACGCTCCTAATCCATCTGAGTTTGCTGTATATTCTGGTTGCTGGAACGAAACCGCCACATGAGATTGGGCAGCTAAGTTATAAATTTCATCTGGTTTAATTTCATTAATTATTCTTTGTAATGACAAAGAATCAGTCATGTCACCATAATGTAAATAAAAATTTTTAGTTTTTTCATGGGGATCTTGATAAAGATGATCTATTCTAGATGTGTTAAAAGATGATGATCTTCTAATAATTCCATGCACTAAGTATTTTTTTTTTAATAGAAACTCAGCTAAATAAGATCCATCCTGCCCAGTAACACCAGTAATTAATGCAATTTTTTTTTTCATTTTTTATATTTTAGGTTATTAACAAAATATAAATAAAAACCAATAAAAAACCATATATTTGTTGAAAAAATAGTAGAAGAAAATGAACCAGTGGGTTTTAAGGGAAATAAGATTGAAGCTATAATTGATAAGGTGAATATAACCAATTCTTTATCTTTGAAATATTTTATGTTTTTGATGTATGGATTAAATAAAATAAAATAAATAATCATTAAAAAAATTATAAATCCAACTATTCCTGTCTCTGTTAATATTTCTAAATACATGTTGTGAGGGTGGGTTGAGCAACCTGAGTATTTTAACTTCAAATCATATTTTATATTAAGCTGTTCAAAAGAATAATTATTTTTTTTACACTCATTACGAAAACTTTTAAAGCCAGATCCAAATAATTTATTAGCAGTAAATATTTCATAAGATGTTAAATAATGATTCCCCCATGGAGTTTGAAGAAGTTTTTTAAATATATTCCCATCTTTACTTTCAATCACACTAACTGGCCATGATACATACCTATGCTTAACATGTTCAAATTTTTTAAAAGATAAAGATAAAATTAAAAGAAATGTTATAATGGTAAAAAATAGATATTTCCTAATTTTTTTATTAAATAAAAGATTAAAAGCAAAAATAATTATTACACCTAAAAATGCATTTCTTTCGCCAGTAATAATTATGGATATCAATATTAAAATTAAAAATAAAAATATGAAAAATTTAACTGTGATGGTTTTTTTTAATTTATTGAAAAAAAGATATAAAAAAAACAAACCATATGTAGAAAGAAAAGTTCCAGCTATATATTCACTGCCAAAAAATCCAGAAAATCTCTCACAAAATTTTGGATCAATTTCCCAACTACCATTAGGATAACTACATAAACCTGCCTCAAAACCAAAAAAATCTCTACCGGTCTGAGATTGATAGATTATATCAATACTTAAAAATATCGAACATAGCATGAAGATTAAACTAATATAGCTTAAGGTATGATCATTTTTGATTAAGATTATAGAAATTATGTAAGCCGCTAAAAAGAATCTAAAATAAAATAAACTTTTATATGAAATTGAAATATCTTCATTTAAAATAAAAGAATTTAAAATTAAATAAGAACAAAATATAATTTGTAATATAAAACTGATGTTAAAGTTAATATTTAAATTAATTTCTTTGATATATACTTTATATATAAATAAAGTTAACAGAATAAGATAAAAAAAATTGACCAATGCTGGGCTATAAAATATTGCAATAAGAAAAAAAATAAAAGTGACAAAAAAAAGAGGATTTATGTTAAAAAAGTCTTTAATAATATTTATTTTCATTTGAATTTATGTCTAATCTTGATTACTTAATACTTTTTGCCCTATCGTTGCTTATTCTATATTTTTTTCTTAAAAATAGATATTTAATCGGAAAATATTTCCATGTTTTGGATATACCAAGCAAGGATAAAATTCATATTTCCACAACACCTTTGGTGGGATCATTCTCATTAATTTTAATCTCTATAATATTCATCTTTTTTTTTAATAACAGCTATATGATCGAGAAAGTTATAATGATATTCACTTTCTCATATTTATTTTTCATAATGGGATATATTGATGATAGATATAATATTAAGGCATATACGAAATTATTATTTTCTATAATTTTTTTAACACTTGCACTTAATTTATCAGACAATTTTTTACTAAAAGATATCTATGTTGGATTTTTGGATAGACATTTTTTTCTCGATAAAATAAGTTTTTTTTTTAGTATTCTTTGCTTACTTTTGCTGATTAATGCTTTAAACTTGATTGACGGTATAAACGGTTTAGCGTCTGGGTTTGCATCTATATGGCTTTTTTGCTTATCCCTATTATCTAGCGGTGAAATAAAAACATTTTTTTTATTATTTTCATTCTTTGCGATTGTGAATACCTACTATATTATAAAAGGTAAATATTTTCTTGGTGATTCAGGAACCCTTTTTTTGGGTAGTTTAGTCGGACTTTTAACCATATATACTTATAATAATTTATTTATAGTAAATTTACTAATACCAATTGAAAAAATTTTCATATTTTTTATGATTCCTGGCATAGACATGTTTAGGCTATTCATAATTCGATTAAGTAACAAAAAAGATCCATTTAGTCGTGATCTTAATCACCAACATCATATAATGCTAAAATATTTTTCACTATATAAGACATTATCAATTTATTTTATTTTATTTATTACAACTAACACTTTATCTTTTTTTGATTATGCTGAACCAATAGTGATTATATTAATATATTTAGTCCTCTACGTACTCTTTATTTTTTTTTCCAAAAAAAAATTTGAAAAAACCTCTTAATAGATAATAAAAATTTCCTTGAAAAAAAAAACAAAAAAACTTTCTTATTAAAAGGAAGAACTTAATAAAGATTGAAATTTTTTTATTATACCCATATTCTAATTTAATAGCATTAAGTTGAGTTTGGTCATTAAAGTTTTGATTTTGTGTTTTTTGATCTTTGTGTAATCTAAAACAAGCAAGAGTTTTATTGATATGAAAACCAGTATCAGGATAATTTTTAAGTATACGTAAAAACCATTCATAATCAAAGTTTAGTTTAAAGTTTTTAAGAAGTCCTAATTGATTGTTTAAATTTTTATTCCAAAAGCATGCTTGATTGGTAAGTGTCATACCTTCATATAATAGTGAATAATAATACGGTTTAAAATACTTAACATCTCTTAAGATTTTATCCTCAAAATTAACCAGATTAATATTTGCTATAAACAATTGTTTATTTGGGTGTTCATTTATAGATTTAGCAAATATTGAAAAAGAATTTTTATTCAAATAAAAATCGTCACTATTCTGCCAGGTTATCCAATCTCCACTACTTATTTTTATACCCTTGTTTATTGCATCAGCCTGACCTTTATCTTGTTCGCTAATCCATTGTATTTTATTTCCATATGATTTTAATAATTCAACACTACCGTCTGTTGAGCCCCCATCAATGACTATTAATTCATATTCATTGTAATTTTGATCTAAAATGCTGGTGAGACATTTTTTTAAAAAAAACTTGCCATTAAAATTTGGAACTATTATAGAAAATTTAACCTTCACAAAATTTTACCTTCTTTTAAAAAATATCTAATTGAAAGCTTTATACTTCTTCTATGACTGTTCTTTATATAAGAATCTATTTCATTATTTTTAGCTGTGCGGGCTAAAATATTATCTATTTGTCCAAGTTTAGGATTGAAATTATATTTTTTTTTTATTTTAAAGGTAAATTTTTCATGTGTACCAGATAAATCTCTTCCTTCATTTCTAATCATTGAAAATCTTGGTTGAACACTTTTTAAACCAGCATTCATACAATAAAAATTAAAACGAATTGCCCACGAGTCAATATATTTCTTATAATTCCCCCATAACAAAAGGTTTAAATCCTTTCCTCCATCAGAAAATTTTTCTATGTTTTTTTTATGAGAAAAATGCTCAGTATAAGACATTTCATTCCAATTAATATTATTCCAAACATTAGACCAGGTGCCCCAACACCAGCTAGAATGTCTTTTGGAAATATAAAAATCGAATTTTTTTTTATTTTTAAACTCCTCAAGGTAAGAGTGTGCACTCACACTGCCAATAGTATTGTTCTTTTTAAACTTATTTAGCATCGTATTCATAAAGTTGATGCAATTTTCGTTCAACACTAAATCATCTTCTAAAACTATACATCTATCATGCTTCTTCAGAACAAAGGTAATGCCTTTAATAATATTCTTTGATAATCCTATATTTTTTTTATTATAATTTATGTAACTAAAGTTTATTTTTTTATTTTTTAATATCTCTTTAATATTTTTTATCTTATTTATATCAGATAAATTTTTTGGTCCATCACAGAAAAAGTAAACCTTATGTGTTTTATTAATTCGGTTATTGAGAATTGTATCAATTAACTTACTTAAATGTTTAGGTCTGTTGTAAGAAAAAATTACAATTGGAGAATTCATTAATAACTATCGGAATCCAAATCTTTTAAAATAGATTGCAATATATTTAACTAACTTTTCTATTATAAAAAAAAAAATATTATCAAGTGGTTTGTGTTCTACTGGCATTTGTAACATATTGTCTGTTACTAAAATTTTTTTACCAGTGATGCTGTTAAGTTTTCTGTTTAAATATAAATGTTCAGGTGAAGGGTCATCATTTTTTTCAAGATAATCCGATTTAACAAAATCATTATAAAAATAAAGACACAAACCGTTGAAGCCAGAAATACAATCAAATTTTTTCTTTTTAGTTAATGATTTTTGAACATTGTATATAAACTTTTTTCTGCCACTGTATGATTTGATACTTCTATTATTTTGTAGTTGTTTAACACCTTCATTTGGAAATTCATCACTCTCAAAATTCAAAATATCATAATAATAAGGTTCTGAATTTAAAGAAACACCAAAATATTTATTTTCATTTTCATTTAGAATACTTTCTAAACTATCAATTAATTCTATATTGAAATTCTTATTTAGAACATCATCTAAATCTACTACACAAACATATTTTGGATTTAAATTTTCATCAACTAAATCATTTTTGAGTTTCTGTCTCGCTAAAGCTAGTCTTTTTATTCTATCTGAAAATTTTTCAATAAAAGTAGTATCTATAAAGCTTATTCTATCATTTAAAGAAATATTTTTTTGTATTACATCGAAAGTGTAATCATCTGATCCATTTTCTCCTATGAAAACTTTAATATTTTTTTTTTTAGATAGCTCATTAATTACTTCAAAGAATTTAGGTAAATGTTTCTCACAATTTTGTGCTAATCCTAAAAAAACTATATCGATATCTCTTGAATTTTTATTCATATTTTACAATTCTATTAAATATTATAATACTTTATAAAGCAAAATTATATCAACTCCAGTAATAAATAGATGTTCTATATAAAGTAATTTTTGATTTTAATTTTTATATTATTTGGCAAAATTTTAGAAATACTTTTTTTGAAGAAATTTTTGATTATAGAAACATGATTAAAATAATCGATTTTAAAATTTTTTTTTTTATTTAATAAATTAAAGCAATTAGATAAAAAAATTTTATCTGCTGGAATATGCAACATATAGAATTTTTTATAATAAGATATCTCCTTTTGTTCATGAAGTGTATTTGCATTCCAGTACCTTGTAAAGATTTTGGTATTTTCAATTGTCTTTATTTTAAAAAATTTATGATTATATTTAATATCCCAAATCGCTGCGGACATAAATAATTCATCTGTTTGATCAGTTAACAACTTGGCATTTTTTATAAATTTTTTTTGATACTGGTTAGTTTTTTTGTAAAGAATATCAAAAAAAGTTGCATCACCTGAAAAAAAATCTCCTCCATACCATTTTATATTTTTTATTTTGGAATTTAGAATCTTTAGATTTTTTAATATTTTACTTTTTCCATAGGCTGGGATGACATTTTTAGTAATATCGTTTACAAAATTAATATTTTTATTCTTATAATTTAAAAGGTTTAATGGTTTTTTAAAAATTAATACATCGAGATCTATCAAAATCGAATATGTATTTCTTAATCCAGATAGGTATCTAAATACATCAACTCTAAAATGGCATGCATAAAAATGTGTGTTTTTAGGGACGTATGTTTTAAATTTAATTTTTTTTAATTTTATTTTATAATCTAACTTCTTAAGCAACTTATCTAAATATATTAAATTATTTGTAAGAAGTACAAACTCAAAATCAAAACTTTTGAGTTGTTGATCTAAAACTATTGCATTTTTTAAATAAACTAAAATTTTACTTTCTTCATTTTTGATTTTAAAATTAAGTAATTTATTTTCATTTTTCTTTATATGAAGCAAACCAAAAAAACATATTTTTTTTTCCATAAATAATCCTATTTAAAAGAACTCTCAAACTTTGGGTTTAATATTATTAATCATCATTATTTTCTCTACCTAAAAAATATAAAATTTGTTGAGAAAATATTGGTAACCATAATGGCATTGAATACATTACATACCTGCCTGTCTGCTCCATACCTCCTCCTGCTGTAAAAAGTAGTAACGAAATAGGAATTAATAAATCAAACTTGGAGAAATAAAATTTAGTCTCTTTGATAAAAAAAGATAAGAGATAAGGAAGTAGCGCCAAAATAAGTGGCGCTAATCCATTGGATAAACCACTCTTACTTGTGAAAATGGAAAGTATTCTTTGAAGACCATCAGTAAGTGCCTTATCATACATTCCACCACCACTTTCACCACTTTGATAATATCCATTTTTTAGGATGACTGAATAAAACAAAAAAATTCCAACCACTAATAAGCCACTAATAAAAGCAGCTATAAAAAAATGTAAAAATTCTTTTTTTTGGTTTAAAAAAAATCTTATAGTGAATAAACCACCCAACATATAAATTATTTTTTCATTAACTAATGCAGTTAATATTATCAAAATAATAGCTATTTTTTTATTATCTAAAAAATATAATACAATCAAAAAGTATAAAATTGATATTCTGTCTAACGTAAATGCCTCAACATGATTTATATAAATGTAAGTCAATAAAACAGTTAATATACTTTCAGCCGAATTAAGATTTAGCTTTTTATAACAATAAGAAAAAGTTACAGATAAAATACCACATAGACATAAGTAATTCATAAAAGCACTACTAAATGTTGCACAAGTATAGCTAGGGTATTGCGAACTAATATTAACTTTTGTTAATTCAATGCATGGAATAATTTTATATATTAGGAATTGAACCCAAAGACCTAAAAACCTCAAATTCATTGGTGCTTTTACATCAAAATTTTTATCTCCAGTGATATAATAATTTATTTGATCTTGATAAGGGTAATAAGGCAAAAACATTTCTAATTGGGCTCTATAAGTATACAGAAAATCTCTAAATAGAATTATAAAAAAAAGCCCAAATAAAAATATTCCAAGATTAGATCTTACAAGATCAATAATTTTTTTGTTTAGAGTCATTATGAGTAACTAGCCTTTAATAAACTTTTTTTCAAATTTATTATATAAAAAATGAGAAATTAAATAGGTTGTTATAAAAGATAGTATTAATTTGGATAAATATAGCATGAAACTATCTTCAATAAATAATGAATTATCAAAGCTATTTAATTTTTCAAAATTTAAGATATGCCTGAATATTTGTGTATAGATCCAATAAACAAAATAATGTGATATATATAAAGTATAGCTTATTTTTCCAGTGTAAATTAAAAAAGTATTAGAAAAAAACTTTTCAAATATATTGTTTTTTTTTATTTTACAGAGATAGATTATTATCAAACCGCTACAAAATGGTAAGATAAAATCTAAAATTTTAAAATATATGCAGATGGTTAATATTATAAGATTTAATAATTGAATTCGATTATCACTCAAAAAAGTAAATGGACTTCCTTGTTGATTGAATATCTTAAAACAAAAAAAGCCAATTATAAAAGAATAAGTTACAGACAGTAACCCAAAAAATAAAGTGTATTGAATAAAGTTTTTTTTAAAAAAGATAAATGTTAAAAAAATTAAAATTATAATTAATACAAAAAAATAATTTTTTATTGAATCTTTTTTTAAAAAAAAACATGTTATTCCAAAAAAAATAGATGTTAAAAATTCTGCTGATACAGTCCAGGCTGGAGCATTAAACGTAAGAACGTTATTAAAAATATTAATTAGAAGAAGGTGTGAAAAAAAAGATGATATGTTATTTATTGTAAAAGCTTTATTATTGACATCAAAAGAATAATTATTCTCAATATATAATCTTACAAACTCTAAAATTAAAAAAATGAATAAAAAAAGAACATGTAGTGGGTACATACGCAAAAATCTTTTCTTAAAGAATAATACCAAGTCATCAACACCAACTATTTTAGTTTGATAAATCATACTAATTATAAAACCACTTAAAACTAAGAATGTAATAACTGCTGACCCAGCTAGAAAATGATTCTGAAAAAATGCCCCTTCATAAGGGCTGAAATGTACTAGCATTACAAGTAAGACACAAATTGCTCTCAAAGATTGTAATGGTAGAATCTTTTTCATTATTTATTAAGTTTAATTATAATATTAGATATATCATTCGATAACTTTTCAATACCCAGCTGATTATAATGGCATTTATCATATCTATATTCATTGCCTAAACTATCTGTGTTAATAACTTCTATGTACTTATTTCTTGAAATAGAAATATGTTTTTGTTTTTCTCTAAGTAATGGATCTTCCTTGTCAAAACACTTTGATGTTTGAGTTATAATTAAATCTATTTCATTTTTTTTTTTTAGATTTTTAGTAATACCCTCAAACATATTCTGAAAATTATAGATGTAATATTGAGAATTTCCTAAGTCTGATTCACCCTGTATCCAAACAAAAGTTTTTAAAATATTGTTATTCTTTTCTAATTCCTCTAATGCTTCTTTATTATAATCAATAAATGATCCACTTTTATCATTTGCATTAGCAATTGACATGCTCCCTCTTCCAGAAGTTAAAAAAATAATCTTTTTAGATGAATCTAGTTTATTTGCTATGGCAGGAATTAATGATGACATCTCACCTTCAGCACCTAAAACAGGATTAGATAAATTATAACATTTTCCTTTAAAGTAATTGTAATGTTGATTTTTATATTTTTTTGGACTTTTTAAAAAATTAGAAGCATTTGATTGCCCACTAATTACTATAACTGTCGTATTTTTCGGGCAATTTACAACTTTTTTATTTTCTAAATAATCATAACGTGCCTTAAGATTTTTGACTAAGGGATAGATTATTCCTTTAATTTTTCTTTCGTAACAATCAGAATTAAATCCCAATAATTTGTCTAATACTAAATCACCATAATAATTACATTTAATATTGTTTTTGTTAAAAAAAATTGCAGATATTATTAAAACAATAATCCCAAATATGAGTAATTTTGTTTGAGTTTTTAGTCTAATATTTTCCATATCATTAATTTGTATGATTTATAAATTAACTTATAAAAATAAAAGAAAATAAAACTAATTTTAAAATATTTTCTATAAATTGTGATGTCCTGATAAGCTTTTACTAAAAAGTTCTTGGTAGAATTGCTTAAGCCTCCAGCTTCCATTATTATTAGATTTTTATCTATATATTCATATTTCAATTTTTTAATTAAGGATAATCTTAGGATAAAGTCTGTATCTGAAGAAATACTATATTTGATATTATATCCTTTAATCTTATTGATAATTTTTTTATTTATTATCAGTGTAGTGTGGGCAATCTTAAAACAATTATATTTATTTAAATTTTTAATTTTATAATTCCAATATCTTAAAATATGATTTTTATTTTTATATATAACATTTCCAGAAATCGCATCATTGTCAGTAATATTTTGGTTTATAAATTCTAAAATTTTATCACTCCAGAAAATATCACCCGAATGAAGAATGACTATAAATTTTCCTTTAGAAATTTTTATTCCATAATTAAGTGCTTCGTATAAATTTTTATCTTTCTTAATTATATGTTTAAAATTTTTAGTACTTTCTAATTTTTTTTTAATTACCTCAGATGTTCCATCATCAGATTTTCCATCTATTATTATATACTCAAAATTATCAAAATTCTGTTTTAGTACTGAATTAATTGTTTTTGTGATCTTTTTTTTATCATTTTTTACTACTGTAATAATAGAAAATTTCACTTTGATTTAATAAATGAATTATATGCCATTAAAATTCCTTTTTCTAAATCTACTTTTGGCATCCATTTATATTTTTTTGCAATAGAAATATCTAATAATTTTTGAGGAGTACCATCTGGTTTAGATCTTTCATATTTTATTTTTGCTTTTACATTTAATACTTTAAGTACTTTTTTTGCATACTCTGTAATTGTAAAATCCTTCCCAACTCCAATATTTATTAAAGATCTATTTGTTTTAATTTTCATAAAATGAATACAAGCATCAGCAAGATCATCTACATAAATTATCTCTCTTTTAACTTTACCAGAACCCCATATGCTTAATACTTTATTTTTTTTTTTTTTTATTTCATGTACTTTTCTAATTAACGCTGGGATAAAATGAGAAGAGAAAAGATCATAATTATCATTTGGACCATAAGTGTTAGTGGGCATTAAACATAAATAATTAGTTTTATACTGAAAGTTATAGCTCTCACATAGTTTAATTCCTGCAATTTTTGCAACAGCATAGGGTTCATTAGTTTTTTCTAAACTACCATTTAATAAATATTCTTCTTTAATAGGTTGTTTACATTTTCGAGGATAGACACAACTTGATCCTAAAAAAATTAAATTATTTATTCCATTAATAAAGGCCCCGTGGATTAAATTATTTTGAATCTGCAAATTGTTATAAACAAATTCACCTTTAAAAGTATTGTTAGCAAGAATACCACCTACTTTTGCAGCACAAACTAATATGAATTCTGGCTTTTCTTTTTTTAAAAATTTAAATGTTTTAGATTGATCTATTAAATCTAATTTTTTTTTGGTAATAGTTACAATATTAGTAAATCCCTGTTTCTTCAATCGTCTGACTACAGCAGATCCTACAAGACCTCGATGGCCTGCAACAAAAATTTTAGATTTTTTTGAAATCATTTAATTTAACATTTAATTATAAAACTCATTAGATATATCAAGGATTATTTCTTAATTTTTAAATAAACTACTTAATAGAGTCTAATAATTGATTAATATATTTTACCACTATTTAATGACAACACTAACACTTAATAAAAAATGATAAATAGCACTAATTTCTCTTAGAGATGACAATAAATGACTAGTTTTTTTCAGGAGACAGCTTTTACAATTATATAAATGATTTATAAGAAAATTCTTATATTTATTATGAAAAGAAAAATTATTGTAACTGGGTGTTGTGGATTTATAGGGTTTAGCCTAATCCAAAAATTAATTTTAGATAAGAATTTTGAAATAATAGGTTTTGATAATATTAATGATTATTACGATGTAAATCTTAAATTAGATAGACCTAAAGAATTAAAAAAAAATAAAATTAATTAATAGTCATGAAGTATTTAATATATGTTGATCAAACCCTATTTCTTTAAAATATTCAGTAAAAATTTTTAAAAATAGTGTTGGAAATTCTAGAATTATAAAAAAAAAATTCAAACTGGTGATATGATTAAATCTTATGGATCTAATATAAAACTAAAAAAAATAAAATAAGTTACTTTATTTTTAATCTTACTTTTTCTAGATCTTTTTTATAATTGATATCTATAGATCTCTCTTCAGGCATAACATGATTAATTATTCTACCTCCTAATAAATATTTTTTAACTTTTTGTATCTTTGTTATTAATACAGCAGGACCATTTCTTACAAAAAATTTTTTGTTATTATTAAATTGTATTTTTTTTAGATATTTATTGTCTTTTTCATACATTATTTTAGAAGGATGATAAGATTCTTCAATTTCATAAGTCGTAACAAGGGAATCTGCTTTAATATCCTTTTTAATTTTTTTACAACAATCATCAATATCTTGTGCAAACCTTAACGGAGATGTAACAGGCAATAAAACAATGTATTTAAATTTTTTATTATCATAAATTTCAAGTTTCTTCATAGCGTATTGAATTGTTTCTAGCATTGGAGTTTTGTTTCCAGATATTTTTTTTGGTCTTAAAAATGGGACTTTTGCACCATACTCAATTGATTTTTTTTTTATTGCTTCACTATCTGTCAAAACAATAGTTTCTTTAATATATTTAGACTTTAAAGACTCTCTTATAGTATAGTAAATTAATGCTTTATTTTTTACTTGTTTAAGGTTTTTATTTTTTATTCTCTGTGACCCAGACCTAGCTGGAATGATTGCAAGAAACATTAATAGGTAATAATTTTTTGTGAACTAAATTTTTTTATTTTTTTTATAATATTTATTATTTGTTTTCCAGAATTACCACTTCCATACAACTTTGATGGACTAAATTTTTTACCAAATTGAATTTTTATTTTATCATAAATATCTTTTTCACTAGTAGATGATTGGATCACATTCCTTGAACTAAGTCTGTTATTTTGTCTTTTTCCTACATTTACCGCAGGTACACCTATAAAAGCACCATCTCTAATTGAAGAGGAAGAATTTCCAATAAGACATTTACAATTTTTTATAAGTGGTATGTAGTACTCTATCGGTAAATTTTTAGTTATATTACAATTTTTTAATAATCCACTCTCTCTAAAAACTCTTATTTGTTTTGAAATTTCTTCAGAACCCGCATCTGAATTTGGCCAAATTATAATATTTTTTACATCAAATCTTTGTGTAGCTTTTAAAATATTTTTTATAGTTTCTTTATTTTTATCTAATTCTGTTGTTACTGGATGGTATAGGGTTACAAAATAATCATCATTTTGATTAATAGTACTTAAGTCTCCAACTCCATTATTTGATAAAAAATTGAACTCTTTTACAAAATTAGTTTTTTTTAAGATATTTTTGATTAAGTCGTTTCTTGGACATCCAACATTATATACTCTGGATTTTTGTTCACCTAATTTGATAACTCTTTTTTTAGAATCACTGTTTGCTACAAAATGAAGGTGTGATAATTTTGTAATTGCATGCCGAACACTCTCATCAATTGTACCTGTAACTTCACCGCCCATAGTATGAGCAACTAATATATTCATATAACTTGCTGCTATTGCAGTAGCAATTGTTTCATGCCTGTCACCTACCGTAAATACAACATCTGGTTTTAATTTTGCCAAACATTCTGAAAGTTCTATCAGGCCAAGACCTGTGGTTTTTACCATTGAAATTAGTTGATTTGATGAAAATTGATTTTCAATTTTATAATCAACTCTGAATCCATCTTTTAAAATTCTATTATAAACATCGCCAAATTTATCTTGAGTGGCAGACGCACCAACTATGATCTGTATACTAAAATTTTTACTCTTTTTTGCTTCTAATATAACAGACTTAACACTATTATAATTGGCAGAGGAAAGTATGACAAAGCAAATTTTTTTTATTTTCATATTAAATGTTTTTTTTTGATTATTTGATCTTTTTTTATATTAATTTTTAATTTTTTTCCTAAAAATTTTTTATAATCAAAGGCTCTTATTCCATCTCCAGGCTTCTTAAAAGAAATAGTTTTTTTTGATAGCACTGTACCTTTTATTAATTTATATTTCGATACTATACTTTTTTCAAAAATTTTTTTCATTTGCATATATTCTTTTAAATCATCTTTATTCAATGGATTGTCTAAAATCTTCCAAATTTCATTTAAATTTTTTGAGAAAAAATTAAAATCTTTAGGTTCCATAGAGTTTTTTGCATCACTTCCATACATTTTTTTGGATAAAGTGAAATGTTTTTCTATAACCGTAGCTCCATTTGCGGCAGCAGCAAAAGCGGCAGAAAATCCCAAAGTGTGATCGGAAAAGCCTACTTTACATTTATATTTTTTCTTCATCTCATGAATTATGTTGATACCAACTTTTTCTAGTGGGCATGGATAAACTGAAGAACACTGCAATAAGGTAAAATTATTTTTTAAAATTTTTACAGCAGCATTTATTTCTTTCCAATTACTCATACCAGTTGACAAATAAACATGTTTCTTTGTTTTCTTTATTTTTTCGATTAGTGGTAGGTTTGTTAATTCTCCAGAAGGTATTTTATAACTATCCACCTTAAGACTTTCTAATATATCGACTGCTTTTTCACTGAATGGTGAGCATAAAAAACCTACACGATTTAATTTACAGAACTTTTTTAAACTCACCCAATCAGAATAGCTAAAGGCAGTTCTTTTAAAATATTCATACCTACTTTCAGATTTAAAATAATCGGGGGATGGAGCATTTACTAGAGTCTCTTCATCAGCGATATGCATCTGGAATTTAACAATATCAGCTCCACTTTTAATAGCAGCTTTTATTAACTTTTTTGCTATTACAATATTCCCATCATGAACTGAACCAAATTCTGCAATTATTTTATTTTGTTTCATATTTTTATTAATTCTTTTTTTCAAAATTTTTAATATCTTGTAAACATAACTCTTCTACTTTATTTTTTTTGAAAAAACCATTATACCAAACTAGTGTTTTGTTAACAGAATCTTCTAAATTCCAAATTTGTTTATAGCCAACTTCTTTTTTAGCTTTACTACTATTTAATTGTAAAAATTTACTTTCATATAATTTATTTTTTTTAATCAAAAATTTTAACCTTGGAGATTTTTTTTTTGTTAATTTAAGAACAGATGAAACTTTAGAGCTTGAATTTTTTCTTGGCCCAAAATTATAACAACCAATAAATTTTTTTGATTTATAATTTTTCTCAATTAATGCTAAATAACCATATAAAGGATCCAAAACATGTTGCCAGGGTCTTGTATGGTTTGGGTTTCTTATTTTAAGTGTTCTTTTATGTTGAATAGCTCTTGCAATATCTGGAAAGAGTCTATTTTTTGACCAATCTCCACCACCAATTACATTGCCCGATCTTGCAACGCACATTGATAAATAAATACTTTTTTTTGATAAGTCTAAATAATAATCACAAATTATCTCCAGAGCTGCTTTGCTAACACTATATGGATCTGATCCTCCAATTTTATCATTCTCTTTAAAAAAAGACTTCTGGTTAGTGTTTTTATAAACTTTATCAGTTGTGGTTATAAGGAGAGAATTTTTTTTTTTTAGGGCTTTGCAAGCCTCAATAATATTTGATGATCCAATTATATTTGTTTTATAGGTCTCTTCTGGATTTATATAGCTATTTAATACCAATGATTGAGCTGCTAAATGAAATGTTATGTCAGGTTTAACTTTATTAAATACATTTAAGATCTTCTTTTTATCATTTATATCATATTGGTAAAATTTTATTTTATTTTGTAAATTAGCTTTTGCAAAAATATCTTTTTTATCATTTGGCTTTAGAGCAATTCCTGTGACTATTGCACCGTATCTCAAAAGAATTAATACTAACCATGCACCTTTAAACCCCGTACATCCAGTAATAACTACTTTTTTTTTATTCCAAAATTTTATTTTATTTCTATAAAAATTATTTTTAAATTTTCCAACTTGCATTGTTATTTTTCCAAAGTTCCTCTAATTGAAGTTTATCACGATATGTGTCCATTGATTGCCAAAAACCATTATGAATATATGCAGCTAACTGGTTTTTTTTTGAAAGTTTGTCCATGGGCTCTTTTTCCCATATTGTATTACCATCTTTAATAAAATTTAAGGATTTAGGTGATAGTACAAAAAAACCACCATTAATATATCCGTCTCCACCCTTTGTTTTCTCAGAAAACTTTTTTACTAATTTATTTTTTATGTTTAAAACACCATATCTTCCTGGTGGAATAACAGCAGTTACTGTGGCAATTTTTTTATTCTTAATGTGAAATTTTAAAAGTTTATTTAGGTTAATGTCTGAAACTCCATCTCCATATGTGAAAAAAAATATTTTTCATTTTTCAAATATTTTTCTAATTTTTTTAATCTACCACCTGTTAAAGTCTTTAAACCTGTATTTATTACCTCAACTTTAAATTTATCTTTTTTTATGTTTTTAAAGTAATCTTTTATTATATTTTGTTTGTACCCACCGCAGATTAGGAAGTCATTAAAACCCTGTTTTAAATATATTTGAATAATATGATGTAAAATTGGAATTCCACCAATTTTAACCATCGGCTTAGGTATATGTTTAGTCTTTTCATATAATCTTGATCCATAACCTCCTGCTAAAATGACAGTTTTCATAATTTTTTATTTTTACAATAGATTAAATTAATTATATTTCTATAAGATATATATACATATTCATGAAAAAAAAAATTTTAATTTTTGGAGCCTCAAGTTTTTTGGCTCAAAATTATATAAATTGCGATAATTATAATGATTTAATTTGTTTAGTTCGAGCAAAAAAAAAAAAGTTTAATTACAAAGTCAAATGCAACATATAAAATTGTTAATAACTTAAGTATTAATAAAATAAAAAATATCCTTGCTAACAATAAAATTGAAATAATTATAGATTTTATTTCTAACAATAATAATAAAATAGATATTAACATTGATAATTTTAAGATTATTAGAGACAACACCTTTATTGCTCTCCAAATATTGGAGTCAATAAAAAATAAAAATATTAATTATATATGTTTTGATAGTTTTGAAAAAAAAAAAAGAAAAGAAACAGCTTACAAATTATCTAAAATAATATTATCAGAAATTTATGCATACTATAAATCTAAATATTCAGTTAAAATTGTAAAACTTAATTTGCCTACAGTTTTAGGAAAATTTGACAAAAGTAAAAGTAGATTATTACCGAATATTTTTAAAAATCATAAGCCCACCCACCCCAAAGATCTAATCACATTTATTTTTGCAGACCACCTTGTTGTAAGTATTAAAAATAATTTAAATTTTAATAAAAAGATCAAACTAAAAATATACAAAAAAAAAGCAAATTATTTTTATAAAGAAATTACTAAATATAAGAGTCAATTTAAGAATCCAAAAAATATCATATCGAAGGAATTATTTAAAATTTACAAATCTTATAAAGGTGGTCATTAGATCTTAAATGAGAATGATGAAAAGTCATTTTTAAGATAATCTTTATAGTTATATTTATCCACTATGTGAATAGATGGTAAATGAAATATTAATTTACCACCTTTTTTTAGATAGCTCAGCTCTTGACTTATAACTTCTTTTCTAAAAGACCAAATAAGCACCAGTAAATAATCTGGATTCAATTTTCTCATTTTATTCTTAGATATAATTTTTATATTAGTGCCAGGTGTATACTTGTTATCTTTTTCCGAATTAGCATCAGCAATTAATGGCAAAATATCTGCATTTGCATTAATTTGATTCAGGACTATGTTTCCTTTTGTTGCAGCACCATATCCTATAATAGATTTTTTACCTTTTTTTAGAAGATGAAGATAATCTTTTAACAAAACTGAGGTATTTTTAATTCTTAAGTTTAAATTCTTATATGTGTCATTATTAATTTTTTTTTCATAATTAAGTTGATTGGAAATTTTTAACTTTTTTATTTTATGATTTGAATTTTTCTTAGAGCAAATAATTTCTATGCTTCCACCATTAATTTCATTAAAAGAAAAATCATTAACTCTAAGACCACTTTTTTCAATCATATTCTTAAAAACTGTAAGAGAATAATACGCAATATGTTCGTGACATATTTGGTCATAAGTCATATTTTCAATAAGCATTGGCCAATAAGAAAGCTCTAAAACCCATAGACCATCTTTATTAAGTAAATTTTTTATATCTTCACAAAAGGAGTTTGGATTTTCAATATCATAAAACATTGCAAAGGATGTGATTAAATCAAATTTAATATTACCAAATTTATTATGGACTTCTTTTCTTGAAAAAAAATTTTCTGCTAATTTAATTTTCTTACTATGAAACTCTTTAAATTTTAACGCTGAGGGATCAATCCCATATAAATTATTGAATCCTTTTCTTGAAAAAAAATTTAAAAATGTCCCATCATTACATCCTATATCGAGAAGGTTACTTTTTTTATTTAAAAATTTGTTTTTGGTTATATTCAAAAATTTTTTTTTCATATGGTCAATCATTAAAGGGCTTAATGAAGTTCTGTAACCATAAGTGGTTCCATACATTTGATCTAATGGGGCAAGTTTTTTTAGTTGAATTAAATCACATTTTTTACACTTGTATAAATCTAGTGGATATTTTTTTAAATTGTATTTAGGTTTTGCATAAAACAAACTGCTGATAACCTGATTTCCAATATCTACAATTTTTTCTAGCTTTTTATTTCTACATTGAATACAAATCATTTTATGGTTATTAATAGTAAAAATGAATTTAATCAATAAATGATATCAATTATAGTCCCATGTTATAAAGAGGAAAGTATTATAAATACCTTCATAAATACTTTGGAGCAGGAACTAAATAAACTTGAAGATAAATTTGAACTTATTTTTGTTGATAACAATAGTAGTGATAATACCTTTGAATTAATAAAAAAAAGTTTAAGTAGTAAACACAAGTACAAAATAATAAGATTTTCCAACTACTTTGGTAAGGAATCGGCAATTTTATCTGGGCTAGATAATTGTACTGGTGAAAGTGCAATAATTATGGATCCAGATTTGGAAGATCCACCGGACCTGATTCCCGAATTAATAAGAAAATGGAGAGAGGGTAATGATGTGGTTCTTACAATTAGAAAAGCTGAAGAATTACCAGTATATAAAAAGGTATTAAAATTCTTTTTTTATAAAGTCTTAGTATTTAGCTCAAATACACATAAAAAAATTCCAGCAAACTCTGGTGACTTTAGAATAATTGATAAAAAAATTATTGGTCACATAAAATCTATGCGGGAGAGAACGCGATTTTTAAGAGGGTTAGTTAACTACATAGGATACAATCAAACACATATAGACTTTGAAAGAAGTTTTAGAAAAAAAGGTAAATCAAAATCTTCAATTAATTTTTTGATTAAATATGGATTTGATAGTTTATTTTCATTTTCTAATGTACCAATTTCTTTAATAACAAAGTTTGGATTAATTCTATTTATTATAATTGTATTTTTTTCTATTTTTCTTCTAATTCAAAAATTTTTTGGTTCAGATCCCATAGAAGGCTTTACAACTGTTTTATTATTCATGGGCTTACTTTCATCTTTCAATATCTTGGCACTTGGAATAGTTGGAGAATATATTTCAAGAATTTATAGTGAGGTAAAAAAAAGGCCTAATTATATAATTGATAAAATAGAAGAAAATAATTAATTAAGTTTCACACTAAAATTACAAGGAATTTTATTTAGCATTTTTTTTATTTTTTCAGAATTTTTTAATAAATGGTTTAGATTCAGTTTATTATGGTAATTAAAATACTCTTTTTCAAACGGTTTATATATTGCTTGTGTATTTAGGATTTTAATCTTTGGAAACAAGTGCGTGATAATAAAATTTATTGATGAATAGTTTGAAGTGACTATTGCTGGTTTTAAATTTGGCAATAAAAACTCTAAAGGGACATATTGATCAAGTAAATCATCAACATTATACGCAATAATTCCCTTATTCTTGAATTCGTTTAAAAAAATTTTTTTATGAATCAGGGGTACAGAGCTCTTCCATTTAAATAGAAATTGAATGTTTTTTACCTTAGTATTTTTTTGAGAATTTAAATATTCAACGAGACTTTTAATATAAAATTTAGAATGTATTTTCACTTGATTGCGGTTGAATTTTTGCAAGTTAATATTGTCTGTTATCAGTAATATCTTTTTTTCAAAACGAATTTTTTTAAAGTTATTAGATATTTTTAATAATATATTTTTATAGATATCTTTTTTTATGGTCATTGGCCTTGTAAATAAATTTTGATTATAGTCTTTTGAAAAAAAATTTACATAGGTGATATCTTTTTTATTTCTAAAAAAATAAATGTTATAGACATAATGATTAATATAGTGCTTTGCTATATCAATAGATTTACCAAATAAATTTTTTTTTTTTAGAATCATGATGTCTCCCAAGCCATGAAAAAAATAAATTTTTTTACAAGTAACCTTATTAAGGAATATTTTTGAAATTAAATCATTAGTAAACCAAGCCTCGCTTACTAACTTAATATTAATTTTATTAGATTTTATAAATAATAATAGATTATTTCGGTATTCTAAGTTGGTTTTTTTTATTTTTGAAAATTTAAATATATTTTTTAGAGAAAACCCCTCATAAGTCTTGGGTCTATTATAAAAAAAAATATTATTAAAGCCAATTGTAGTAAATATAAGCTTTATTAATTTTGAGTATTGTTCAGTAAATTCAAAATTAATTTTTCCATCTGAATATCTTTTTTCAATTATTATATAAACGTTTTTATTAAATTTTTTTTTTTGTAATAGGAATGATGCCATTAATAAAGACGAATAAATATTATTCACAAATATTAATAAATTTTTTTTTGATTTGATAGTCATTTACTTAATTTTATAAACTGTAGATATAATAGCTCTATCAGTTTTAATTTCGTAAATTTTAGTAAAATTTTTACTATAATTTTTTTTATAATTTAAATAATTACTGACAATATAATTAGCTTTATTAAAATCTTCAGTTACATCTATTTTATTTTGTACCCTACTGTCAAACCTTACAAGGGTAGCTTTCAGTGAAGGTCCGTCCGTATATAAGAGAATATTTTCTCTGCTGTCTTGATTATCTAAAAAATTTATAATCTCTTTATTTGATATTCCCCACCAATCAATATCAAATTTTTCATGGTAATCATTCATGGTACTGTTGAAAAAAGCATACTGATTAGGATGATTTTTTATTATCCAGTAGGAATTTTGCAATATTAATATAAATAAAAAAATTAAGAAGAAGTTTATAAATTTTTTAAAATAATTAATTTTTAAAATTTCACCCATCAAATATCCAATAATAACAATGAAGAAAGGGTAAACAAAATAAATATGTCTCCAGCCATTATATTTTGTATTTTGCAAAATAGCTGATGCTATAAAAATCATAATGAATGATAAAAAAATATAAATAAAATATTTATCTATCTTTGATTTATTTTTAATTAATAAAAATATCTTAACTATTAAAAGAATAGTAAATATTAATAAATAACTAATAGGTGTGGTAAAAAAAAACATAACCAGCTGGTAATTCCACGGAGCATTATACCCTTTAATTAATTCTCCAAAATAATTTATGTTTCCATGCCATCCAAAATTAATCATTACTTCTATTAATTCAATAAAATGAAAAATTGGGTCACTCCACATATAGGGAAAAAACATTATGTAAAAAATAACTATTATAAGAAAAAAAATTAAAAATTTTTTTATAAATTGCTTAAAACTGATATCATTTTTTAGAAAGTTAAATAATAGAGTAAATATAAACGTCAAAGCAATAAATCCTGCAGAAATTTTTGTTATAATACAGAAAGCACAAAATAATGAGGATAAAACTAAATTTTTTAATCTACTTTTATACAAATACTTGAGAAAAAAATAATTAGTAAAAATAATCAAACATAATAAAGGAATATCAGAAATATTATAAAACGACTCTGCAAATATTCTTGGAGTGGTTATTAACAACAAGGTAGTTAATGAGGATAAAATTTTACTATTAGTTAAAAAAACTAGTGTTTTATTTAAAACAAGTAAAGAAATGCAGTAAATAAAAAAAAGAATATACGCACTTAAGTAGTAAACTTTTTCATTATTATCCTTTAATTTATTATTTGTTGTTACACCAAGAATAGTTTCAATAATAGCTGCGGGCAGAGTGAATATTGAACCATACAGTTTATAAGTAGGGTGATCATCATAATTAGGAATATTTTTAATTCTTGGTATTTCTTTTTCAATATTAGGATTAAATATTTTAACTATATATTTTAAGTTAACGAAACCCATAAGTCTTTGAATTCCACTATCCCAAGCAAAACCATAATTTTTGACAAGTGTAGAGCCAAAAATAAAAAAAAAAATTATGAATATTAGAAAATAATTCTTTATGAAAACTTTTTTATACATATATGAAATATGATTGTATATATATCATAAATAATATGCATTTAATATTATAAGATTTATCTTATGAAAAAATCATCAATAATAACTAATCCTGTCTATCAAGATTTAAAAGATAATAAATTAGTTTTCAACAAAGATATTATAACCATAAGTAACAAAACTAGGGATAGCAAAATTGCAGTTTTGAAAGATAAAAAAACTAAAGTAATTTTTTTAAAAAAATTTAGCACTGGGAACAAATATTACAAAAAAGTAAAATCTCACGACAAAAGATCAATAATAGAAAAGAGCAAAAAAAGAATTAATAAAGTATCTACATCTAAAGGTAATATAATAACGCCTTATTTAGAAGACGATATAAGACGAGCAAAAAAATATAAAAAGATTTTCCAAAAAAGAGAGATTCTTGATTATGGTTGTGGTTGGGGGAATTTCTTATCCCTACTAAAAAATAATTCAAGTAAATGTGGAGTGGAAATAGGTGATGAATTTATAAAATTCATTAATTCAAAATACAAAAGCATAAAGATTAAAAAAAATATTAATGATTTTACAGAAAAATTTGACTACATAACTCTCTTTCATGTTCTTCATTACTTGCCAAATCAAATTGAGATTTTAAAAATTTTGCGATCTAAACTTAAGAAAAATGGAAAGATTATTATCGAAGTTCCAAATGCTAATGATTTTTTGCTACAGTTTGATAATTTTGATAATTTTAAAAATTTTACTTTTTGCAAAGAACAGCTTATCCTTCATACTGAGCAATCTTTAAAAGGATTTCTTAAGAAAGCTGGATTCAAAAATATAAAAATAGAACATTATCAAAGATATAATATAAATAATCACTTAGGATGGTTTGTAAATAATAAGCCAGGTGGACATAAATATTTTCAAAAAGTTTTTGATTATTCTATGATAACAAATTATTCAAATTTTTTAAAAAAATTAAAAATGACAGACACTTTAATTGTGGTTGCTAAAAAATAATTATGGCAAGAGTTGATAATTCTAATTTATCCATGATAATGTATCATTATGTTAGACCATTAAAAAATAGCAAGTATCCAAATTTAAAAGCCTTAGAACTTACAAAATTTAAAGAGCAGATAAGGTGGTTCAAAAAAGAATTTGATATATTGGACTATGATCAATTTTTAGAAATAATTAATTCTAAAAAATTATCTAAAAGAAAAAAATTAATTCTTACTTTTGATGATGGTTATAAGGATAATTATAATTATATTTTGCCAGAACTAGTAAAGAATAAGATAACTGGATTCTTTTACCCACCAACAAAAATTATTGAGAATAAGATAGTTTTAGATGTAAATAAAATTCACTTCATTCTAGAAAAACAACAGGATAGAAAAAAAATTTTAGATGATATTAATTATGAATTAAAAAAATTGAGGTATAATGATATTTATGAATTAAATATTCCATTAAAAGAATTAAAAACAAGATATGATGATCTTGAAACATCTTTAATAAAAAAACTTTTACAATATATCTTACCAGTAAATATCAGGACAAAGATAATAGACTTACTTATTACAAAATACCTGAATATGAGTATGAAAGATCTTTCAAAAGAGCTATATATGAATAAAAAAGAGCTCAAAGAACTATATGATAATGGCATGCACATAGGTTCTCATGGGGAGTATCATTTTAGATGGGGGAAGCTAAGTGAGAAAGAGCAAACTACAGAAATTTCAAACTCAATACAATTTTTTAAAAAACTTAATTTTGATATAAACAAACTTTCAGTCTGCTACCCTTATGGTTCTTACAATGATGCCACAATTAAATTAGTTAAAAAGTTCAATTTTAAGTTTGGTATAACAACTCAAGTTGGTAAAATATTTAATGATAATTTAAAAAATATATTTAATTTACCAAGATTAAATGCTAATGAAATGCAAAATGATTCATTTAAAAAAACAAAATAAAACCACCCAACAGAAGCAAACTAAAACTTTTTTTGAAAAAGAAGCTTTTAAATGGTCTGAAAGAGCTGATATTGTTAAAAATTCTGTACCAAATACAATAATACAGAGAAATACTTTTGCACTCAAAATTATAAAAAAATATAATTTAAAAAATCATCTTGATGCTGGATGTGGCTCTGGAGACTTATGTTTTGCTTCATCAAAAATAACTAAAAACTCTGTTGGGCTCGATTTTTCAAAAAAAATGATTTCTATAGCTAACAAAAAATTTAAACGAAAAAATCTTCAATTTTATGATCAATCAGTTTTTGATTTTAAGACTAGCAGAAAATTTGATGCTATATCTGCAATTGGTTTCTTAGAATATCTTTCATTTGATGAAATAAAAAAATTTATCTCACATTGTGACAAATTGATGACAGATGATGGTGTTTTAATACTTGGATCTAGAAACCGTTTATACAACCTTTTTTCTCTAAATAAATTCACTGAGTTGGAATTAAATTTGAAGAGTTACAAAAATTTGATTAAAGAATCTATCGATTTAAACAAATCAAATCTTAAGAATTTTTTGAAAAATAATAAAAATAAAATGGAAGAAACTCCATTCAGACAGCCAACAACGACTGGAATAAAAGTGAATGTTAGAAATCAATTTTCTCCAGGACAGATAAACAATTTGTTGAGCAAATTAAATTTCAATATAATAGATCTTGAGCCTATTAATTATCACCCTGTATCTCCTAAAATTTATAATTTAGGCAATAATGATTACAGAAAAATTTCAAATTTTATAATGAAAGACGGTGATAAACTGCCGCTAATACCTTTTTCTTCATCATTTATTGTGGCAGCAAAAAAAACTAAACGTTAAGATCACAGGGGAATAATTATTTACAAGTAGAAATGTATACTTATTTATTTTAATTTTTAATAAATATTAATATTATTCATTATTTAATGAGTGAAATTAATTTCACACAATAATTGTATAGCTTAAATTCAGTTAAATAATAAAATATATCATCAAAAAAATTATATGAAAAATAGTTTTTTTTAAAATTAATTCTTCTAATTTCTTTAAAACGATAATTTTTTTTAAAAAGGTTTGTGTGCATTCCACTTCCAGCTCCAAGATTTTGAATTAGATCTATGTTGGGTCTTAAAGTATATTTTTTATTTTTCATGAAATGATAGGACATTTGATAATCCCAGGTATTAAAAACAGCTAGGCCATTTACTGCTTTATAAAGTATTTTTTGAGCAACAAATGATGAGCCTACCCAATCAGCAATCCCTTGAAGATTATTTTTTTTTATTTTCGGCCTTATATTGAAATTTTTTATTTCTTTAGCCCAAGAAGCCCACCCCCAAACACCAAAGAATTTTGATAAATAATATTTTTTAGCTGAATTAAATAATTTTCTATCTATACCAGAGATACAACCCACTGTATTGTCATCTTCAAAATTTTCTAATCCAAATTTTACAAAATTAAAAAAATTTTCTGAGGGATAACAATCATCCTCTAAAACAATCCCTCTTGATTCCTTTGAAAAAAAAAAATTTACTGCATTAAAAATATTAACAGCGCAACCAAGATTCTTATCATTAAATTTAAAAAATATTTTTGATTTCCATTTTGTATTTTTCACAATTTTCTTAATTTGATCACATAGGAAAACATCTTTATTATTATTTATCCTTGGACCATCGACAAAAATATATATTTTCTTAAAAGAATACATATTAATTTTATTTATCAATTTTTTTGAAAGATTTGGTCTATTAAATAAAATCAATAATAAAGGATCAAATATTTTTTCTTTTTTCATAGTCAGCAAGTGTTTTATCAATAAATAATAGCTCTATTTATATTAAGTTTTGGTAAATTATTATATCATTTACAGAATTAATTTTATTAATATTTCTTATAATTATGCATTCTGGGTAAGATTATATGTAATTTATAATTATTAATTACGATTTATTTATTGAATTAAGATAACTTTAGCAAAACAATAATTGATGGTATAATTAATCTAATATTGATAAATACAAAAACTTATTTAAAGTTATTCAGTCATGTTTAAAAAATTAATCAAAAAAGCTAGAGATCTGTTAATTAATCAAGTTCAAAATCAAAGAGAACTTGATAATATAAAAATTCAAAATGGTATGATCTACTCAATTTTATTGAGTGGTAATTTAAAAAATATTAAAGATTTATCAGAGATCAATTTTAAAGTTTTTTCACAAAATAATGAAGATGGAATAATCGATTACTTAATACAATCTCTTAAAATTAGAGATATAAAATTTATTGAAATAGGTACTGAAGATTATTCAGAATCAAACACCAGATATTTGTTTGAAAAAACTTTTTGTCGTGGTTTACTTGTAGATAATAGTCATAACTTAAAAAAAAAAATTTCTTCCATGTTAAAAATTTGGAAAGGACAATTAGAAATTTGTAATCAATTCATAAACAGTAAAAATATTTTAAATATTTTAAGACAATATGAGTTTGACAAGAATATAGATATTTTATCGTTGGATATTGATGGGATTGACTATTGGATTTTAAAAGAATTACCACAACAATTCTCAAAAATTTTAGTTTGTGAATATAACCCTTATTTTGGACCAGATATTGAAGTCACCGTTCCTAATATGGATAATTTTAACAGGACTGATTATCACTACTCAAACTTATGCTGGGGAGTTTCTCTAAAAAGCCTAATTAAAATTCAAGAAGAAAAAGGTTACACTTTTGTTGGCACAAACAATCTTAAAAATAATGCCTTTTTTGTATTAAAAGATTTGACACATAAATTATCAATAAATTTACCCAACACTGATGAACTAGAAATGTATACAAACGCAAATTTTCAAGAAAGCCTTGATAATACTGGAAAATTAAATTTTTTAAAATCAAATGATATTTTGAATTATATTAAAGATTGTGAAGTTATAAACTTAAAAAATAATGGACAAGAAAAAGTTAAATTAAAAGAAATTATTTAAAATCTTTATTTGATAAAAGAGTTAGACTATTTGCTCTTGATCCTTTTCTTGGATAATTTGTATAAATCAACAAAGCAGACTTGAAATTTTTAAATATTCTTTTTCTCATTAAGTAGATTTGTTTATAGATAAAAGCATTTAAGTTATTATTATTAAATTTATCAATGTAAAAAATTTCTATCCTATTAGAAAAATCATAGATTCCTTCAATTTTTTTATTGGACGTAAATATGAAAAAATTGTTATTTTTAGTATCGTTAAAAAAATTTTTTAAAAAATAGCCTTTTTTTGTAAATAGTATTACGGGAATGTTGTTAGATGGTAGTGATAAATTATTAAAAATGTGAGCAAACGCTTTGTCGTTCCTAATAAACAGATTATTATCAAATGAAGTTTTTTCTGATATTTTATTACTTTTATCTAAAAAGCTTTTTAACCATAGTATAATTTTATAAAAGTTTTTACTTAAAGCCGTTTCATCACTGAGCATTATTGTATCAACTTTCAAGTTAATTAAATGAGAAATATTTACAACATCACTTTTAGATGGTTGTGTACCAGACATCATAGAATTAAGATTCTCAGTTGCAAGAATGATAGGAGTATTTCTTTTTTTACACTTGGATACTATAGTATCAATAGCTTGATAAAGATTTTCAGACCCAATTTCAGCACCAAGGTCTCCTCGATCAATCATTATTATATCCGAGTATTTAATGATCGAATCAATATTTTTTAACCCTGATACATTTTCTATTTTAGAAATAATAATTTTGTCTTTAAATTTTGATTTGATAGATTTAACTAAATGATAGTTTTGAACAAAACTTAAACCTATTGCATCAAAAGAAACACTGGCATTTGTTGCTTTGGTTAAAAAATTTAAATATTTTTTTTTTTGTAACTTATCAGAATAAATTGATCCTGAAACATTTAAACCTTTTGAAGGCTGCAATACAAAATTCTGGAGACTTTTTGCATAAATTAAATTACTTGAGCTTTTTAAAATTTGAAATGAATATAATCCATCACATACTGTCATGAATTTATTTGATTTTTTAAATTTTGGTATAGGATTACTTAAATAAATTATTTTTAATTTTGTATTATTTACTTTTTTTTTAAAAGAAAAATATATCTTTTCATCATTTTTAATTTTAATTGCATTTCTATTAAGAGATCTGGGTTTAACACCGGGAATATCAAGTAAAATTTTTGAGGTATTAGATAAATTTTTAATTCTACTCGAAATAGCCTTATGCCAATTTAGAGTATTATGTGAACCATTAATTCTAAAAAGATTTGTATATTTTAAAATTTTTTTTATGGATAAATTGCTCTCTGAAACTGGCCCTATAGTTGCTAGTATCTTCATATTACAAAAATTTTTTTTTGATTATTTTTTAAAAGATATTTTTGCATACTTTTATCTGCATGTAAAAATATTTTATTTTTTACTATATTTTTTCTGAAATCTGTTCCTGAAATATCTATTAAATAACGTCTTCTGTGTAACTTACAATCTCCAAGAATATAAGCTTTGCACTTACCACAAAAATAAGCACCCTTTGTATTAAATATTTTAACAGAAATTTTTTTTTCTAACTTTTTAGCATGGTTAATTGATTCTAAAGGTTTATAATTATTTTCAGAACCAGCATGATCTCTTCCAATAATAAAATTTTTTATACCTAGTTTGTATCGTAAGTTAGCATGGTGTATTGCTTCTTTAGGTCCTGCATAAAAAAAGCTTGCGTAAAATGGAAGATAAATTAACTGTTCTTTGTATTTGTGATTGATTAAGAAGCTAAATACTTTTTTAAGGTAGGCAAAATTAACATCACCCTTTTTTTTTGGTCCAATAATTGGATTTATAATAACTTTATCATATTTTTTACATGCTGTTTTAATGATTTCTTCATGACCTAAATGAGGTATGTTTCTAGTCTGAAACGCTACTATGCTGTTTTTTTTAGAAATTTTTTTTATTTCTTTTTTAACATCATTATTATGAAGAATTATCTTTTTTATTAAATTATTGAATTTTTTTTTAGGTTTGGCACCTACACAATAAATATTATTTGGATTAAAAAAATACAACATGGGTCTATAATTATCATTTTTAGTTTTGTATATTTTTAATAAATCTTTTTGATCAATTTTAAAAGAGTCTCTTGCTTTTGAATAATCAAAAGAACTTAATCCATATGGAATGATTAACGGTATACCTTTGTGGTCACTTTTGATAAATTTAATCAACTGTTTTTTACTTAAAAAATCCTTTTGATATCTTATTAACCCTCCCTTTAAATTGGCATAATCAAGTAAATATTTATAATTTAAAGAGTTGTAAAAATTTTTTGAGCTCATTGTTAAATTCCTTGTCACCTGTATTTTTTATTTCTTTTGTTTTAATTTTTGGTAAGAAAATATCTTTACCAATTACGTTCTTAATATTTTTATAAGTCTTGTGTTTTTTTTTTACTACATCAAGGTCTTTTCTTACTACTTTAACAACCAAAATTTTGTTTTTTTTAGAATTTACTAAAATTTCTTCATTCATATATACAGTGCTCACAATTGGAAAGGTTTTATTAATTATTGCAAGGAGTGCTAACGAATTCATTCTGTTAATTTGTACTGTTCTATCTTTTACCGAATATGACAAATCTTTACTAATAACCTTTCTTATATAATCACCATCTAAGATAAAAGACTGTTTAATTTTTTTATATAAAAATTTAGATGCAAAAGTTTTTCCAGTACCCGACATTCCATAAAACCACAGCCCTTTATATCTTTTTTTATTTATTGTTTTCATATTGAAACTAATTGTTTTTAATGAATTTTTGAAATTTATCTTTTGAACTACCTATATTAATATCTCTTTTGTTAATCAATTTTAAAATTTTTTTCTTATAAATTTTTTGGTCAAAGTTCGCTAGTTTCTTAAACATCTCAATTTTTTGATATACTTTGCCAATTTGATTTCTATCAATAAAAAAATTAATTTTGTCATAGCCTTTAGTTTTTAATAGATGCTCATTTGGAGAAAAGAATATAACAGGATTTTTAGTAAGGAATGCATATGTATATGCTGTTCCTGATAAATCAGTTATCATTAAACTTGAATTAAAATACACTTTTGCATAATTTTTACTTTTATCTAAATAAAACCTTTTTTTATTTCTAAATTTTTTTAAAATATCTATAACTTTTTTATCACTTTGATTTGATGGATGTGGTCTAAAAAATATTTTGTAATTTGTAGATTTAAGCAGAAGATCAATGAGGGGTACAATATATTCAATGCATGAAAAATCTCTAAAAGCATTAAAATTTGTAATAGCAATGACAATACTTCTATTTTTTTTTTGTTTATACTTTTGAATTAAAAAATCTAGTTTTAGATAACCAATCGATATAATTTCTGGCTTATGCTGCTCTTGTTTAAATAAATTCTCAAAAACTATTTTACCAAGATCACTAGATACCAGAACAAAGTTATACTTTAATAGCCTTTGCTTAAGCCCAGCCTCTTTTTTTTTTGAGGTTAATGGCGTATCATAAATATCATGATGTATATAAATTCTTTTTGAAATAAATGGGAAATAATCACAAACATTATTTGTAATAAAAAAATCAGAGTGAATTATCATACTCAAAAATCTGTCAACTAAAAAAAATTCATTTCCAGAATATGCTTTAAATTCTTGAGACAAGATTAAAAATTCGTAACTTTTATCAAATTTAAATAATGATTTTAAATAATAATTTATAGCAAAAATATCTTTGGCTGGATGGTAAAATATTATAATTTTTTTTTTTTGGATTTTTTTTGCAATTATTATAAAGTTTATTTTTAAAATTGTTTTCACCGAAATTATAAATTTTAAAATTTTTATCATTTTTTTATACTCAACTAATATAGTATTGTTCCTGCAAGTCTAAATGTATTAATATATTAAATATTGAATATATATGTTTTTATAAAAGTCTCTGTTTTTTTCAATTAAGTTGGTTGATATAAATATGTCCTGTGTATAAATAATTTTCAGTATTAAAAATTTTACAATCTGCATATTATTTATATTGCGATATCACTTGCCTCTATCTAGCTAATTATTTAATTAAGTAAGACTTAAAACTCACATAAAACTCATTATTGTCTAATATTCTGTTTTTAAATATCATTACTACAAGATTTTTTATGTAATAATTAAATGATAAATCCTAAAAAAGTAAGACAATTTTTTTACTTATTGCTCCAAAGATCTAGATTTTTTTTTATAAAGCAAGTATCAATCAATTTTAAAAATGTTAGAAATTATTATTCTTATACTGTCTATTTTTCAATCCATTTTTGGTGTTGGACTTCTAGTAATTGGCACTCCATTATTGTTACTATTAGATTATGATTTTTTATTGATATTACAAATATTATTACCGTGTTCTATTCTCGTTAGTATATTTCAAATCTTTAACTCAAAACCAATATTAAAAAATGAAAAAAAAAACATTTATATTGCGTTACCATTTGTTTTTATGGGAATTCTAATTTTATATTTTTTTAATTCTACGATTAATTTCAAACTAATTGTTGGTTCTGCAATATTGTTGTCTTTACTTATTAAATTTTTTTTAAAAGAAAAATTAAGTTTTTTTATAGTCAAAAATAAAATTATAACTTTATGCTTTGCTGGACTTTTTCATGGACTAACCAACACTGGTGGTACTATAATATCTATAATATTTCAGGAACTTAAAAAAACTAAAGCTAATATACAAGTAAATATTGCATACACATATTTTTATTTTGCTACAATACAATATATTTCATTAAATTTTTTCTATGGCAAAATACTTTTTAAATATGAAAATTTAACACTATTATTGCTTGCAAGTTTTGGCTACTTTTTAGGGGCAAAAATTTTTAAAAAATTACAATTTAATAGTTTTATAAATAGTTTAAATTTTGTTATTTTTTTTTCTGGCTTATATTTAGTTTTTTCTGAATTAAAATAATTAAAAAGCAACTTTCATTGTTCTGAAACTAACGAGCTATATGTCTGTATTTTTTGGATTCCATTTTTTTTCTCTTACGTCGCTATAAATACCGAGTTGAATTCTTGGGTTTTTTTGATCAACCAAAACTGTTCCTTGATGAATACCATTAGTATTTACAACAATTAAAGTGCCCGCTTTTGCCTCACATACTTTTATTTTAAGTTTGTTTTTCTTTAAAATTTTACTAACTTCATGCCTCTTATAAAATCCATATCGCCCCTTCTTTCCATTTATATATAAATCTTTTTCCATGTTATTTTTATTTATCTTATGGCTACCTGGAATATATTGCAAAGGTGCATTTTTTTTTGTTATATCGGTTAATATTAAAAAAAACTTTAATCTAATACGCCAATCATCAAAATGAAAATTATCAGAACTGAATTTTAATTTACTTGGTGGTAACTTTGGCTTTTGTCTAATTTCAGCCATTTCTTGATACATAGTAGTTTTTTTGGAAACATAATATTTTGCAAAATCTTTAATCAACCTTGAATTATAAAATTTCTTAGTTGTAGGGCAACTCTTTGAAATTTCATAAAGTCTATATATTCCCTCTCTAGAGTGTCTATAAAATTTTAGTTTTTTATTAGGTTTGTTAATTAAATTTTTTAAATGAGGATTGACTTCATTTAAAATTTTATCGATATTTTTATTTTTTATAAATTTTGGCAAAAAACTAATTCCGTGAATTTCAAGATCACTTTCTATTTTTCTAAATTTTTCACTTTTGATTTGATTGTTTAAAAATCTATTTAATCTCACTCTAAGATAATAAATAAATTTTTTTACATAAAAGTTCATTATTTTAATATTTTTTATTTTGAAAAAATTAAATTATATACGTCTACACCCTTGTTATAATTAGCTTTCTCAGATCTTAAAAATATCTTATTTAATATCTTAATGCACTTTTGATGCTCTTTAAATTTTGGATTAACTTCAATTAATACTGACTTTAATTTTTTACTTAACAGAGTTTTTTTCATTCCTTGAATTACATTTAATTCATTGCCATCTACATCAATTTTAATGTGTGTCGGTGATAAATTCATTTCTTTTAATATTTCATCTGTAGTTATTGCATACGAACCTGATTTAAATTTAGATTGGAATTTATTTCCATCATCACTAATTTTTCTTCCAAATGTCGTATGTGCACCACCAAATTTTAAATTCTTGGAATAATAAAGGTAAGATGCTTTTCTTTTATTATTTGCAGAAATTGGAAATGCTGTAATCTTTTTCTGAAATTTGTTATCTAAAATATTTAAATTTATGACAGCATAATTTAAGGCGTGTGGCTCAATTGCTAAAACATTGCAATTTTTATAAGCTGCATATAAAGAATAAATTCCAATATTTGCTCCAATATCCAGAAATAATGAATTTTTTTTGAACCCGTTTATCCATTTAACTGTATCTGGCTCATGTGTGTAGAATTTTTCAGCTCTTATTGCCGTAGCACCTCCAAAATTTCTTACACTAAAAATATTTTTGCCATAAGAATCTTTAACATATTTCTTATTTGTAAAAATAAATTCAAAAAATTTTTCTTTTAAATAGTTTATCATTTTTTAATAATATTACTTAAGTGATTGGCAATTAAATCTTGTTGTATATTATATTGATTATAATTCTTATAAAATAATTTTTTTTTTTTTAAGGCTTGTTTAATCATTTTATTAAATTTATTTTTAGTATTTGGAAAACGTAAGTAGTCTGCCTTAAATTCCTTGCTTTTTTCTTTAAAAAAATTTGTCACTAAACATTCTATTTTTAGATCAGCAGCCCACAGCATTGTGTCACTCTCGTAATTTACTAGGTATAGACTACAAAATGAAATGACATCATATAGCTTTTCATCAATTATTTTAAAATTAAATTTTTTATTAAGCCATATATAATCAATTTTTTTTTGTTTGGGATGGAGCGTAATCAAACATTCCACATCAGAATTTTGAATATTTTTATGTATAATTTCTGCTGTTTGATAATTTCTTTTAATATGTTCCTTTTTATCAGTAATATTGTGTTCATACCAAAGCATTGGATGATAGAAAATTATACGTTTATTATTTGTTATTTTGTATTTTTTATAAAAATTATCTACCTGTAATACATTTTTTTTAACCTTTGCTTTGACTGGGCTTTTTAATTTCAGCTCTTTAATTTTGTTTTTATCAATACCTGCTTTTATATAATATCTTTTACTTGAGTTGCTTTGAAATATAACCTGATCAACGTTAGATCCTGATACCCATGGGTTTTTTGGTAGCATTTCAAGATGCTTGTAAATTGGTAAAATATCTTTTCTATAAAATGATAAATATTTTTTCTTAACTTTAACAAAAAATTTATTATAAGAAACATCTTTTTCTTTACATAAAAAATTATCTAAATTTTTCATTCTATTTTGTACGACAAATTTTTTAGCTGAAAAAATGCCAGAAGGAATGAGAATAACCTTAATACTTTTTTTTTTTGCAAATACGAATTAGTGACAACAAAACATCTGGGCTCCTGTCATCTGACACTAATAAAATCTTTAAATTACTTTTTTTTATAATTTTGTACAATGTAAAATAATTTTTTAAAACTATAAAATAATTCCACAATAATAATAATAAATTATATCTTACAAAGTTATGGTTATTAGAAACTATAGAGTTAAATTTATGATAATAAAAATTTTGACTTCTTAATTTTAGCTTAAGTTTATTTATCGAACCAGTTTGTCCAAAAAATACAATATCTATTTTTTTTTTTGATAACTTCTTGTATAGATATATAAATTTATCACTTCTAAAATCAACATAAGCACCTATTGACATATTGGTCTTTTATTTTTAATATTTTTTTGCAATGCCATTAAGGGAATAAACTAAATCTTATAAATTTCACTCCATGCCTCTGCGTGTTTTTCACCTTGCACTTGACCGTCTGCATTGCAGCTTTTGCAAGGATTATCGCACCTATTACCTTTTAGAAGGTTATTCCTATACTTATTTAATACAGCACCATTCCAGATATCAAAGAAATGTTTCTGCATTAAATTTCCAATTGAAACTCTTCTTTGCCAATCTTGAGGGCATAAAAATATATCACCATTCCAATCTATTAAAACTGAATAAGCCGTGTAAAAACATTTTCTATTTTTGTAATCTTCCACATTTGGCTGGTTCCCTATGCTAATAGTTCCACCTCTGTTAGTTAATTTAACACCATAATCTGCTTTATCACTATACCACCTGTCTCTTAAAATTACTAAATCTTCACCAATTCCTGATTCCTTAATCATTTTCTTAAATTCTACTAGCTGCTGAGGTCCATCATAAAGACTAATTATTAATCTTGATGTTTTACTATTGTAGAGTTCTATTAATCTTTTTTTATTTAGGGGATCTCCGTTAGTAATAATTTCAACTCCTCCCAAGTTACTTAATTTTTCAATAGTATAGTTGATATCTTTATATAAAAGTGGTTCACCATATCCACAAAGACAAAATGATCCTTTGTAATCAATATCTTTTAAATCATTGTGGAGCTTATCAATAAGCAATCTTTCCATTTTTTGATTGGTATTTGGTGCTATTGTTTCATCTGATTTAGGGCAGAATGAGCAAGATCTATTGCAAACATCAATTAAACTTAATTCAATCCAGCTTGGTAACGGCACATTTTCATAAAATTGTAATTTATCTACTATTGGTTTTCTTCGAATAATATTTTTTATTATTGTTTCTTTAGGGTTCATTTCCAAAGGTGGATTATTGTGGCCTATTTTACTCATAATAAATATATATATCTTTAGTTTTTTATTTCTGAATTGAGCTCATCATATTCTTTAATTTTTTGCTTCATAAAATTAAGTGTTAACTTGGTTTTAGTTGATATTCCTTCAGGTGTAAGGACATAAAAGTAGTTAATCTTTTTTGGATTTTTATTAAAGTTTTTTATCTTAATTAAACCTTTCTGTCTTAGGGCTGTTAAACAATAATTAAGCTTACCCAAGCTAAAACCTAATTCTTCAGCAAGCTCTCTCTGAGTTGTTTTGGGTTTTTTATCTATTTTTCTTAATATTTCGAAGTGATCTTGAGTGTTTTTGAAAATATTCATTTTAATAACTATAGTGTTCAAAGTTTGAACAATAAAGAAAAAAATAGCTTGTCCAAAACAATTACAATAATTTTTTTAATTGTTTTTTGGGTGTTTTTAAGCATATATGATTTATATGAATTACTTATTAAATGAGGGATATAGTGACAAATTAAGAGTAACAAAGGGAAATAAATCAAAAATTTATATTAACAATAAGTCTTATATAGATTTATCTTTTTGTGCTGGAACCCTCATTTTGGGGCACAATTCTCAAATTTATCAAAAATCATTAAAAAAATTATCTAATAATAAAATTAGTAACTTTGCAATGCCAAATATCTATGCTGAAAAAATGTCAAAAATTTTATACAAATATTTTAAAAGTTATTTTAAAAAATTTATTTTTTGCAACACTGGTTCTGAGTCAGTTTTAAAAGCTTTAAGAATAGCAAAAGCAGTTTCTGGAAAAAACCTTATTGTATCTGCTAGTGGTAGTTGGCATGGTTCTCTTGACCAATTTCTATTTTCTCCGTCATCAAAACTTGAACCAAAGCCAAATTGTGATGGCATCTCAAATTTTTATAAAAAAAATTTGAAATATATTCCTTACAATGATGTTAAAAAATCAAAAAATATTCTTGAAAAAATCAAAACAAAGATTGCAGCAATCATTATTGAGCCAATTCAAGCTTGTTTACCAACAGAAGAAGCTAAGGAATATTTGTTTTTTCTAGAAAAGTTTTGTAAAAAAAATGATATCATCCTAATTTTTGATGAAATGATAACTGGTGTCAGAACATATGAGGGCTCTGTACAAGCGAAATATAATCTCTCCCCTTCCATTTCAACTTTTGGGAAATGCGTTGGTGGAGGCGCGCCAATTGGTGTTATTGGATTAAATAAAGAAATTATTGAAAAAATGAAGAAAAAAAAAAAGAAAATATTTTTTGGTGGAACTTTTTCAGGAAACTCAATGTCAACATTTATTGGCTATAATACCCTGGAATATATTATTAAAAATAAAGATTTAATAAAAAAAATTAATCAGAAAACAGACTTTATTAAGAATGAAATTAATACCTTCATAAATTCAAACAATATAGGTGCAAAAATATATTCCTTTGAGTCTATGCTAAGAATTGTTTTTACAAAGAAAAAAGTAGTTAATAGATATCAAAGGGATTTCTTTGAAAAAAAAAAATTAGATAAATCTTCAAAATTTAAGAAATTTGTTTTTCAAAATAGAATATACTATCCATCAAATGGTATTCTCTTTATTTCCTGTGAAACAACAATGCAAGAATGTAAATATATAACTGATATATTTAAAAAAGGTTTATTTAAATTTTTCAAGAATTAATGAATAAAAAATACATACTTTTCAAAAAAATAATGAATAGCTAATGCTTAGAAATTTATATTTACTTTTAAAAGTAGTTAATAAAGCTTTTAAAAAAAAAATTATATATTTGCAATTTTTGATTATTTTAAATTCTATTCTACAGGTTCTTTCTATATTTTCTTTTGGTCCACTTGTTATTTTCTTAACTAATCCTGATAAAATTAATCAATATAGTCTTAATTTTTTAGATAATTTTTCAAAAGATGATATTTTATTCTATCTTATACTTATCATAGTCTCTCTTTTCATATTATCCAATTTATCCAACGTAATAGTTGCAAAAATTTCATTAAAACTTGGGCAAAAAATTGGGGTTGACCTAAATCATAGAATTTTTTCTAATATAATTCATAAAAACTATAAGTATCATGTTGAAACAAATAGTGCTGAAATAATTTCTAAAATTACTCTTGAGTCCGCGAGAGTAATTAACAGCATATTAATTCCAATATTATTAATAAATTCACGCTTACTAATTGTTCTTGTGGTTTTTTTTGGAATTTTTTTTATCAATTTAAAAGTCTCAGCAATAGTTTTTTTATTTATTATTTTGAGTTATCTCATTATATTTTTAATCCAAAAAAATAAGTTATTAAAAAATAGTGCTAATATTTCTAACAATAATCGATTGAGGCAAAAAGCAATTGCTGAAAGTTTAGGGAATATGAGGGAAACAATTATATTTGGTTCTCAAAAATTTTTTTTGAAAATTTTTAATAAAGCCAATTATATAATTGGAATGTCTATCGCTAATAATCAATTTTTAGCTACAATTCCAAAACACATAATAGAAGCTTTATGTTTCTCAGTTGTAATGATCTTTATCTTTGTCTTGCAAACAAATGGGCTGCTTAATGAATACTTGCCTATGGTAGCAATTTATTTGGTTGCTGCTTATAAGCTTCTTCCAGCTGTACAGGGAATTGCAACTTCGTACGCTTCTATAAAAGGGAATTACACTGCACTAGTAAATATACTCCCAGAAATAAAAATAATTTTAAAAACTGAAAATGAAAACAAAAAACTAGAGACCAACTTTTCAAAAGTTAATTTTTTAAAAATTGATATAGAGAATTTTGATTTTGCTCACAAAGAAAAACAAATTTTTAAAAATACAAATTTTGCACTGAAAAAAAATCAAATTATAGGAATATCGGGAGAGACCGGTGTGGGTAAATCAAGTTTAATAGATATCATTTGTGGACTGATGGAACCATCATCTGGAGCTTATAAATTGAATAACATTCCAATAACACAAGATGAAAAGCAAAAACTGATAAAAATAATTTCATTAGTTCCACAAAGAATAAATCTTTTGGACGACACAATCAAAAATAATATAGTTTTTTCAGAAAAAATTAATGATGAGGATTATGACTTTGAAAAACTTGAAAAATTAAAAGAAATTTGTGAACTCAACTATATAGATAATAAATTTATTTCTTGGAATACTTTGGTTGGAGAAAATGGTTCAAAATTAAGTGGTGGTCAAGTTCAAAGAATCGGTATTGCAAGAGCACTATATAAGGAGCCTGAAATATTGATTCTTGATGAAGCTACATCGGCGCTAGATGATATAACTGAGAAAAAAATTATAAATAATTTATTAAAATTAACACCCAAACAAACAATTATAATTATTTCACATAAAAAAGAAATTTTTGATAACTGTGATTTTGTATATGAAGTTAAAGATCTTCAACTAAAGATTAAATAAAAAAAATAAAATATGAAAAAAAAATTAATTTTATTATTTTTTGTTCTGATTTTTTTATCTTTTTCATATGGTTTTTTTTTTCATAAATATAAATTTTTTCCTTATGAAAATTTACTTTTAGGAAAAAGAATGTTTAATAATTTTTTTTATCAACAGAATAATAAAGAAATGAAAAATAATATTGATATTTTTTCTGATCAAAAAAATATTCGCAATCAATATCCAGACTGGGTAAATAAGCTCAGAATCATTAAATATTCTGAGGGCTTAAATATTTTCTCTGATAGAAATTATTTTAATCATAAAAATGATAATTTTCTTAGGGGAAAATTTCTTATTCAAATTCCAAGACATTATAAAAAAAAAATTGAAATTTTTTTTAAAAATGAAACGAAAGTATATAAAGTCTTATGTAAAACAAATAACAATAGTTTAGCTTCAAATTGGGTTAAAGAAAACTCGAGTGTGCTTATTGTAAGTAGTAGCTGTGTGCATGAACTTGTTTATTCTAAGTTGATTAAAAAAGGTAAATATGAATTTTATTCAGGTGGTCCTGTATCGGCTGACCCTATTTTTTTAGACATAGAAAAATTAGATGATATTAATTTATTAAATAATTAATAAATATATTCATTTATTTTTATAAATTAACTTCAAATTTTAATTAATTTAGATAAAATGCTTAATCTAATCCAGAATTAGTAAAATTTTTAAATTATCTAGGCTCCTTTTCATAAAATATCCAGAATAACAAATAAGAAAATTTATTATTTGCATAAGCTACCTAAGGTGATTATAAGTTTTCTTATATTTATTAATTTCTCTTCTTTTTTAAAATAAATGATTAAAATAATCACTATCTTCTGTCTTTTAATTTTTTTTTCTATCTCAATAAGATATACCTTAATTTATTCTGGTCAAAATTGGATTAAAAGTTACTCACAAAGTGTAACATTGGTTTTTTTACCTATAATAACTTATGCATTAACATCTGTGATCTCTAATAATATCGCTCTAAGTCTGGGGCTTGTTGGAGCTTTATCAATTGTAAGATTTAGACATCCTGTTAGATCGGCTATGGAGCTTACAATTTACTTTTTGTTAATTTCACTTGGTATAACTGCAGCAGCAAATATTAAATGGTCTTTGTTTTTAGGAATATCTTCTATTCTAATATTAACAATATTTGGTTTAATTAGAAAAAAAAATATACAAATTTTTCCAGTATCGTTTCAAGAAGGAAATGAAAATAATACCTTAGAAATAAATACAAATATTAAAGTTGACGAACTTAGAGATAACAAACATTTAATATTTTTTCAAAATTCTAACGGCAAATATTTCTATAGGTTTGCATCTGAAAATAAAAATAGTTTATTTGGCATAGTGGACTCATTGGAAGCAAAAAAGATTGATTTTGAACAAACCCTTCATTTATTATAAAAATCATTTATTAATAAAAATATTTTTATTTTTATTAATTGTTTTATTTATACCCTCAGTTGTTTATTCAGATTCACCCTCAAAAAAAATTTACCCTAACAAGCTATATTGTAATTTTGATACATTAGAATTTAAAGATGATATTGAGAAGCTCTCTAGTATTGACTCAATTTCAATTAAAAATAAAAAATATAGATCATGGACCTTAAATGGAATGAAGATTCTTAGATCATACAAAGAAACGGGTTCTTATATCCAAAAGAAAGACAAAAAAAGATATAAAGCAACTATCTCAATTAAATATGATTTTGGTTCATGCATATTTAATGCAAAGATTAGACAAAGTGGAGATTACTTTGATCATATCAAATTAATAAATGGAAAACTTAAACAATCCCTAGATGTAAGCCTTTTAGAAGGAAATATAGCAGGGATTACTAAATTCAAACTTTTCATACCCCAAACTAGAAGTGGTGATAGTGAAATATTCATTACAGAACTATTAAATAAATTTAATATATTGTCACCAAGAACCCGCTCCCTAAAAGTTAATTTTAATGGATCAATTTATAAGTATTTATTTCAAGAAAAATCAGGAAAAGAATTTGTAGAGTCGAATTCACATAGAGAAGGGCCAATATTTGAAGGTGCGGAAGACTTTTTATTTCAAGGAATGGAAAATCCCAATTGGTCCAAAATTTCTTTAGTAAATTTAGAAAATTCTAATTTTATTAAGAATGATATTGATAAATTAAAACTGGTAATAAAAACTCACTCTTTAGTTCAAGATGTTTATGTGAATTATATAGTAAATTCAGTTCTAAAAAATGGAGATAATATTGTTTTAGACTATGATCTTTTATCTAATGGTTCAAAAAGATTAAAAGAAAAATGGTTTATTTATGAATTAATTATGATGGCTTCTAATGGAGGGCATGCATTAAATCCTCACAATAGAAAATATTTTTGGAATACTTTTGAAAATGGATTTGAACCAATCTATTATGATGGAACTCTAGAGATAGATGCAAAATCTATGCTATATGTTGATGAACATTCCATCAAATTATTAAAACAACAATTTAATATTAATAATATTGATGAATTAATTAAAAAGATCAAAATTATGGATAAAAAAAAATTTTATGAAGACATCAAGCTAAAAGGTGTAAGTCTTGACAAAAAAGAGATTTTTAAAATATTTGATATTATAGCAAACAATTTAGAGCTGATTAAAAAAAATATAATTTCTAGAAAAGAAAAATTGCAATCTAGCTACAACAGGGAATTAAATTATCAAAAATTTGAAAAAAATTTCAAGAATTTAAATATAAAATTAATAAAAAATACGATTATAAATTTTGATAATCGTAATAATAAGGTAATCTTAAAAATATGTCATGAGAAAGATTGCAAGTTATCTGAAAAAACTATTTTAGAAATAATCAACATGATCAATCAGCCTAACATCAAAAATGGGTTTAATTATATAGATTATAAATCCAATGATAAAACTGAATATGAAAATATAATAGTGAATTCTAAAAACATTAAAGTAAAAAGATCACCTGGGTTAAAAATTAATATTATGAAAAATAATATAATCTATTTTTCTCAGACCCATAAAACTGATTGGGGTGTTATCTATGATAGCAATATTGAGGATATTAGTATTAATTTTCAAGGATCTGATAAAGGTGAAACAAACAATGGTTTAAATAATTACAATATTACGGATTGTTTAACTTTCTATAATGTAAATTTTGATAATGTTAATATAAATTCATCTAATTCTTTTTGTGAAGACTCAATAAATATAATAAATTCAAGAGGTAATATAAATAACATTACAATAGAAGGCTCTCAATCTGATGCTTTAGATATTGATTTTTCTAGATTAAATATAAAGAATATTGAGATAAAAAATGCTTTAAATGATTGTACTGATTTTTCTAGTGGAGATTATAAAATTGAAAAAATTAAGGCTATAAATTGTGGAGATAAGGCTATGTCTATTGGAGAAAATAGTAAAATAGAAGTTAAGTATGCAGAAATTAATAATGCAAATATGGCAATAGCATCAAAGGATTCTTCCAAAGCTTTAGTAAAGACACTTAATGCAGATAATATTGAAATTTGTTTTGCTGCTTATAATAAAAAAAATGAGTTTAATGGTGGCTACCTGCATATAGAAAAAGCTAATTGTAGAAACTACAAAAAATTGAAGTTAACAGATAACCTTTCTAAAATTGAAATAAAAAAAGATATATCAATTAAAATGAATAAGCTTTTATCTAAAAAAGACAAAACTATTAACTAAAAAAATGTGGAGCCATGGTAAATAAAAATTTCAGGGAAGAAAAAAAAATATCCTTAACAAAATTTGAATCAGCCATATTTTTAGAAGAAATTTATAAAACAAACGTATCAAAGAAATATGATGACCGAGTTGTAAAAAGTATCTATTTTGAAAATTCTGAGTTAAAAATGTTTAAAAACTCAGAAGAGGGAATTTTACCGAGAAAAAAAATACGAATTAGAACTTATCCCAGATCACCTGACAATAATCATTATCTGGAAAAAAAAATATCTTCTGTAGAGGGTAGGTTTAAGGAAATTAAACTAATATCAAAAAAAGAAAATGAAAGTTATCTTAATGTTGGGATACTGGACAATATGTACGGATGTCTTAAGCCAATCTTAAATGTTAACTATCTTAGATCTTATTATGAAAATCATGACCTTAGAATTACCCATGATAGAGATATAAAATACTCTAATTATAAAAATAGTTTTTACAAAAATGAAACATTTGATGTGTTTGAAATTAAATCAAAAATAAATTTTAATGCAAATTTTGAATTTACAAACAATTTTCAAATAAGAAGATTTTCAAAATATTGTAACGCTATAAGATTACTAAATTATTATAGTGGTTAAATAAAATTATTAGCAAAATTATATAAAGTATTTTTAGATTTATAGGGTACAAAAAAAACCCCAGTTGATTAAACTGGGGTTATAAAATAAAATATCAATTATTTGCAAAATCAAATAAAAATGTTTTTCAGTGCATAAATCAAGCCAATTGAGCTATTAGTACTGGTCAGCTACACGCATTACTGCGCTTCCACATC